>WNGM01002217.1_pt1 | contig 26808 bp, 26 predicted proteins | sample 5400571 | NCBI WGS metagenome assembly WNGM01 (sample SAMN13153378, study PRJNA577476) | soil metagenome | isolation source: 100 cm soil or saprolite under Garry oak tree replicate 2 | place: USA:California | collected 2016-06-15 | reverse complement strand
GATGAGCGGCGCGGCCGGATCAAGGACATGGTGATGATCAGCGAGCGGCCCGCCGAGGCCGCCGACCGGGCGGTGCCCGGCCACTGGGAAGGCGACCTGATCATGGGCGCGGGCAACGCCTCGGCGATCGGCACCCTGGCCGGGCGGACCACCCGGTTCGTGCTGCTGCTGCACCTGCCGCACGGCCACGACGCCGCCGCCGTCGCGGCCGCGATGACCGGGGCGACGAGGTCCCTGCCGGCCCAGCTGCGCCGGTCGCTGGCCTGGGACCAGGGCAAGGAGATGGCCGCCCACGCCCAGGTCACCATGGCCACCGGGCTGGCCGTCTACTTCTGCGACCCGCACTCGCCCTGGCAGCGCGGCAGCAACGAGAACACCAACGGGCTGCTGCGCCAGTACTTCCCCAAGGGCACCAACCTGGCGGCCCACAGCAGGGAGCACCTGCAGGCAGTCGCCGCCGAGCTGAACGCCCGCGCCGCCGAGCTGAACGCCCGGCCCCGCAAGACCCTCGGCTGGAAGACCCCGGCCCGGGCACTGCAGGAAATCCTGGCTCAGGCAGCCTGACGGAGGCGGCTTCGCCGCCGCGGCCTTTCCGGGGAGGCGCCGCGCATCGTACGGGGCCGCCCCCCGGCCTCAAGACTGCTGCGCACCGCTGACGCGGCCGCCTGCGGGCGGGTCTTGACCCCGGGGACCCCTGCGGCCCCTCCGGGCAGGAACCGCGGCCAGGCCCAGCCTGCCCGCCCGGCACACGCCGCCTCCAGCCCAGGTAGCCTCACAGCAGAGCGGACACAGGGCGCGCGGCCAGGAACGTTGCGACGACTCATTGAACCCGCACTGTGGTAGCCTCGCGCAAACGGACCGAGCCAAGACAGCGGGTGGCGGCGGGCACGACAGACTGACAAGGCCGGCCAGCCTGATCCCGGTTCCGGCCGTGGCCCCGCTGCCCGCAGCGGCTTTAGGACACTGCTCGAGCAGCCACCGTAGGGCGCGAACCTGCGAGTGTCCCGCGGGAATCCAAGATTCAGCGGTGTGGCCCGCAGCGGCAGTGCGCGCGCGAGCGCCAGATACTCGTTCTTCCGGTTCCGCTGTCCGGCTCGACGTCCACGGCAATGCGGGCATTGTTACCTCTGGTCGGGTGGTGCGGTGAGCCGGTCAGCCGCCGCGGTGCGCTGGAGGCTGGCCGATGCCGGCAGGGCGGTTCACGACCCTATGTGGCAACCCGGCGGGCCGAATCCGTCACGAATAGGTAGCCGCAGAGGTCACGGCCCGGCCGCGTTCGGCATGCACCGTTCGGTCAGTTCTCGAGGTGTCCCGGAGTTGGCTGGCTGAGGTGACGCCGAGCTTGCGGTAGGCCTTGTGCAGGTGGTAGCCCACCGTCCGCGAACGGCGGGCCGGCGACGGGCCGCTGTGCTCCCGCTGCCGCTCGCTCCCGATCCTGACCTGCTCTATCTGCAGCGACACCACTCCGTGCGGCCTCTCCCGCGTCACCGGCCGGCCGTGGTGCCCGGCCTGCCAGCGCCGCTCGGCTGCCTGCACAGCCTGCGGCCGTCTCGCGGCGATCACCTCCGGCACTCTGGCCGATCCGCTCTGCGCCGCCTGCACCCCGCCCCCCGCCTGGGCCGATTGCCCCACTTGCAGCGATCCCGGCCATCCCAGCCCTGGCCATTGCGCCCGCTGCCGCATCAACAGGCGCCTGGATGAGCTGATGGGTCCTCCCACCCGTTCCTGCCACCGGGGCTGCAAGCCCTCCGCCGCGATATCGCCACCGCCGAGCACCCCGTCACAGCGATGCGCTGGCTGACCAAGCCGTCCATCGCCCCCATCCTGTCCGGCCTTGCCACTGGCCGCATCCCGCTCACCCACCAGGCCCTCGACGAGCTCCCCGGAAGCCAGGCCCTCGCTCATCTCCGCCAGGCACTCGTCGCCGTCGGAGCCCTGCCCGGACGCGACGAGGAAATGGTCCGCCTCGAAGCCTTCCTGGCCGGCCTGCTGGTTTCCCAGCACGACACCGCCCGCCGTGAGACCGGGCTGTGCGGAGCCCATGACGGGGCCTGGCGCGTCGCTGGCCGCCCCGACCTCGCTTTCCGCGCCAGTGCCTCGCCCTGCCTGGCCGACCGCAGCGGGCGGGGTGCTGGCGGGCCTCGACGAGAATGTGATCGCCGAGGTGCGCTCTACGGCGTCCAGGCATCGGTGGCCGAGGGCCGGCGAGTCCTGACCACGAACCTGCGCGGCGTGGTGGCTCACCTGCGCCGGTGCGGCGCCGCGAATGTCACTGACGCGGTGACGACAGCAGCGCAGCGCACTCCGGTGCGGTGGTTTCTCGCCTTCACCGCCGACCGGGTCGCCCTGGCCCGCTCCGATCCCGGCACCGAGGCCGACGTCTATATGAACGATTCCAAGGGGTGCTGCGGCGCGTCGCGCCGGGAATGGGGCGAAAGGTGTCCAAGATCGACGTTGCTACCCGACGTCGAACCCGGAGGCCCTCGTGGACGCCGACCTGGACACCCTCGCCACTGCACTGTACGTCCGTATCGATGACATGCTGAAGGCCGCGCCGGAACAAGCGCCCCGGCGCCCGGTGATCGGGATCGCCCCGGTGCTCAGCGACGCCGAGGCTGTGACGCTGGCAGTGCTGCAGGCGCTGCTCGGTCATGTCGGTGAGGCCCGGTGGCTGCGGTTCGCCCGCGGGCACCTGCGCCACCTGTTCCCCTGCCTGCCCGGCCAGCCCGGCTACAACAAGCGGCTGCGGAAACTGGCCGCCACGATGAGCTGGCTGATCGGCATGCTGGCCGCGACACCACGCTGTGGACCGATGATGTTCAGGTGGTCGGCTCTACCCCGGTGGAGTGCGGCCGGTCCCGGGAGACCGCGCGCCGGTCCGACCGGGCTGGCTGGGCCGAGTACGGCTACTGCGCCTCGCACTCGCGCTACTTCTGGGGATTGCGGCTGCACCTGCTGTGCACGCTGCAGGGGCTGCCCGTCGGCTTCGCGCTGACCGGTGCCAAGGCCGACGAGCGCCACGCGCTGCTGGACATCCTGGCCGACGGCAGCCTTCTCGCAGACCGGTCCGGGCAGATCATCATCGGGGACAAGAACTACTTCGGCCGTGACTTTGAGGCCACCCTCGCCAAGGCCGGGCTGAGCCTGCTCCGCCCGGCCCGCAAGGGCGAGCCCGAACGGGCGGGCGCCAGGTTCTTCAAGCCGCTGCGTCAGATCATCGAGTCGATCAACGAGACCTTCAAAGGGCAGCTTGACCTGGAACGTCACGGCAGGCATACCCCGGCCGGGGTCCTGGTCCGAGTCCTGCAGCACGTCCTGGCGCTGACCGCGGCGATCTGGCACAACGACCGCACCGGCCAGCCCGTCAAACGCTCATTGCTCGCTTACGATCACTGAGCCCTTGGAATTGATCATCTGGATCGTTGACCGGGAATTCAAGGGATGGCGGGGAACGTGAGCGGCGACACGCCGCAAGTGGTCCGTGACTGTTAAGTGAAGAGTGTCCAGGATCGGCGTGTTCACACACGTCCGGACCCTGGAGCCCGTCATGATCGCCGACCTGGACACTCTGCTGACCGCACTCTACGTCGAGCTGACCGACCGGATCATCCCGTCGGCGGGAACACGCCGCAGCGGGCCGGGCCGCCCGCCGGAGGTCACCGACGCCGAGCTGGTCTGCCTGGCCGTCGCCCAGGTGCTGCTGCGCTTCGACGACGAGCGGCACTGGCTGCGCGCCGCCCGCTCGCGGGTGGGGCACCTGTTCCCCCGCCTGCTGCGCCAGTCCGAGTACAACGAGCGGCTGAAGACAGTGTCTGCGCTGATGGAGGCCGCGCTGCGGTGGCTCGCGGAGCAGACGCCGGGCTCGGCGGAGCTGCTGCGGCTGATGGACGGCACGCCCGTCCCGTGCGGCCAGTCCGTGGTCACCGCGAAACGCTCTGACCTGGCCGGCTGCGCCGGCTACGGATACTGCGCGAGCCACAGCCGCTTCTACCGGGGATCGAAGCTGATGCTGATCGTGACCGCTGACGGCACGGTGACGGGGTTCGGCCTGGCGAACCCCAAGCTGGCCGGCGAGCGCGAGGAAACCCGGCAGATGCTGGAACACCAGCCCGCGAACCGGCCTCGCCCGGGCACCGTGATCGTGGCGGACAAGGGCTTTTCCGGGGAAGACTTCGAGGAGTTCCTCGCCAGCCCGGACCTGGGCCTGACCCTGGTCCGCCCGGCCCGCAAGGACGAGAAGACCCCCAGGTACTTCCCGAACTGGCTGCGGCAGCGGGTGGAGGCGATCATCTGGACGCTGAAGAGCCAGCTCGGCCTCGAACGCCACGGCGGCCGGGTCCCCGCCGGGCTACGGGCCAGGATCGTGCAGCGGCTGCTGGCCCTCAACGCCGTCATCTGGCACAACTGGGTCATCGGCGCACCCGTCAAGCGATCCCTGATCGCCTACGACCACTAGGCCATTGACCAGCGACGATTTCCCGGTCAACGATCCAGAGAGGCTCCGCCTCAGACCGCCGAGGCGCAAGGTTCCCCGCGTGACTCCGTTTCCGGGCAAGCTCACGCACGGACCTGCGGTCAAGATCGGCTGACCGCCGCCAACCCGCTGCGCCTAGTCCGACCGGTCCTCGCATCGGCTGTGCCACCCAAAGTGGCTGGTCAGGGCTCTGCCTGCAAATGTGGAGCGGGCTGTGACAACGTTACGTCCGCTTAAAACTCAGGACAAGTGTCAAAGTCTCCGGGACAAAGGAGCCCTAGAACTGCGCCTGTGGGGAGCCGCCGGACGTCTGTCGTTCACCGGAGGCGCGGCAAGCCGTCGCTACCCAGGCGCAGAGGCGACCCGGGCCATCACCCAGCCGTGGGTGAAAGCGGCCAAGACGTGGGCGGCCAGGCTCTCAGCACCATGACGGCGGGGCCAGTGCGGGCCGTCATCGGCGCCGTCGGGCTGCTGTCGCGCGGCGCAGCGACGGCGGCATCGACCCCGCAGCCCTCAGCCATCGGGACGTGAAGGACTTCCTTGCCCGCCTCATGCGCTTGGAGCGGGCCGGCAAGCTGTCGGCGTACCGGCGGGCTCAGAGCATCAACATGGTGGCCAAGTTCCTGCGGGACTGCCGGGAGATGGGCCTGACGCAACCTGGCGCGATCCTCGGGCGCCTGCCCGGCGACGTCGTGATCCGGCGGGCCGAACGTCCCCGCGCCACTCGCCGGGACGACGCCGTCGGTGCCGCGCTGCCTGACGTGGTGATGAGCCAGCTCCTCAGTCCGGGCAACCTGGAGCGCCTGGAGATCCTGGCCGGGCCCACCATCCGGGCAGCCGCCGAGCTCGGCGCTGGGGCCGGCCGGCGCACCGCCGAGCTGTGCTCACTCCGCTTCGCCTGTCTCGACTACGACGAGCACACCGGCGAGGACGGCCAGCGCCGGGCCAGCCCTGTGCTCGTCCACGACATGCCCAAGGTCCTCAAGGTCGGCAGCCTCGCCCAGCAGCAGACAGTGCGCGCCGCCTTCCCCCAGACCCCAGCGGAACGCCTGGTGCTGTTCCCCCGGCCGCTGAAGAATCCCGAGGGCACCAAGGCGATCGGAACGTCGCATCTCCAGCGGGAGATGCGGGCCTGGGTGAGCGCGCTGCCCCGTCTCGACGGACCCGAGCAAGACGCCGCCGGCCGCCCGATCCCCTTCCCCAGAGAGCTGGTCATTCCCTACGCGTTCCGGCACAGCTTCGTTATCTCTACTTCGTTTTCGGCCCGAGGCACGGCCCAATCCGGGGCTTTCCGCATCGTGCCTCACAAGTATCTGGCAGTCCGTGAGGCACGTGCGACAGGGCCAGTACCACGGTCGTTCTCTCTTCGCTGCTGTTTTTGACCTTACGTGGCTCACGTCCCTCACATTGCGAGGCACGTCTCTGCCCGTCTCTGCCAGGCACTTCGCGAAATCAATTCGAAATCAAGTACAGATAACATTTGCGCAGCGGCATGCCGATGCCGGCACGCCCGTGGACACGCTGAAGGAACTCCTCGGTCGACACGGTGCGCACCACGCTCGGCTACTACCGGGTCACGGCCCGCCGCAAGCGGGCAGCCCAGGAGACGCTCGGCCCGCTGCAGCTGGATGCTGGCGGGCGACGAGTCCCGCCTGACGGACGCGAGCTCCAGCCCGCCGAGGCATTGCACGAGCAGATCGGCCAGGTGACCGTGCCGTTCGGGATCTGCACCGAACCCAGAAACGTCTCAGCCGGCGGCGGGCCGTGCCCCTTCCGGCACCGCTGCTTCGGATGCGAGTACTTCCGCACCGACCCCTCTTACCAGCCCGAGCTGCGGGGCTATCTCGGCCAGCTGCTCGCCGACCATGAGCGCCTGACCGCCGCCATCCCGCAGCTGGCCGAATGGGCCCGGGCCGATGCTGTGCCCCCAGGCGAGGAGATCTAGGTGGTGCGCCGGCTCGTGCTCGCCAACCAGGAGCTGCTCGCCGGGCTCGACGCCGATGACCGCCAGCGCGTCGAAGCGGCCATCGCCACCGCCCGCACAAGCCGCGCCACTCTCGATGCCACCTTCCCGGCCATCGAGCGCGCCAGCCAGCACGATGTTCGCTATGACTGAGCCCGGTGAGCGCCTGACCCGTCCTCGCCGGGCCGACTCCGACGCCAAGGCGGCACGGGTGCTGGCGACTCTCGAAGCCATGGCCGCCGCCGGCGAGCCGCCCGGCGTCTCGGCCGTTGCCCGCCGCGCCACGCTTCGTTTACGACCACCCCGAGCTGCGCGCTGAGCTCGCCCGCCGGGCGGCGCAGGTCGCCGGTCATCACGCCGGCTCGGTGAGCGCGAGTGCCCGGGCGACCACCGCCTCGCTGCGAGCAGACCTCGAGAACGCCAAGGCAAGAAACCACCGGCTCGACGTCGAGCTCGCGGCGCTTCGCCGCCGTCTCAGCGAGCTCACCGGGCGGCAGGTTCTCGGCGAGATCAGCGCCGCCGACGCCCCGGCGGTCACCGGACGAGTCGCCGAGCTCGAGCAGGCGCTCTTCGACACCCAGGAGGCCCTCGGGCGGCGCACCGAAGACCTCGAAGCCGCTCGTCAGATCAACCGCGAGCTCATGGCACGACTCAACCGCGGAAGCTGAACCTGCGTGGCGCACACCTGTGCGTCACGCAAAGCCGCAGGTCAGAGGCCATAAAACACAACTCCGACTCCAGAGAAGGCCCGGAGCGCGCCGAGACGACACAGAGCTACGTCCATGAACTAACCCTGAGCGTGCGCGCCTTCGATCTTGGGAAGGCTGGCACGACGTGGCGAAGACGCAGAACTACGGCAGGGAGACCAGGGCGCGGGCGGTCCGGCTGGTGCGCGAGCACGCCCGGGATTACCCGAGCGAGTTCGCGGCGATCAAGGCGGTGGCCGCCCGGCTGGGGATCGGCAGCGCGGAGGCGCTGCGCAAGTGGGTGCGGCAGGCCGAGGTCGAAGCCGACGAGGCTGCGGGGGTTTCGACCGCCAAGGCCAGGCAGGTCCGCGACCTCCAAGCGCAAGGTGGCGGAGCTGGAGCAGACCCTGGCGATCTTGGTGGAGGCGGCCCGCCGCGCACGGACAGCTACCTATTCGTGACAGATTCCGTCTCCCCGCCCGCCGGGTAGCGTCCGCAGAGCACCCGATCAACGTAGGAGCCGGCCAGCTGGCGCGGACCGAAGGCGCGGACTGGCGCCAGTGAAAGGAGACCGGAATGAGAAGGATCGTGGCAGCCGAGTATCTGTCGATTGACGGCGTGGCCGAGGACCCCGGCCCGATGGGGGATTACGAGCACCGTGGGTGGACTGTCCCCTACTGGAACGACGAGATCGCGAAGTGGCAGACCGACCAGCTGTTCGCCAGCGACGGTCTGCTGCTCGGACGGGTGACCTACGAGGAGTTCGTCGCATCCTGGCCGTTGCGGTCGGGCGACCCGTTCACCGACAGGATGAACAGCCTGCCCAAGTTCGTCGCCTCGACGACGCTGCAGGAGCCGCTCGAGTGGAACTCGACGCTCCTCGCAGGCGCTGTCGTCGATGCGGTCGCCAAGCTGAAGGAACAGCCCGGCGAAGACATTCTCGTCTACGGCAGCGGCGCGCTCGTCGACACGCTGCTGGCGCACGGCCTGATTGACGAGTACCGGTTCATGATCTACCCGCTCGTCCTTGGGACAGGGCAGCGCTTCTTCAGAGACGGCAACGACAAGATCACGTTGGCGCTCAAGCGCGCCGAGACCTCCAGCAGCGGCGTGACGATGCTCGTCTGCGAACCAGTCGGCTGATCCTCACGGACACGTCAAGGATGACATGGCAGAAATAACCGAACTATGGGTCGCCTTGACGGTAGCAGAGTTCGACGAGGCGCTCGCGTTCTACCGCGATGCGCTCGGGTTGCGGCAACTCCCGGACTGGAGTTCGGTCGGCCGTGTCGTACTCCTCGAAGCGCGCAGAGCAAGGCTCGAGCTGATGGACGAGGCGCAGGCCGCGACAGTCGAGTGTCCGGAACGGTCCGACTTGCGCTCGAGGTGCCAGACAGCGAAGCGATCGCCGGATCACTGGTCGCGGTCGGCGCCGACGAGCTCGCCAAACCGGTGACCAGGTGCCGAGCCAAGTGACGGTGTCGGCGATCGTTTTCCCTGGCTTGGTCATCGATCTCACCTGGCGCGATTCTGCCGCCCTCCCCGTCGGCGTGGCGGTCGATGCCTACAGCGCTGCCTGCGCGCACTGGGGCGAGCGGCGCCCGCCTAGCGTCGCCGGCATCAATCGACTGTCGGCGCTCGCCGAACGCGTCATCGACTCCGCGAGCGCCTCGGCGCTCCCTTTGTTCGCCGCGTCGCGGGCGTGGCCTCGCCCCGAGGGCGGCGGCGCGCGAGCCGCCGCCCCTGGCCGTGCTGCGGGAGTTGCGGGGGCGGGGCTGCATTTCGCCGCGCTCCGCGGTCACGGCCTCGACATTCCGTTCGCGGCGCTCGCCGACCCGGGCGGAGGGCCCGGCGAGGCTGCGCCGGACTGCCTGGCAGCCCGAGGAGTTCGAGCTACTGCAACAGCGCGCTGAAGCCATCCGGACCTTGCGGCCAGATGGACAGCCGCCGAGGAGGACACGAACTTGACCTTCGCAGACCTGCTCGGTGTCTTGAGGGACGCCGAGCAGGATGAGCTGGGAACCCTGATCAGCCAAGCCGAGACCGCTTCGCGGCCGCAGCCGTTCTCGCACATACCGGCAGTTTGATGAGTTCCAAATGCCGGTTGAACTGCCTGGTTGGTTTCGGCGCACCATGCGAGGCTTGCCGCGTTCACCGGCGCGCCTCCGCGTTCGCTATGCGCCTTCTTGTGTCGCTCTTTGAAGATGAGAACAGACATGTCGCGACATTACGTCACCCTCACTGTTAACGGCGAGCCGCGGCACGCCGAGGTCGATGCCAGAAAGCTGCTCATCCACTTCCTGCGGGATGACCTGAGCGTCACCGGCGCACATGTCGGATGCGATACGACTCAATGCGGCGCGTGCACTGTGCACCTCGACGGCCGCGCCGTGAAGTCATGCACGGTCCTGGCAGTCCAGGCGGACGGCGCAGCGGTCGACACGGTCGAAAGCCTGAGCCAGGCCGGTGACGGCGAGCATCGGCTGTTGTCGGCGTTTCGCGAGCATCACGCGCTGCAGTGCGGTTTTTGTACCCCAGGCATGATCATGAGTTCGCTGGAGCTGCTTCGCCGCGAACCGCACCCGAGCGAGGAACGCATCCGCGCTTGGCTTAAGGGAAATTTTTGCAGGTGCACCGGGTATCAGCACATCGTTGAAGCGATCCGCGCGGCAGCCGAGACGACAGCCGTTCGTGGTGCTGCCGAGGTGGCCACTCCGCAGGCTGCCCGATTCTTCGGCCGGTCCCTGACGCGGCGAGAAGACGACCATCATCTCAGGGGACGAGGACGTTTTACCGACGACGTGAGGCCGGCCGATGCGGCTGGCGCTTTGCATGTCGCACTACTGCGCAGCCCGCACGCCCACGCCCGGATCCGGTCGGTTTCGGTGGAACGCGCACTCAAGGTGCCGGGCGTCGTGACCGTCGTGACCGGCGCGGATCTGCTGGACACAGTATCCCCGCTGCCGGCGAACTGGGTCTTGCCGGGCATGCAGGTCCCGGATCACCGGGTGCTCGCCGACGACGTGGCCCGGTTCCAGGGTGACGGCATCGCCGCTGTCGTCGCTGCCGACGCCTACACCGCCGCGGACGCCGCCGATGCCATTGACGTCCTCTACGAGCCACTGCCTGCCGTGACGGACCCGTGGCAGGCGGCACAGCGCGGCGCGCCGCTGGTGCACCCGGGAATGGCGGGCGCTTCGGAGGATAGCAACATCGTGTTCCGGGCGCCGATCTATGCGGGCGACTACGCGTCGGCGCACGAGCGCGCCGACGTCGTCATCCGCCAGCGGCTTCGGAACCAGAACCTGATCCCCGGCGCCTTGGAGCCTCGGTCGGTTCTGGCCGAATACGACGACCGCGCCGGGACGGTGACCGTGCACAGCAGCACCCAGTCACCGCACATCATCAAGCGGATGCTTGCCGAGGTCCTTTCATTCCCCGAGGAGCGGCTGCGCGTCGTGGCACCGGATGTCGGCGGCGGTTTCGGATCGAAGCTGCATTTGTATCCCGAAGAAGTCCTGCTGACCGCGCTGGCCATCCGGCTGCGACGCGCGGTGAAGTGGACGGCCACCCGGACTGAGGACTTCCAGGCCACCAACCACGGCCGTGACCACGTCCAGGACGTGGAACTCTGCGCCACCGCCGACGGCGTCATGACGGGGATCAAGGCGACCCTGTTCGCCAACCTCGGGGCCTACCTGTCCGATATGGCCGCTGGCATCCCGACGGCGAACTGCGCCCTGATGGTGACGGGCCCTTACCGGATTGCCAACATCCAGATCGACACGTTCGGGGTCCTGACCAATACCTCACGTGTGGACACCTACCGGGGCGCCGGCAGGCCCGAGGCGACGTACCTCATCGAGCGCATGGCCGACCAGCTCGCACGGGAACTGAGCATCGACCCGGCAGACATCCGTCGCCGAAACTTCATTCGGCCGGATGAATTCCCGTACCAGTCGCCGCTGTTCGTCTACGACAGCGGCGACTACGAGCACAACCTGGACAAAGCCCTGGGCGTCGTCGGGTATGAGAACCTGCGCCGCGAACAGGCAGAGCTGCGTCCCCGGGGCCGCTACAGGGGAATCGGGCTGGCCACGTACACCGAATTCACCGGCCTGGGTTCGGGCAGGGCGACGGCCGCGGTGGGCTTCTCCTATGGTGGCTGGGAGTACGCGCGTGTGCTCGTCCATCCGACCGGCCGGGTCAGCGTGCACGTGGGCACCGCGGACCACGGCCAGGGGCACGCCACCACCTATGCGCAGATCGCCGCCGACGCGCTCGGCCTCCGGCCAGACGACATCGATGTCGTCGAAGGGGACACCGCGAGGGTCGAATTTGGCCAGGGCACGTTCAACTCCCGGTCGATGCCGGTCGGCGGGAGCGCCGTCTACGAATGTGGCCAGAAGGTTCTCGCCAAGGCCCGCCGCATCGCGGCCCACATGCTGAAGACGACTGTCGAGGACGTGCGGTACGAAGCCGCCGAGTTCACCACCTCCCAGCACGCGGACGGCGGCTCGCCCGGCAGTGTGACGTGGGACGATGTCGCACGAGTAGCTCATTTTGTCCCGGATATCCCGCCCGGTCTGGAACCCGGGCTCGATGAGCGCGTTTTCTACGACCCCAAGGAACTCGCGTTCCCGTTCGGCACCTATGTCGCCGTTGTCGAAGTCGACCCCGCGACAGGGGACATCACCATCGAGAGGTTCCTCGCGGTCGACGACTGCGGGCCGCTGATTAACCCATTGCTGGCGCGAGGGCAGGTACACGGCGGCATCGCGCAAGGGCTCGGCCAGGCGCTGCTCGAGGGCGCCCGTTACGACGACGAAGGCTCGCTGGTCTCAGACAACTGGACGACGTACGCCTTTCCGCGTGCCCAGCACATCCCGCGCCTCGAAACCGCGCACACCGTCACCCCGTCACCGTTCACTGCCCTCGGGATCAAGGGAATCGGTGAAGCGGGGGCCATCGGGGCACCGCCGGCCATCGTCAACGCCGTCCTCGACGCGCTCGCGCCGCTCGGCGTGACGCATCTGGACATGCCGCTGCATCCCGAGCAGATTCTCGCCGCTATTCGCCAGGCCACCGGCGGCGTTCGTGGAGGTGCGCGGTGATACCGGCCGGCTTCGACTACCTGCGGCCGGCCACCGTCGCCGAGGCCCTTGAGCTGGCGAGCGTCAACGAAAACGCCAGATACCTCGCAGGCGGTCACGCGCTCCTGCCCGAACGGAAACTTAGGCGCGCGGGTCCGTCCACCCTGATCGACCTGGGGCGCATTGCCGAGCTGCGCCGGATCGAGGTCCTCGAGGACCGCGCTCTGCCGCAGCCGGACGGCAGCGGCGGCAGCGGCGGGCCGGGCAGGGTGGTGCGCATCGGCGCCATGACCACCTCGGCCGAGATCGAGTACTCGCCCGACATCGCCCGCTACACACCGCTGCTGGCGGAGGCCGCCGCGGTGATCAGCGACCCTCTCATCCGCAACCGCGCCACGCTGGGCGGCTCGCTCGCAGAGGCTGACCCGCATGGCGACTGGCCGCCGGTCGTTCTCGCCGCCGGCGCGACCGTGCATCTGCGCAGCCGCGACGACGAGAGAGCGGTGCCGGCCGGTGAATTCTTCACCGCGAACAGCGACGGACACGGTACGGGATCCACCGCGCTGAGGCCGGGCGAACTGCTCACCGCCGTCGCCGTGCCGGCGGCCGGCGCCCGGACCCGCTCCACCTACCTCAAGCGCATGCACCCCGCGTCCGGGCACGCCATGATCGGAGTGGCGGTCGCCGCCGCCTTCGACGCCGGCGACACGTGCCGTGAGTGCCGCATCGCGATCACCGGCACGGCAACCATCGCCACGCGGGCGGTCAGGGCGGAGGACCGCCTCATCGGCGCGCGCTTGACCCCGGACACCATCGAAGCCGCGGCAGACGCGGCAAGCAACGGAATCGCATTCACCGGTGACGCATTCGGCTCCGCCACCTACCTCGCCGAGTTGCTTCCGGTCTACGTGAGCCGAGCGCTGTCCCGGATCGCTTCTGGGGAGCACCAGGAAATGAAATCCGGTTAGGAAGCGGGGTCTCGTGGCGCGCCGGTGGAAGGTTCTGATCGTCACTTCGGTAGCGGTATTCATGGCGATTCTGGATGTGACGATCGTCAACATCGCATTTCCCGACATCCGCGCATCGTTCCCGCACAACTCGCTCAGTGACCTGTCCTGGATCCTCAACGGCTACAACATCGTGTTCGCGGCCGCCTTGGTGCCGGCCGGCCGGCTGGCCGACCGGATTGGCCGCAAAAAGCTCTTCATCGTCGGCGTGCTGGTGTTCGTTGCCGCGTCGCTGTTGTGCGGGGTGTCGGTTTCTGTCGGGATGCTGGTCGCGGCCCGCGTGTTGCAGGCGCTCGGCGGGGCGATCCTCACCCCGTCCTCGCTGAGCCTGATCCTGCCCGAGTTCCCAGTCGAGCAACGGGCCACCGCCACCGCGCTATGGACGGCGACGGGAGCGGTCGCGGCGGCCACCGGCCCGTCGCTCGGCGGAGTGCTGGTGGACTGGCAGGGGTGGCGCGCGGTGTTCTTCGTCAACGTGGCAATCGGGCTGCCCGCGCTGATCCCGGCGCAGCGGCTGCTGCGCGAAAGCAAAGACACCCGGGCCCGAGATTGGCCGGACGCGATCGGCGCGGCGCTGCTCGCCCTGGGGGTCGGCGCGCTCGCGCTGGCGATCGTCAAGGGCCCGCAGTGGGGGTGGACGTCCGCCGGGGTGCTCGGCGCGCTCATTACTGCCGCGGTGCTACTCGCCCTGTCCGTCGTCCGCTCCGCCCGCCACCCATCACCCGTGATCGAGCTCGGGCTGTTCCGGGTGCGTTCGTTCACGGTGGCTAACGCGGGCGGGTTCGTGTTCGCGATTGGTTTCTTTGCCCTGCTGCTGTGCAACGTACTGTTCCTGACCACGATCTGGCATTACTCCGTGCTCGGCGCCGGCGCCGCCCTCACGCCGGGGCCTATCACGGCCGCGGCAATGGCGCCGCTGGCCGGGCGGCTGGCCGACCGGTTCGGGCCGCGGGCAATCGCGGTACCGGGGAGCCTGCTGTTCGCCGCGGGCTCGGTAGTGTTCACCCTGGCCACCGGCCCTGCCGTCGAATACTGGAGCGTCTTCCTGCCCGGTGCCGTGCTCGGCGGCGCCGGGATCGGCCTGGCGCTGCCAGCGTTCGGCAGCGCGGCGGTAGCCGAACTACCGGGGCCGCGGTTCGCCACCGGCATCGCGGCCTCGTCGTGCTTCCGGCAGATCGGTGCCGTAGTTGGTGTCGCCTTGCTGGTGGCCGTGCTGGGCACACCGTCACCCGGTCAGCTCCTGAGCACGTTCCACCGCTGCTGGGCGGTGATAGCAGCCACTGGGCTGGCGTGCGCCGTCATCTCGCTCGCCCTCGGGCGCATTCGCGCCCGCCAGGTCGAGACCATCCCGGCCGGTCCGCCGGCCCGCGCCGCGGAAACCCCATGACCATGGCTACGGCAGTGCCCGCGGCGGCCCCGGGGTCACAGGGCGGTAATAGCGATACTGGGAGATCATCGTGACTACGCAGCCCTCCCCCACCTTCACCCTCATTACCGGCGGCAGCAGCGGAATAGGGCTCGAGCTCGCCCGCCAGGCCGCGGGGGATGGGTGCGATCTTATTCTGGTCGCCCAGAACGCGCCCGCCCTGGAAGCCGCCGCGGCCGAATTGACGCAGAAGGTTTCGGTACACATAATCTCGCTCAACCTCAGCCAGCCCAGCGCAGCCGAAAATGTATACGATCGGGTCCGGGCGATCGGCGCCGAAGTGGACTGCCTGATCAATAACGCTGGGTTCGGCGACTATGGCTCGTTCGCCGCCTGCGACCTGACAGGCAAGAGCGCATGATCAGCGTCAACATTACCGCGCTGACAGGGTTGACCCGCCTGTTCTTGCCCGCGATGCTGGACGGAGGGCACGGGCGCATCCTGAACGTCGCTTCGGTGACGGGCTTCCTGCCCGGCCCGCTGCTGAGCGTGTACTTTTCCAGTAAACACTACGTCCTGGCATTCTCCGAGTCGCTAATCGAAGAGCTGCACGGCAGCGGCGTCACCGTTACCGCGCTGTGCCCCCCGTCGGCAAACACGCAGTTCGCCCGAGTGGCCCAGATCGCCCCGGCAAACTACATGGCCACCGCGAAGATCACGCCGGCCGAGGTCGCTCGTTATGGCTACCAGATGATGAAGCGCGGTAAGCCGGTCGCGGTTTACAGCCTGAGATACAAATTGCTGACGTCCTTTCTCGTCAGGATTACGCCGCGCTTTGCGCTGCGCCGGCTGCTCCGCCGCCTGAACGCCGGAGGTGCCCATTCATCTCGGCCTGCCGTGCGCGCGGCCGGCTAAATCGGAGGAGTCATGACCAACATCGACCCGTAGGAACTGGTCAGCCGTTACGTGGCGGTCTGGAATCAGCCGGACTCCGAGCTACGCCGCAAGGCCATCCGCGCCCTGTGGACCGAAGACGGCGCTCACATCCTCCAGCCACCCGAGCAGATCAGGAAGGCCGCCGGTGGGCTCGGCTTCAGTTCCACGGTCCTCGAAGCCCGCAGGCACGACGCACTCGAAGTGCGGGCAACCCGCGCCTACGAGGAATTCGTCGCACCAGGAGGGTTCACCTTCAGGCCGCGGGACAACGCTGACCGGCGACGGCCGCCGCAGCCGAGTTGAGCGCGTTTGCCCACTACGGTCAGGCCGTTTCCGGTCGCTGGGCTCGGCGCGGTTGCGGATGGCTGGCGCGAGGGCGGCCTGGCCGAGCGCCGCCGCGGCGGCGACCGCGCCGCAAGTAAGCCAGAGCACGGGCGCCCCGAGGCGCAGGAGCTGGGTGGCCAGCCGGGCGAGCAGCGCGCCGAGCGACGAGGCGGCGCCATAGACCCCAGGTACCGGCCACGCAAGTGAGCCGAGGCCGCGATGATGGCGCCGCCGGCCGCGGACGGCGTCCTGGCGCAGGCGGGGACGTTCGCGACGACGCCGGAAGGGGTTCACGGGTCGTGGCCGCGGTCGGTGACTTCACCCGGTTCCGGACGCCGGACAAGCTGGTCGCCTATCTCGGCCTGAACCCCCGGGTCCGCCAGTCCGGCGGCCAGCCAGCCACTCACGGCCGGATCACCAAAGCCGGACCAGGGCACGCCCGTGGCATGCTGGTAGAAGCGGCGTGGCCCGCGTCGAAGGCACCTGCCCCGCTGCGCGCCTTCTACTGCCGGGTCCGGTCCCGCCGCGGCATGCAGGTCGCCACCATGGCCACCGCCCGCAAGCTCGCCGTGCTGTGCTGGCACCTCAGCGTCAAGGGCGAGGACTACGCCTTCGCCCTGCCGTCGCTGGTCGCTCACAAGCGCCCCAAGCTCGAGCTCCGGACCGGGATGCCCGCCACGGCCGGCCGCAAGGGCCGCGCCACAAGCTATTCGCTCAAGCAGATCCGCGCCACCGCTGAACGCGACCTCGCCGCCCAGGCTGAAACCGCCTACCGCACGATGGTCGCCGCCTGGCAGTCGGCCAGGCCCCAGCCCAAGACAGCAGCCGCCAGCAGATAGGACGCGACTGATCAGGCCCGCAGGCCAGGCAGCGCGGCAGGACTTCCATTCCCGTGCCCTGCTCTTCGCCACGGCGGTCAGCCGTTCCCCAAGCTCGGCATCACGTCGCGCAGCCAGCTCAGCTCCAGGGCTCTCAGATCGCAGCCGCCCCGCCTGGCCGTTCCAGGCTTGAGACCCAGTTACGGCCGCCGAATCACTTGCGTCTGGTGGCACGCGAGGGCAGCCGAGACTGCCGGGCTTCTTCCTGCCTTGTGCCTGGTTGCCTCCCGCACGCTGGGCTACGTTCGTGGTCATCAGGTCGGCGCGGCACAGCTGCCGGCGGCCGGCGGCCGGCGCAAGGCTGGCGGAGACATATGCGTCTGACCCTCACGGCGTTCCTGCCACTGGACGGCGTGATGCAGGGCCCGGGAGGTCCGGCAGAGGACCCGAGCGGCGGTTTCAGGCACGGGCGGCTGGTTGGTACCTTACGCCGACGATCTCATGGGACGGTTCCTGGCCGACTGGTTTGCCGTCGCGGACGGCTTCCTGCTGGGCCGGATCACCTAGGAGATTATGGCCGCATACTGGCCGCAGGTGGCCGGCGATGATGAGGTCGCCGACACCCTGAACAGCCTCCCCAAGCACGTCGCCTCCACGACGCTCAGCACGCTGACGTGGAACAACTCACAGCTGATCAGGGGCGACCTGGTCGCGGAAGTCATCAGGCTGAAGCGCGAGGCGCGCCGGGACTCGAGGTTCACGGCAGCGGGATGCTCTCCCAGCCCCGGATCCGGCATGGCCTGATCGACGAGTACCGCCTCTGGTTCCACCCGGTGATCCTGGGCAGCGGCAAGTGGCTGTTCCCGAGGGCAGGGCACCGATCACGCTTAGCCTCATCGGGGCCAGAACCACAAGCACGGGTGTGGCCATCCACGTGTATCAGCCGACACGCTCAGGGAGGTCGAGATGCCCACCGTCGTCGTGACCAGGCTCCGGCTGCGAGACCCGACGCTTACTGACGAGTTCTTCCTGGCTGCGGTGGAGATCCTCGAATAAGCGAAAAGCGCCGACGGCAACCTCCGCGCGGACGTGCACGCCGACGGGAACAACGCGTAGTGGACCGGCACCGCCTGGCGGGACCGGACGTCGATGCGTGCCTTCGTCGGGACCGAACGGCATCTGAGCACGACGGCCCGCCTGGACGACTGGTGCGACGAGGCGACTTTCGCCGACTGGGAGCAGGCCAGCGACGATCTGCCGGACTGGCGGACGGCCTGCCGCCGCCTAGTCGCCGACGGCCAGGCCGCGAGCCTCACCCATCAGTCGGATGCACATCAGGCCCGCGCGTTCCCGCCGCCCGTCGAATCGTCTTAACGGCGGCGGCCAGGCATAGCACGGCGTCGCGGCATCGTGTGGACGGTGCTCGGCTTGCCGGCGCGGCAGATACCTATTCGTCCCGACATCTGCCGGCGCACTCGCCGGGCCACGTCGTCGCCACCCGCTTGTCGGTTCTCCAGCACGCCAGCGTTCATGCGGATGGTCCTGCAGGTCCGCAGGCAGCTGTCAGGCGCGCGGCCTCATCGGTACACGCTGGACGCCCGCCCGCCCGCGCCCACGCCCGGTACTGGACCCTGTCGGCGCGGATCGCGATGCTCTGTACCAGTTTGTGGCGGCCCGGCCGCACTCAGCTGTCATGACCAGGCGCTGGGCAGACGCGCGCCCGGCTCGAAGCGGAAGACGAGCGCCAGTCCTGAGCGCATCCCGATGCCGGTTACCTATCAGTGACGGATTCGACGACCTGGTGGGCGAGCGTAGCCTTGCGGTCTTCGTCCGCTAGACCGCCGGCTCGGAAACACCAACTCCGGCAAGGCAGCCTGCGTGCGCGTCCCAAGCTTGATCTGGAAGGAGATGTCGATGGGCAGGATCGCAGTACATGAGTTCATCACCCTGGATGGCGTCATGGACAATCCGTCCTGGGCGTCTGATTACTCATTCGACCCAGGCATGGGCGACGCGATCGCCGCGATCATGAGTTCCAGCAAGGCGATCTTGCTCGGACGCCGGACCTACGACGAATTCGCTCCGTCCTGGTCAACGACGACGGTGGAGGACGACCCCGGCGCGCCGTTCATGAATGACACGCCCAAATACGTCGTCTCCGCTTCGCTGAAGGCCGCGGACTGGGGTCCCTCGACCATTCTCCCCTACGCCCCGGATGCTATCGAGAAGCTCAAGAACCAGATCGACGGCAACATCTATGTCAGCGGTAGCGGGACGCTCGTCCGGGCGATGCTCGCCGACAGCCTGGTAGATGACATGCACCTGTTCATGTATCCGCTCGCGCTCGGCAGCGGCCAGCGGCTGTTCACCGAAGGCGCCCGGCCAGCCAATTTCGCCCTGGCCAGATCGGTGGCCTATGACAACGGGGTCGTCTACCTCGCATATGCCCGCACCGAGTCAGCGTCGGCCGCGTGACGGCATCGACCGCGGAGAAGGGAGCATCACGGTGCAGGCAACACTCGATGGCGACCGGGTGGGCGGTACGGGCAGTTACGTGCGGGTGAACGGGCTCGACGTGTATTACGAGATCCACGGCTCAGGGTTCCCGCTGGTCCTCCTGCATGGTGCCATGGGAACGATCGGCAGCTGCTTCGAGGACCTCTTGCCAGCTCTTGCGACGGCGCGCCAGGTCATCGCCCTCGAGCTGCAGGGTCACGGTCACACCGCCGACGCCGACCGGCCTTTGTCCTACTCGCGGATGGCCGCCGATGTCGCCGCTGTTCTCGAGGCACTCGGCGTCGGAACGGCCGATCTGGTCGGTTACAGCCTGGGCGGCGGCACTGCGCTGGAGCTGGCGATACGGCGTCCGGAAATGGTGCGTCACCTGGTCTTCTATGGCGCTGCCTCGTACCGGCGCGACGGTCTGTACCCCGAGGTACTCGCTGAGCCAGAAGCTGGCACGGACGATCTCATCGGCACGCCCTGGCATCAGGCCTACCAGCGGGTGGCTCCCGATCCCGACCACTGGCCGGTCCTGGTAGCCAAGACTCGGCAGCTTGACCTGACGTTCGATGGCTGGACCGACGCCGAGATCCGGTCACTGGCAATGCCGGTCCTGCTGATCATCGGAGACTCGGACATCGTCCGGCCCGAGCACACGCTGGCGATGTTTCGCCTGCTTGGCGGCGGTGTCGTCGGCGACATCGCGGGGCTCCCGGCTTCGCGACTGGCCATATTGCCCGGCACCTCGCACGTCGGATTGATCGATCGTCCGGACTGGCTTCAATCGATGATCCTGGAATTTGCAGGCTCGCCCTAGCAGGCTCGCCCTAGCTCCGGATCGCACGGCGTCGGTGATCATCCACGAAGCGAGCTGGCGCAGCGCGTTATCGGCCGCCTCGACGCTGGCCGGGGCGAGGAAGGCGCCCCAGCCGCTGCAGGTACCGACGCCGGCGGTACTGTTCATCCAGCCAGTCGTTGGCCAGGTGCAGGTAGACCCTGCTCGATTCGATGCTGCGGTGGCCTGCACCGCCTCCAGCGCCATCCCCGCCTCCCAACTGATAGGGAGCGGTTTACCAACCTCGCTGAATTCCTCAAGCGGCGGCTCCCGGCTCCCGCTAGCATGCGAAGCGGCCTTGAGTTCCGCCATCTCGGGACGCTCTAGCCGACCCGCGTGTGATGAAAGTTGAGCTCGTCAGCCGCGGCCGCAAAGACATCCCAAGCGACGCCTACAACGACCGCCAGCCGCTCCAGCTCGATGTCGGTTTCCCGCATCGTGGAGATTCTCCAGGTCACAGCCGAGCCGCAGACCCTGAGGTCCAGCAGATCACTGCCGACGGGACGTTGCTGAGGATCTGACCCAGCCTGATCGGCAGGCGACAGGCGAACACCATCAACGTCCTGACCGACAGCGGAGAGCCTTCACTGACCTGCCGCAGTCCCCCTCATCGACGTTCAGGTCCGGCAGCGCACCGATGAGCGCCTGGCGTCGGCGGCGAAGCGGCTGAGGCTGCGGGGGCTGGCGTTGGCGGGAGGGTTGGCGTCGGTCGGGCTGCTGGCGGCTGCGGTGACCGGCGCCGGGGAGCGGGCGGCCGGATGGGCGCTACTGGCGGTACTGGTGTCGGCGCTCGTGGTGACGGCCACCGGGGTGAGGAGGCGGTGAGGTCACGGAACCTGGCGCAAACGCGTGGCCGCCACAGCGGTGATCGCCAGCTGGTCGGCTGCCAGCATCTGTGGGTCGAGCTCGTTTCGGGAGGTGACGCCGAGCTTGGGGTAGGCCTTGTAGAGGTGGTAGCCCACTGTCCTGGGGCTCAGGAAGAGCTGGGCGGCGATGTCGCGGTTCGACAGTCCATGGGCAGCCAGTCGGGCGACCTGCAGCTCCTGCGGGATCAGCAGGGGCAGGCCGGCCTGGCTGGGCTGCGGTGCGGGCGCACCGGTGGCGCTCAGCTCGGCGCGGGCCAGCGCGGCCCACGGCGCGGCGTGGATCCGGTCGAGGTAGCCGACGGCGGCGCGCAGATGGGTGCGGGCGTCGGCCTTCCGCCCGGCACGGCGCAGCCACGCGCCATACAGCAGCTGGGTGCGGGCCTGCTCGAAGGACGCCTCAGGCAGCTTGAGCGCGGTGAGGTAGTGCCGTTCCGGGTCGTCGCGGGCGACCAGCGCCAGGCAGCGCTCAGCTAGCGCGTCGGTGCTGGGCATGTCGGCGCGCCGGGCCCACACGCAGAGTCTGGATATCGGCCCGGCAGCCCGGTTCGGCCGGCCCAGCCGCACCGTAGCCTCGACCAGGTCCGGGATACTCCGTAGCGCGGATCCGTGGTAGCGCATCGGTCCCCGCTGGATTTTCTCCAAATGGCCCAGAGCAGTGTCGAGGCGTCCGTGGCCGGGGGCGAGCAGGCCGAGCGCCCGGGGCGCCCACGACGTGCCCGCCGAGGTAAGGTGTGCGCAGGGCTCGGTGTGGGCCGCGTGCAGCAGGCTGCGGCAGCGCTCCTCGTCGCCGGCCACCGCAGCCAGGTATGCCATGATCTCGTTCGCCTCGATGGCCCAGTGCGCGCGGCCCGTGTCCTGCGCGATCCGCAGTGCCTCGCTGGCTGCGGCCAGCGCCTCGCAGTGCCGCCGGTCGAAAACCAGAGCATGAGCCAGGCAGATGAGCAGCTAGGATAGCGAACCGATCCGGCCCGCCAGGCGCGCTTCGGCAACCAGTTCCGCGGCGAGGTCGCGCGCGTCGGAATTCCGGCCTGTGACCAGGCACACCGAGGCGATGACCGCAAGGTCGTCACGATGTCCTGCCCGGGAACGCCGCGCGGCTGCGACCGTGGCGGCGAGGGGAGGCAGGGTGCCGGGCGGCCGCTCTTGCGCCTGCGTGGTGGACCACAGTGCCAGTTGCACCAGCGGTGCCAGCGACCCCGCGCCGCCCGCGCCCGCTGCCTGCAGCCGGCCGGCAGTGTCAGCCATCAGCACCGGGTCACCGAGAAACCATGCGATCTGCACCGCGTTCATCAGCATCCGCACCGTGGTTTCCTGGTCATGCTGGCCGGCCCGCGCAGCCCCGTCGACCAGCAGCCGGTGAGCGGCCGGCAGCCGGCCCTGGGCAAAGTCGGCCAGCGCGCCCACGCTCGCCATCTTGGCGTATGCGGCCGGGTCAACGGCCTGGCCCATCGCGCGAACGGCAGGGTCATGCGCCCGGTCGAAGTCGCCGATCTCCGCCGCGCCCTGGGCCGCCAGGGCCAGCCGTTCGGCCCGCGCCGCGGGATCCGCGGTGAGCTGCACCGCCCGCTCGTAGGCGGCCGCGGCCGCCGCGTATCCGCTGCGCGCCATGGCATTGGCGGCGGTCTTCTCCAGCTCGGCCGCCACCTTCTCATCAGGCTCCGTCGCCGCTGCGGCCAAGTGCCAGGCCCGGCGGTCCGCGTCGGCCGGCCCCCGCAACGCGTCAGCAAGCGCCCGGTGCACGGCCAGCCGCCGGCCCAACCGAGCGCCGTGGTATGCCGCTGCGCGGACCAGTGGATGGCGGAAGGTGACCGTACCGCCAGTGATATGGACCAGCCCGGCCTGCTCGGCAGGCGCCAAGTCCGCGACCTCCACCCCGAGCGCCCTGCCCGCGGCTAGCACTACGCCGAGATCACCGCTGCCTTCCGCCGCCGCGGCCAGCAGCAGCATCTGCGTCGCCTCGGGAAGCCGCTGAACCTGACCGTGAAACGCCTGCCGCAGCCGGTCGGTCAACGCCGGCGGGCCCAGCCGGGCCGCTGCCGGCGGTTCGCCTGCGTGTGCCGCTGACAGCTCGATGAGGCCGAGCGGGTTGCCGCGAGCCTCGGCCAGGATCCGCGCCCGGGCCTCGGCGGCTAGCCCGGCCCCCCATGCTCCATCAGCACCGCCGCCGCTGAGGCCTCATCCAGCCCGCTGAGCCGCAATTCGCGCATGCCCGTGGTGGCAAACGGCAGCTCGCGGTCGCGCGCCGCGAAGATGACCGCGATCCCTTCGGCGCCCAGCCGCCTGGCCGCGAAAATTAGCGCCTCGGCCGAGGCCCGGTCCAGCCAGTGTGCGTCCTCAACCAGGCACAGCACTGGCCCATCCTCGGCGAGCTCGGCAAGCAACGACAGAACCGCCAGCCCGATGAGGAAACGGTCGCAGGAACGAGCCAGCCGCAGCCCGAATGCCCCCTCCAGCGCCTCACGCTGCAACCGTGGGAGCGAGCGGCGCCGGTCCAGCGCCGGCCGCAGCAGCAGGTGCAATCCAGCGAATGGCAGCTCAGCCTCAGGCTCGACGCCTGCGCCACGGATCACCGTGAAGACCTGGCCGGGCCGCGCCGTAATGGCTGGGGCCGCAGCGGCCGTGACCGCGTCGCCCGGGGTCGCAGCGCCCGTCGGTCCGCCGCCCAAGGGTGCAGTGCCGCCAGGGAGGCACCCGGCCGCGGCCACCGCGACGGCATAGTCGAGCAGCCCATCCACGACGGACTGCTCCATCGCCCTTCCGTGCAGCATGGCGAGCACCTAACCTACCCTGCGCCTGGCAGTGCCGTCGTGGCCGATGTTCGCCATCAGCGCAGGGCCGCCGTGGCCGCGGGAGTCGTGACACGGTAGCCATCTCCTGCCCGAGGCCAGCACCATCTCGGTCGGCTCGATGGACGTTGATCTCGTTACTCATTTCTTGGCCTGGGCGGACTAGTGTGCGCGAAGTCGCGCAACTCAACCAAGCTCACCGACGGCCGAATGCCCTCAATCACGACCCGGCCAACCTCATGAAGCGCCTTCAGTCAATGAGAAGCTGGGTTGGCCGCCTTCGCCCGGCATCCACCTCAGCAGGAGACCGCCATATGCGTCGAGGAGCAGGGCCCCGATCAGCTCCGCGTCGGCGTCGGCGCGGAACTGCCCGGCCCGCTGACCGGCAGCGACCAGCTCGGCGAAGATGCGGGCGGTGCCGGGTTCTTTGCTCGGTGAGCCACTGCTGCGCCGCCAAGCCAGCAGCAACGCCCGCGTCTCCGCCACGCTGTTTTCGTTGATGCGTGCGAGTAGGGCCATCGTGTTATAAAGGCGCTGCACTGCGTCGATCCCCGCAGCGACCCTGTTGCGAAGCAACTCTCGTACCAGTGCTCGCCGATGCTCCAGGTAACTCGCCGATGCTCCAGGTAAGCGGAGAGGAAGCGCTCCTTCTCGGGGAAGTGGTTGAAGACCGTTGCCCTGGCGACGTCCGCCCGGGCGGCGATCTGATCCACGGTCGTCTCGTCGTAGCCCTTCTCCAGGAAGCACTCGATCGCAGCGTCGAGCAGGCGCTCGCGTGTCTGCTGCTTGTGCCGCTCCCGGCGGCCGGGCGATGCTTTGGTCACGTGATTCATAGTAGATTGCAGACTAACTATGGACTAAAGTCCACATCTAGCCCGGAATGCCGCGGTATCTGTCGGCGGTCCGCAATCCGCCCGCGAGCCGACTGGCCCCCGGCTCAGCTTGCTATTTGGCGGCGGGCGAGCAGATTCATGGCCGTGCCGGCAGCCGAGACTTCCTGCGCGCCGTTGCGCCTCAGGCACTGGAGGCCCCGCTGGACTGTTCATAGCGCTGCGACCAGCGCGAGCTGTCGCCACTGTGCGACGAGCCGCCGAGCGCTGTCTCAGATTTGAAGTCTTCTTGGTGGTAGCCGTTGATGAGCTGACGGGTGGCGGTCCGTGCGCCAGCCATCCAGCGGCCGGACAGGCACGAAGGTGCCGGTCAGCTCGGCCAGCTCGGCGGCGCGATGCATGTGGTCGTAGTAGCCGGGGCGCATCCGGGTCCGGTGGCTCGGGCGGGTGGACCAGGCCTATAACCTGATCGGCCGCGGAGCGACACGCCGAGATCAACCCGCATGATGCGCCTTAGCGGTCGAAAATAAATAACTCAGGATTTTCGTCGGCGTGTCGTCTGCTTCCGGGCAGGGATGGGTGTTTGGTGGGGTTCGGGCCGGACGGTGTAGTTCCAGTCCGGGTGGAAGTCGTGGTAGCCGATGGGCAGGGCGGCGACCTGCTTTTTGGTGTAGGTCAGGCCGGTGGGGTATTCGCCGGTGTTCAGCTCGGCGGTGACGGTCAGCCCGGTGGATGTGGTGGTGGCGGAGATCAGCTCGACGACGGCCTGGTGGCTGGTCAGCGGCCGGCCGCGCCAGTTGCGGGTGATCTGGGCGAACAGCCGGTGCTCGACCTTGTTCCACTTGGAGGTGCCGGGCGGGTAGTGGCAGACGGTGATCTCCAGCCCGGTCTCGGCGGCCAGCCGGGCGAGTTCCACCTTCCAGGCCCGGGCCCGGGCGGCGTTGGACCCGCCGGAGTCGGCGCAGATCAGCAGCCGCCGCGCGCCGGGGTAACGGGCGGACCCGTCGGCTTTCCACCAGCGGCGCAGGGTCTCCGCGGCGAACGCGGAGGTGTCGTGGTCGGTGCCGACCGCGACCCACCCGGTATTGGCGCCGAGGTCGTAGATGCCGTAGGGGATCGCCTTGCCGATCGCGTCGGAGGGGAAGTCGTGGACGTTGACCCGCTCGGGCTGCCCCTGGGGCCGCCACTCGGCCCCGCCGTTGGCGAAGTTGCCGACCTTCTCCTTCTTCTTGGCGTCCACCGAAACCACCGGGTCCCCGGTGCCCAGGAACTCGCCGGCAAGGGCGCTGATGTACCGGAACTGGGCGTCCCGGTCAGCATGCTGGGCGCCCTCGGCGACCTTCGCGTTGCCCTGCAGGCTGTAACCCTCGGCCTTCAGCAGCCGCGCCACCGTCGGCGCCGAGCACCGGTGCCCGGCCTTCGTCAGCGCGCCGGCCAGGTTCCGGGTCGACAGGCACGTCCAGCGCAGCGGCGATACCGGATCCCCGCGGGTGGCCGGGTCCACCAGCGCCATCAGCGCCGGGGCCAGCCCCGGATCGGTGCCGGCCAGCTTCTTGCGTACGCCGCCGGGCGCCCGCACGCGCGGCTCCGGCCTGCCTTCCGCCTCCCGCACCCCCCGGCCCACCGTGTCCGGGTGCACCCCGGTCGCCTGCGCCACCGCCTTGATGCCGCCGCGCCCAGCTCCAGCGCCTCCGCCCCCAGAAGCAGCCGCCGCTGCCGCTCATCCAGGTGCGGCCGCAGCAGCCCGTACAGCCGCGCCACCCGTTCGCCACCCGGCTCCCCGTCGCCGTCGCCGTTCGCCATACCACAAACGGTAGGCCCTCCGGAGCCGAAAACCTAGCTTATTTTGTTGCGTGTGCTTAGCGGTGGAATCTTCCAGCGTAGGCAGCTGCCCGGTCGGTGCCCAGGCCTCATTGGGTGAGCGCTGCACCGCTCGGTCCGATCCTGAGTGTGTGCGGGTCGAGCTCGCTCCGGGAGGTGATGCCGAGCTTCGGGTAGGCCTTGTAGAGGTGGTAGCCCACCGTTCGGGGGCTGAGGAAGAGCTGGGCTGCGATGTCGCGGTTGGATAGTCCCTGCGCGGCGAGCCGGGCAACCTGCAGCTCCTGCGGGGTTAGCCGGGGCAGGCCCGCCCGGTCTGGCCGCGGCGCCGGGGCGCCGGTGGCGGTCAGCTCGGCCCGGGCCTGTTCCGCCCACGGCACGGCGCCGATCCGCTCGAGGTAGTTTACCGCAGCTCGCAGCTGGATCCGGGCGTCGGCTTTGCGGCGGCAGCGGCGCTGCCACGCGCCGTACAGCAGCTGGGTGCGGGCCTGCTCGAAGGACTCG
>WNGM01000705.1_pt1 | contig 26815 bp, 25 predicted proteins | sample 5400571 | NCBI WGS metagenome assembly WNGM01 (sample SAMN13153378, study PRJNA577476) | soil metagenome | isolation source: 100 cm soil or saprolite under Garry oak tree replicate 2 | place: USA:California | collected 2016-06-15 | reverse complement strand
GGCACGCGACCCTGCTCATCGCGCTCGAGGAGCACCAGCGGCCGACGCGCACCGTGATTCTGCGCGGGCCTTCGGCGGAGCTGCGGCGCTGGCGGACCGCGCTCGCGCAACGCTATCTGCCGCACACCATGGTGATCGCGGCCGGGACCGAGCAGCGTGACCTGCCGCCGGCCCTCGCCAAGCCTGCAGGAATCCAGGTCAACGCCTGGGTGTGCGAGGGCGTTACCTGCCTTGCGCCCATCGATCGCCTGGAAGACCTGGTGGAACAGGTTTCCAAGCCGGAGAAAATGCAGTAGCATTGCGCAGAATTTTTTTACCTTCCCGGAGAATTTCATGAAACCCCTAGTGTTATCCGCAGCCGCCGTATTCACATTCGCAAGCGGCCCCTTGCTCGCCGCCGACGCGCAGGAGCTCTTGAAGGAAAAAGCCTGCTTGAGCTGCCATACGGTCGACAAGAAGCTGGTCGGCCCCGCGTACAAGGAAGTGGCGGCCAAGTACAAGTCCAGAAAGGACGCCGAGGCCTACCTCGTGAAGAAGATCAAGGAAGGCTCGACCGGCGTGTGGGGCCCCATCCCGATGCCGCCGAACGGGACGGTCGGCGATGACGATGCCAAGACCCTGGCGAAATACATTCTGACGGTCAAGTAGCCCGAAACCCGTCGGAAAGCCGCGTCGCCGGCTTGCCGCCCGGCGCCGGCGGTCGTTTCGCCCGCGGCGCGTGAAGCGTCGTGGAAAATTGACAGCCCCGTGGGCCGTCCGCATAATCAGCCGAGTTTTTGCACCGCGTCTATGAACCGGAGGCTGCCATGATCCGCTCCCATTTCGGCGTTATCGCGATTGCGGCCCTCGCCTGTGTCGCCGGCTGCAGCGACGACAGGAAGGCACAGGCTCCGGCAAAGCTCACGATCGCGATCGGCAGCGTCGCGCCGCTGACCGGCGGCATCGCTCACCTCGGCAAGGACAACGAAAACGGGGCGCGGCTCGCGGTGGAGGAAGCCAACGCGGCAAAAATCAGGATCGACGGCAAGGAAACCGCGTTCGAATTGCTCGCAGAGGACGATCAGGAAGACGCCAAGGTCGGCAATACCGTGGCGCAAAAGCTGGTGGACGCGAAAGTCGCCGGCGTCGTCGGTCACCTCAATTCCGGCACCTCGATTCCGGCGTCCAACGTCTATAGCGGCGCGAATATCCCGATGATAACCGGTTCCGCCACCAATCCCGCACTCACGGAGCGGGGTCTCAAGGGTGTTTTCCGCGTCGTCGGCCGCGACGACCAGCAGGGGCCGGCGGTCGCGAATTATCTGGTCGCGAACGCCAAGCCGAAGGTCGTGGCGATCATCGACGATGCGACCGCCTATGGCAAAGGTCTGGCAAACGAAGTCGAAAAGACCCTCAAGGCCGCCGGAGTGAAAGTGCTGGCGCGAGAGCAGGGCACCAACAAGACGGTGGATTGGAAGGCGGTGCTCACGAAGCTGAAGGGTCAACGCCCGGACGCGGTGTTCTACGGCGGAATGGATTCCACCGCCGGTCCGCTGCTCAAGCAGGGCAAGGAACTCGGGGTCAATGCGGTGTTCTCCTTCGGTGACGGCGCCTGCACCGACAAGATGGGTGAGTTCGCCGGCAGCGCCGCAGACGGCTTGTTGTGCTCGCAGGCGGGAATCCCGCCGCAGGCGGCCTCGAAGAAGTTTCTCGATGCCTACAAGAAGCGGTTCGACGTCGAGCCTATCCTGTATTCGCCGTTTACCTATGATGCGGCGAACCTCCTGATCGAGGCGATGAAGCAGGCCAACTCGGCCGACCCGGCGAAATATCTGCCGGTTCTGCAGAAAATCGATTTCGCAGGCGCGACGGGCAGGATTTCTTTCGATGAAAAAGGCGACCGCAAGGACGCCGAAATGACCATCTTCACCATGAAGGGCGGCAAGCTCCTGCCGGTCGCCATCATCAAGGGCGGCAACACGGTCAAGTACGAGGACTTTGTCGCCCAGACTGCGGCGCCCACGGCAGACGCTGCAAAGAAATAAGCCCTTTTGGAGCGCAACACGCGAGACGGCACCTGCGGGTGCCGTTTTTGTTGATGGACATCTTCATCCAGCAGCTCATCAACGGGCTCACATTGGGTGCGGTATACGCCGTGGTCGCCCTCGGCTACACCATGGTCTACGGCATCATCCAGCTCATCAACTTCGCCCACGGCGATGTGGTGATGGTGGGCGCGATGGTGGCGTTCTCGGTAATCGTCGCGCTCGCGCCTTCGGGCCTGCCGCCGCTCGTCGTCGTGCTGGTCGCCACGGGCTGCGCGGTCTCGGCGTGCATGCTGATCGGGTACGCGATGGAACGGCTCGCTTACCGTCCTTTGCGCGGTGCGCCGCGCCTGGCTCCACTCATCACCGCAATCGGCGTTTCGATCATCCTGCAACACCTGGCGATGATGATCTGGAGCCGCAATCCTCTCGCGTTTCCGCAGCTCATCAAGACGCAGTCGTACGACATCGGCGGCGCCACCGTCACCAACGTGCAGATCGCGATCCTTGCAATCTCGGTCGCGATAATGTCCGGTCTTGTTGCGCTGGTGTATCGCACCAGGCTCGGCACCGCGATGCGGGCGACGGCACAGAACCCGCAGGTCGCGGGGCTGATGGGCATCGACGCGAACCGGGTCATCGCCTTTACTTTCGTGATCGGCGCCGCGCTCGCGGCGGTCGCCGGTGTGATGGTGGCGAGCTACTACGGCATCGCGCATTACGCCATGGGCTCGCAGCTCGGGTTGAAGGCGTTCTGCGCCGCGGTGCTGGGCGGAATCGGCAACATCCCGGGGGCGATGCTGGGCGGTGTGCTGCTCGGCCTGGTGGAGGCGCTCGGCGCCGGCTACATCGGCGATCTTACCGGCAACGTATTCGGCTCCAACTATCAGGACGTGTTCGCCTTCGTCGTGCTGATCGGGGTGCTGGTGCTGCGGCCCTCGGGACTGCTCGGCGAGCGCGTGGGGGACAGGGCGTGACGCAATGGAGAACGCACCCCGCGGTTGTGCGGGCAGGCATCGCGCTCGTCGCGCTCGCGCTGCTCGCGCTGCCGTTCGCGCTCGCAGCGGCCGGGACAGCCTGGGTGCGGATCACCAATCTCGCGATCCTGTTCGTGTTCCTGTCGCTGGGATTGAACATCGTCGTCGGCTTCGCCGGCCTGCTCGATCTCGGCTACATCGCCTTCTATGCGGTAGGCGCGTATGTATATGCGCTGCTCGCCTCGCCTCACTTCAACATCCACTGGCCGTTCTGGGCGATCCTGCCGATCGGCGCCGCGGTGGCGGCGCTCTTTGGGGTATTGATCGGAGCCCCTACGCTCAAACTGCGCGGCGACTACCTCGCGATCGTCACACTGGGCTTCGGCGAGATCGTGCGCATTTTTCTCAACAACCTGTCGCATCCCGTCAACATCACCAACGGCCCGCAGGGAATCGCCCGCATCGATCCGTTCCGGGTGGGCGGGGTCGATTTTTCGAAGTCCGACAGCTTCCTCGGCCTGACCTTCAGCGGACCGATCAAGTATTACTACCTGCTGCTCGCGGTGCTGCTCGCGGTGATCTTCATCAACGTGCGGCTTCAGAACTCGCGCATCGGCCGTGCCTGGGAGGCGGTGCGCGAGGACGAAGTCGCTGCGCGCGCGATGGGGATCGACACGAGGAACATCAAGCTGCTCGCCTTTGCCATGGGCGCTTCGTTCGGCGGCATCGCCGGCGGGATGTTTTCCGCGATCCAGGGTTTCATTTCGCCGGAGAGCTTCGTGCTGGTTGAGTCGATCATGGTGGTATCCATGGTCGTGCTCGGCGGCATGGGCAACATCTGGGGCGTGATTCTCGGCGCGGTGCTGCTCTCCTTCGTGCCCGAGATATTGCGTTTTACCGTGGAGCCGGTGCAGATGCGGCTCTTCGGCCGGATGCTGATCGAGCCGGAGGTGATCCGCATGCTGATCTTCGGCTTTGCGCTCGTGCTCGTCATGGCGTTCAGACCCGGCGGGTTGTGGCCCTCGGCCGTGCGCAAGCGCGAACTCGCTGAGCGTGGGCAGTGAACGCGTTCCTCGCGGCGTCGGGCATCTCGAAGCGCTTCGGCGGCGTTCAGGCGCTCGCCGAGGTCAGCTTCTCGATCACGCAAGGCGAAATCTACGGCTTGATCGGTCCGAACGGCGCCGGCAAGACAACGCTGTTCAATCTGCTCACGGGAATCTACGCGCCGGACTCCGGCCGTTTCGCATTCGACGGCAATAAACTCTCGGGGCTCAAGCCGCATCAGGTCGCGGCGCGAGGCATCGGCCGCACTTTCCAGAACATCCGCCTCTTCGCCAATCTATCAGTGCTGGAAAACGTGATGATCGGCCGCCACGTCCGCACCCGCGCGGGCGTGATCGGGGCCGTACTGCGCGATACGGCGACCCGCGAGGAAGAGTCCGGGATCGAGCGGCGAGCAGCGGAGCTCCTCGACTATGTCGGCATTGGCGGCCGCGCGAATGAAGCCGCGGGCAGCCTTCCCTATGGCGACCAGCGGCGGCTCGAGATCGCCCGCTCGCTCGCGACCGACCCCAAGCTGCTGTGCCTGGACGAGCCGGCTGCGGGCATGAACGCCTCGGAAACGATCGCGCTGAGACGCTTGCTCGAGCGCATCCGCGGCGATGGCACGACCCTGCTTCTCATCGAACACGACGTGCGGCTGGTCATGAACGTGTGTAACCGGGTGCTCGTGCTCGACCACGGCGAGCGCATCGCCGAGGGTTTGCCCGCCGAAGTACAGCGCGATCCGAAGGTCATCGAGGCATACCTGGGAACGGCCGCTGCATGAGCCTGCTCGAAGTCCGCGGCCTGGAAGTCCGCTATGGCGGGATCCGTGCCGTGAAAGGCATCGACCTGGAAATCGGCGCCGGCGAGATGGTGTGCCTGATCGGCGCGAACGGGGCGGGGAAATCCTCGACGCTGCGTGCGATATCAGGCCTCGTGCCGACCGCGCCGGGCGCGGTGCGCTTCGGCGGCAGCGATCTCGCCGGTGCGCCGGCGTTCCGGCGCGCCCGCGCGGGGCTCGTCATGGTGCCGGAAGGGCGCGGCGTATTCCCGCAGCTCACCGTGGAAGAAAACCTCGCGATGGGCGCTTATCTGCGCGCCGACCGCGAGATCAGTTCGGATCGCGCCCGCGTGTTCGGCCTGTTTCCGCAGCTCCGGGAGCGCCGGGACCAGACCGCCGGCACGCTCTCCGGGGGCGAGCAGCAGATGCTCGCCATCGGCCGCGCGCTGATGAGCCGGCCGGAACTGCTCGCGCTGGACGAACCGAGCATGGGGCTCGCCCCCATCGTCGCGCAAAAAATCTTCGAGGTGATCCGGGACATCAACCGCGCCGGCGTGACGGTGCTGCTCGTGGAACAAAATGCGCGGGCCGCGCTCGCCCTTGCGGCCAGAGCCTATGTCATGGAAAGCGGGATGATCACGCTCTCTGGAGAAGCGCGCGCGCTTCTCGTCGATTCGCGCGTGCGCGAGGCCTATCTGGGCGAGGCGGCCGCATGAACATCCGTGGTGCCGCCCCGGGAAAGAATCAACTATGCTGCGTGGAATAACGAAACCCGTCGCACGCGGGGGAGCGTCCTGCGCCTGGTGGGTTGCAATTTTAATGCTGTGCAGCCTCGCCTGCCGGGCGCAGGATTTTCCCTCGCGGCCGATCCGTCTGATCGTGCCGCAGGCGCCGGGCGGTGGAACCGACATCCTCGGCCGCAACGTGGCCCAGAAGCTCGGCGAGCAGCTGCGCCAGCCGGCGATCGTCGAAAATCGGACCGGCGCCGGATCGCTCGTCGGAACCGAGTACGTCGCCAAGGCGCCCGCCGACGGCTACACCCTGCTCGTGGGCGGCATCTTCAACATCGTCATGAACAAGGCGCTGATCAAGAACATCTCTTACGATCCGCTGCGCGATTTCGCGCCGCTCGGCTTTACCTCCGCCTATCCGTTCGTGCTTCTCGCGCGGCCCGATCTTCCGGTCTCGAATCTTGCCGAGCTCGTCAAATACGCGAAGGAAAGGCCCGGGAGTCTCACCTATGGATCGGCGGGAATCGGGACCTTGCAGCACGTCTGGGGCACGATCCTCTTCAAGAGCCAGGGCATGGATGCGCTGCACGTGCCGTTCAAAGGCGCGGCGGCGGCCCACCAGGAGATGATGGCGGGACGCCTCGACCTGTTGTTCGACAACATGTCGGCCTCCAAGCAGTACGTCCAGTCCGGGCGCCTCAAGGGCCTGGCGGTGTCTTCAGCGGGGAGATCGAGCCATCTTCCGGACGTGCCTACGGTCAACGAGACGGGCCCCGTAAAATTCGAAGGCGAGAGCTGGTTCGGCGTGTTTGCGCCCGCCGCGACACCTGCTCCGACCATCGAGACTTTGCGCAAGGCGCTGAGTGGCATCGTCGCCGATCCGGAATTCGCCGCGCGCATAGAGCGCGACGGCGGCCGCGTTCTTGCGATTCCACCGCGCGAACAGCAGCGGTTCATGCAGGAGGAGATCGAGCGCTGGACGAAGCTCGTCGCCCAGTACGGAGTGACCGTGGACTAGCCCCGGTAGCCCGCGCTACGGCGCCTTGTCGGCGGCGGTAGTGAAGGAATCGGCGAAAAACTCGTTTTCGGGCAGCCGGCATTTCTGGATGAAATCGCGCCGCGCGGAATCCACCATGATCGGCACGCCGCAGGCGTACACCTGGTGGCCGGAAAGGTCCGACAGGTCCTCCATCACCGCGCGGTGCACGAATCCCGTCCGCCCGCCCCACTTGTCCTCCGGCAGCGCGTCGGAGATCACCGGCACGTACTCGAAGCCCGGATGCTCGGCGACCCAGCGCTCCGCCAAACCGTTCAAGTAAAGATCCTTCGGGCGGCGGGCTCCCCAGTAAAGCCTCATGGGGCGCGCGAGGGCCTTCTTGAACGCGGCCTCGATGAGCGCCTTGATCGGCGCAAAACCGGTGCCGGAGGCGACGAGCACGATGGGCTTGTCGGATTCATCGCGCAGGAAGAACGTGCCGAACGGTCCTTCGAAGCGCAGGATGTCGCGCTCTTTCATGGTCCGGAACACGTGGTCGGTGAACGCGCCGCCCGGCACGTGCCGTACGTGCAGCTGCACGAACTCGTCGTCGTGCGGCGCGTTGGCCATGGAAAAACTTCGCCGCGTGCCGTCCTTCAAGAGGATGTCGATGTACTGGCCGGGGAGGAACATCAGGCGCTCGTTCGCCGGGAGCTTCAGATAGACGATCATGGCGTCGTCCGCGGCGCGCTCCAGCTTTTGCACGCGCGCGGGAAGCTTCCTTACCTGGATATCGCCCGCCTTGCGCACTTCGCGGGCTTCGATCGCCACGTCCGACAGCGGTTTCGCCTGGCAAAAGAGCGCGTACCCCTGCTCGCGTTCCTGCGCGGTGAGCGCCTTTTCCGAGCAACGGCCGTAGTCGATCCGGCCATCGACGAGCTTCCCCTTGCAGCTGCCGCAGGCGCCGTCGCGGCAGCCGTAAGGGAGCACGAGGCCCGCATCAAGCGCCGATTGGAGGATCGTCGCGCCGTCCTGCGCAGGAAACCGGTGGCCGGTGTTGCGTATCGTGACCTGATGCGTCATCGGTGCGCGGAGTAGAATCCGTTCGTGGAAAATCTGCTCATCATCGGTTGTGGTGACGTCGCGCGCCGCGCTCTGCCGGAACTGCAGCGTCGGTATCGGGTGACGGCTCTGGTGCGCTCGCCCGATCCCGCGCTCGATGCTGCCGAGGTCGAGCAAATCGTGGGCGATCTCGACGATGCCGCCTCGCTCGTGCCGCTAGTCGGCCGCGACGGTCGCATCGTGCATCTCGCGCCGCCCGCCGGAACGGGAGTACTCGATACCCGCACGCGCAGCCTGCTTGCCGCGCTCGCGCCCCGCGGACGCGGCGCCATGTTACCACGGAGATTCGTGTACCTTTCCACGAGCGGGGTATACGGCGATTGTGCGGGAGAATGGGTCGACGAGACCCGCCCGCCCAACCCGCAAACCGAACGCGCCCGGCGGCGCCTCGACGCCGAGCGAGCGCTCGGTGATTGGGGCGAACGCAACAAGGTCGAGATCGTGATCCTGCGCGTGCCGGGAATCTACGCTCACGACCGTCTGCCGCTCGAGCGCCTGGCGCGCGGCACGCCGGCACTTCGGCCTGAGCAGGACGTCTACACCAATCACATCCATGCCGACGATCTCGCCGGAATCCTCGTCGCCGCGCTCGAATCGACGGGGGCGCGCGGTGTCTACAATGCAAGCGATGACGGTCCCATGAAGATGGGCGATTTCTTCGATTTCGTGGCGGATCGTGCCGGGTTTGCACGACCCCCACGCGTCTCGCGCGCGGAAGCCGCGCGTCTGCTGCCGCCGGAACTGGTTTCTTTCATGAGCGAATCGCGGCGCCTTTCCAACCGGCGCCTGAAGGCGGGACTCGGCGTGCGATTGCGCTATTCCTCGGTGCGAGACGGTGTTCCCGGAATCAAGGAGACGGCATGAAGCCGGCGGACGCCTATCTCGTCATCACCAATCTGCCCGACCGCGGCAGCGCCGCGAAGCTCGCGCACGAGCTCGTGGAAAAGCGCCTCGCTGCGTGCGTCAACATCCTGTCGCCCTGCCGTTCGGTCTATCGTTGGAAGGGCAAGACCGAGGATGCCGAGGAAATCCCGATGCTCATCAAGACCACCGGCGGTCGCTACGCCGAGCTCGAAGCCGCAATCCGTTCAGGGCATCCCTACGAACTTCCCGAAATCATCGCGGTCGGATTGGCCGGAGGGTTGCCTGCGTACCTCGAATGGGTCGAATCGGAAACACGGCCCGTCTAGATCCAATGCGCCGACTTGCACTCATCGCGCTGTTGCTCTTGTCTGCGCTGCCGCCCGCGCGAGCGGCGAGCGCCGACGATTTGCTCGAGCCGGACAAGGCATTCCGCTTTTCCGCGCGCGCTCTCGACGCGGGGACGGTGGAAGTGCGCTACGGAATCGCCGACGGCTACTACCTCTACCGCGAGCGCTTCCGCTTCGCAGCCGAGCCCGCTTCGGTGACACTGGGCCAGCCTCGGTTTCCGAAGGGGCAGATTCACGAGGACAAGTTCTTCGGCAAACAGGAAACCTATCGCAAGGAAGTGCGCATACGCGTGCCGGTCGAAGCGGCCGGCGCCGAGCGCTTGAAGCTCCAGGTCACCTCGCAAGGCTGTGCCGATCTGGGCGTGTGCTATGTGCCGCAGGTGCAAAGCGCCGACCTTCGCCTTGCTTCGCTGGGCGGGTCGCGTTCGTCGATCTTCAAGGAAAACGGGCCCTTTGCCTCCTCGCCGGAACGCGTGACCGCGGCGAGCGACGACGTGCGTTTCGCGGGCGTTCTGGAATCCGGCCGGCTCTGGCTGGTCATGGCGGTGTTTTTCGGCGCCGGGCTTCTGCTCACGTTTACGCCGTGCGTCCTTCCGATGATCCCGATCCTGTCGGGAATCATCGTGGGCGAAGGCCAAAGGGTGACGCGCCGGCGCGCCGTGCTCGTCTCGCTCGCCTACGTCCTCGGCATGGCGGTGACTTACACCGCCATCGGAATTGCGGCGGCGTTTTCCGGGAACCTTCTTTCCGCGGCGCTGCAGAACGCCTGGGTGCTGGGAGCGTTCGCGGCCGTCTTCGTGGGGCTTGCGCTGTCCATGTTCGGCTTCTACGAGCTGCAGCTGCCTTCGAGTTGGCAAGCGCGGCTCACCGCGGCGAGCAACCGGCTGGGGGGCGGACACTGGGGCGCCGTCGTGCTGATGGGAGTGCTCTCGGCCGCGATCATTTCTCCCTGCGTCGCTGCGCCCCTTGCCGGAGCGCTGCTCTATATCAGCCAGACGCGCGACGCGGTGCTCGGCGGCGCGGCGCTGTTCTCGATGGCGATCGGAATGGGCGTGCCTCTGGTCCTGGTGGGCGTGTCCGAAGGCATGCTCCTGCCCAGGTCCGGCCAGTGGATGCACGCGGTCAGGAAGTTCTTCGGAGTGCTCCTGCTTGCGGTTGCGATCTGGATCATCGCGCCGGTGATTCCGGTCGCGGTGCAGATGCTGCTGTGGGCGGCGCTGCTGGTCGGATCGGGAGTGTATTTGGGCGCGCTCGAGCCTTTGCCCCAGGGAGCTTCTGGATGGAAGCGGCTTTTGAAAGCCGTCAGCGTCCTCGCGCTGCTTGCCGGCGTCGCGCAGGGCGTCGGGGCGCTTTCGGGAGCGCGCGATCCTTTGCGGCCGCTTGCCGGCATTCTTGGGAACTCGCCCGAATCGCAAAAGCCCCTGGCGTTCGAAACGGTCAAAGCGCTCGCCGACCTGGACGCGCGTCTGAAAACGGCGGACAAGGTCGCGATGCTCGATTTCTATGCCGACTGGTGCGTGTCGTGCAAGGAAATGGAGCGCTTTACCTTCAGCGATCCGCAGGTACAGGCCCGGTTGGGCCGGATGGTGCTCTTGCGCGCCGACGTCACAGCCAACACGGCCGACGACAAGGCGCTGCTCAGACGCTATCGCCTGTTCGGACCGCCCGGCATTGTCTTTTTCGACGCGAGCGGCCGGGAAATCGAAGGCCTGCGCGTGATCGGTTACCAGTCACCGGAGAAATTCATCAGGTCGCTCGAGCTGGCGGCGCGGTACTAGGCTTTTTCCTTCAGCCAGCCCGCCGCATCGAGCGCGAAGTAGGTCAGGATGCCGTCGGCGCCTGCGCGCTTGAATGCGACGAGCGCTTCCATCACGCATTGCTTCTCGGTGAGCCAGCCGTTCTTGAACGCGGCCTTCAACATCGAGTACTCGCCGCTGACCTGATAGACGTAGGTCGGCGCCTTGAACTCGTCCTTGACGCGGCGAACGATGTCGAGATAGGGCATGCCCGGTTTCACCATCACCATGTCCGCGCCCTCCTGAAGATCCAGCCCCACTTCCCAAAGCGCCTCGTCGCTGTTGGCGGGATCCATCTGGTAAGTGAACTTGTTGCCCTTGCCGAGACTTGCCGCCGATCCGACCGCATCTCGGAAAGGTCCGTAGAATCCCGAGGCGTATTTCGCCGAATAGGCCATGATGCGCGTATGGATGAACTCTTTCTCCTCCAGCGCGGTCCGGATGCGGCCGATGCGGCCATCCATCATGTCCGAAGGAGCGACGATGTCCACGCCGGCCGCTGCTTGAACGAGCGCCTGCTCCTCGAGTACGGCGAGCGTGTCGTCGTTGAGGATGGTGCCGCCTGAATCGATCAGTCCGTCTTGGCCGTGATCGGTGTAGGGATCGAGCGCAACATCGGTCATGATGCCGAGCTCGGGAAAGCGTTTTTTCAGCATTCCGACGACACGCGGGATCAGTCCGTCGGGATTCGTTGCTTCTTTGCCGTCGGGGGTTTTGAGCGACGGCTCGATGGCCGGAAAGAGCGCCATCACCGGCACACCGAGCTTCAGACATCGCTCGGCGACCGCCGCGACCTTATCGGACGTATAGCGCGACACCCCAGGCATGGAGGGGACGGCCTGGGTCCTGCCCTTGCCCTCGATCACGAAGACCGGGTAGATCAGGTCGTCGGGGCCGAGCACGTGCTCGCGCATCAACCGGCGCGAGAACTCGTCGCGCCGCATACGGCGCATGCGCACCGCGGGGAAGCTGCCGTACACCTGCATGATCGCTCCTTTTTTCACCGGTGGATCAGTCGCTTATTTCCCGGGCGAGCGGCCTCGGGAACTTTTCCATCGCCTTGCCGCTCCTACACCTCAGACGGCTTCGGTCGTCTCCCGCTTCTCCTCCCTGAGCGGGATGCCTTAAACCTTAAGGCATTTTGCCCCGGGCCGATTTCCCCTTTTGGCCCGGGGGTTTTTATTTCCAATCCCGGGACTTGCCCCGGGATTTCGTTTGGTGCGCCGCCGCTCGATATGCGGGGCGGCGGCGCGCTCGGATCCAGCCATCCTAGAAAAACCGCCGCCGCCTGATCGAGTCCAAATTTCCTGAGACTCGAGAAAAGCTGCACGGAAGTATTGGGGGCAAGTGTCCCGATTTCCCCTTCGACCCGGCGCAGTACTTTCTGCGCCGCTTCCCGCGAGAGTTTATCCGCTTTGGAAAGGAGCACGTGTACCGGCTTCCCAGTGCGGCCAAACCACCGGAGCATGCGCTGATCGAGCTCGGTCAGCGGGTGCCGCACGTCCATTACGAGAGCCAAGCCGCGCAGCGGCCCGCGCATCTGAAGATAGCCGTCCAGCAATTTCTCCCAGGGCGCGCGCACTGCATCGGGAACCCTGGCGTAACCGTAGCCGGGAAGGTCCACGATGAATCGATCCGCCCCGAGCGCGTAGTAATTGATCAGTCGGGTGCGCCCCGGAGCCTTGCTCACGAAAGCCAATCGATTTCCCGCAAGCGCGTTGATGGCGCTTGATTTGCCCGAATTCGATCGACCCGCAAAGGCGATTTCACCGACGCTGGCGGGAACGTCCTCGAGCGAGGCTGCGCTTTTGAAAAAAGAAACACCACGGAAGAGCAACATGGGCGGGCGGATCAATTTTGCTAGAATATCAGCCTTCTGGGCGAAGGTTCACGGGAGGAAAACGGCATGAAACGAGCGCTGGCGCTTTTGAGCTTCGCGATTTGCGCCGGCCCGCTCGCCGCTGCGAAGCCCGCCGCCAAGGCTGATTCCGCCAAGGGCCAAAACATCGCCAACAAGGTTTGCGCGGCCTGCCACGGTGCCGACGGCAACAGCCCGACTCCCGCTAATCCGAAACTCGCCAGTCAGGTGCCCGAATACCTGCAGAAACAACTCGCCAATTTCAGGCCTGCGGCCGGAAAAAGGGCCGAGCGGGAAAACCCGATCATGGGTGGCATGGCTGCAGGCCTCTCCGTCGAAGATATGCGCGATCTGGCTGCGTATTACGCCGTGCAGCGGGCCAAGCCGGGCGCGGCGAAGAACCAGGATGCGTTGCCACTCGGTCGAAAAATCTGGCGCGGCGGCGACATGACCAAAGGCCTTCCTGCGTGTGCTGCATGTCACGGCGCGAGCGGGGCAGGCCTACCCGCGCAATACCCGCGTCTCGCGGGACAGTACGCCGAATACACCGAAGCGCAGCTGAAGGCGTTCCGCTCAGGCGAGCGCAGGAACGACGCGAATAGGATGATGCAAGCGATCGCGGCAAGGATGAGCGATCCTGAAATTCGCGCGGTGGCCGATTACATCGCCGGTCTGCGCTGAAATTCTCGTCGCCGAGCGGGACCGATTCGAAGGGTGGCAGGGCCAGCCTTCTTGTTTTCCCGCTCCCGAAAGCACGTCTTCCGAACGCCGCGCGAACTGGAATAGCGGGGGATCGGCTCGTGTTTACGCACGCCGCGCCCGGCAGAATTCCACCGGAACGGTCGCAAGCTGCGGAATAAATGCGCCAAGCCGCGCGTTTGTATCGCAGGTTCTCTTTTTTGGGGGAGGGGCAGTGCGGAGCGTTCCCGAAAAAACCTGCCGCGCGCTAGAATGCGCGGGAGATGGATCGTCGCCTCATCATCGAGCACATTCCCCGGCTGCGGCGCTACGCCCGCGCTCTCGTCGGGGACCGCTACGTCGCCGACGACTTGGTTCAGGACACCCTGGAGCGCGCTTGGAACAAGTTCTATCTCTGGCGCCCGGGAAGCGATCTGAGGGCGTGGCTGTTCACGATCATGCATAACGTGTTCGTAAATCAAGCGAGGCGCCGCCGCTACGAGATCGAGCAGGCGATGGAAGAAGTGCCCGCGGTGTCGGTTCGCGCGACCCAAGGCGAGCAGCTCGAGCTTGAGGACGTGGATCGCGTGCTGCGCTCACTTTCGGCGGAGCAGCGCGAAGTCGTGCTGCTCGTTGCAGTGGAGCAGCTGACCTACGAGGAGGTCAGCGGTGCTCTCGACATCCCGATAGGCACGGTCATGTCGCGGCTGTCGCGGGCACGCGAACGCATGCGCCAGCTGTTCGGCGGTCAAGCCGTGATGCCTCTGAAAGTCGTGAAGTGAAGCCGGTCGCCGAGGCTGAACTGCACACCTATATCGACGGCGCGCTTTCCGAGGGCGCTCGGGCCGAGATCGAGGCCTGGCTCGCTTCCCACCCGGAGGACGCGGAGCGGCTGCGCGCGTACGCCGAGCAAAACGCCCTGCTCCGTTCGCTCTACAACCCGGTGCTTGACGAGCCCGTGCCGGCGGCGCTGCTTGCAGTGCGCCCGCGCGCGTGGCGGCGCTACGCCGCCGCTGCTGCGATATTCGCGCTCGGAATCGGACTCGGCTGGATGGTTCGCGGCATGTTCATCGCCCCGCAGATGCTGCCGGTGTCGCTCGCGCGCCTGGCGGCGACCGCGCACGCGGTGTATGCGCCCGAAGTGCGCCATCCGGTCGAGGTGACCGCCGACCAGGAAGAACACTTGGTGGGGTGGCTGTCGAAACGCCTCGGCACTACGCTGAAAGCACCAAAACTCGCGCCGCTAGGCTACGAACTCGTGGGAGGGCGGCTGCTCTCCGGACCGCAGGGGCCGGTTGCACATTTCATGTACCAGGATGGGCGCGGCCAGCGCCTGACGCTGTACGTTTCCAGGCAAAGAGGAGAACCGCGCGACACCGCTTTCCGCTTCAGCCAGGAGGACCGCGTGTCGGTCTTCTACTGGGTCGACGGCAATTTCGGGTATGCCCTGTCAGGCGAGATAAGAAGGGAACCACTTCTCCAGGTCGCCGAAGTCGTCTACAAGCAGCTCAATCCTTGACCGCCGGAGGCGGTCTCCCCGGCGCAGCTCGTAGAACTCGATCGCCCGCTCAGTGGGCGGCACCCACCTTTGCGATCTGGCGCGTCGCGCGGCGCTGCGCCAGCCATTCCTGGAGGCGCTCGAAGTAGAGGTAGATCACGGGCGTGATGTAGAGGGTCAGGAACTGCGACAGCAAAAGCCCCCCCACCACCGCGAGTCCGAGCGGACGGCGCGCGTCTCCACCCGCGCCGAAAGACAGCGCAATCGGCAGGCTCCCCATCAGCGCGGCGAACGTCGTCATCATGATCGGCCGGAAGCGGATCAGACAGGCCTGGTAGATGGCCTCGGGGGCGGGCTTGCCCTCCTTGCGCTGCGCCTCGATCGCGAAGTCGATCATCATGATCGCGTTCTTCTTGACGATGCCCACCAGCATGATGATGCCGACGAAGGCGTACATGTTGAGCTCGATGTTAAACGCCCACAAGGTCACCAGCGCTCCGAGTCCCGCGGTCGGCAGCCCGGAGAGGATCGTGAGTGGATGGACGAAACTTTCGTACAGAATCCCGAGCACGAGGTAGATCACCAGAATGGAAAGCACGAGCAGGATGCCCATGCCTTGGAGCGAAGCTTGAAACGCCTGCGCCGTACCCGTGAATCTCGCGTTCAGCGTGGGCGGCACCTGCAGCTCCTCCGCCGCTTTCTGGATCAGGGCAATCGCCTGAGAGAGCGCCACGTCCTGCCGCAGATCGAACGAAATCGTGACGGAGGGTAGCTGCCCGAGGTGGCTCACGCTCATGGGGCCGACGCCGTAAGTGAGCTTCGCCACCGCGTTGAGCGGCACCAGCGCTCCACTCGAGGAGCGCACGTAAAGCATCGACAGCGCGGCGGGATCGCGCTGATATCTAGGCTCTAGCTCGAGGATCACCCAGTACTGGTTCGTCGCGGTGTAGATGTTCGAGATCTGGCGCGAGCCGTAGGCGTTGGCGAGCGCCGCTTCGATCTGCTGCGGGCTCACGCCGAGTGCCGAGGCCTTTTCGCGGTCGATCTCGACGTTGACCTGCGGCCGTGCAATCTGCAGGTCGCTCGAGACGTCGAGCAGCCCCGGCAGGGTCTTGAGCTTCTCCTCGACGATCGGCACCCAATGGTACAGCTCCTCCGTGTTCGCGCCCTGAATTACATACTGGTACTGGCTCTTGGTGAGCTGCCCACCGATGCGGATCGCCGGGACGTTCTGGATGAAAACCTTGATGCCCATCATATTGGAGAGCTTCGGGCGCAGACCCCGCACCACTTCGTCGGCCGATTTGCGCTGGGAGCGCGGCTTCAAAGTCATGGTGGCACGGCCGACGTTGAGCGACGGGTTGAACGAGCTCGCGCCTAGGAACCCGGTCACGGCTTCGATGCTGGGATCGGTACGTAGGATCTCAAGAACGGAGCGCTGATACGTCACCATGGCGTCGAACGAGATGTCCTGGGGTGCCTCGATGAAGCAGAAGAGCTGCCCTGCGTCCTCGCTCGGCAGGAAACCCTTGGGCATTTTCGCGTACAGCACTCCGGTGGCGACGACAACGCCGAAAAACACCGTTATCACGAACCTCTGGCGCCCGAGCACCCATCTCAGGCTCGATCCGTAGGCGTCCCTCACCGCGTCGAATGCCCGCTCGCTCGCGAGGAACAGTCTGCCGTGCTTTACGTCGGCGCGCGGCTTGAGAATGCGGCTGCACATCATCGGCGTCAAAGTGAGGGAGACGAATCCGGAAATCAGAACGGCGACGATGATGGTCACGCCGAATTCGTGCAGCAGTCGTCCCAGGATGCCGCCCATGAAAAGCACCGGAATGAATACGGCGGCGAGCGAAATCGTCATCGAGAGGATCGTGAAGGCGACTTCCTTCGACCCGTCGAACGTCGCCTGCATCGGGCTCTTACCCATCTCGATGTGGCGTGAGATGTTCTCCAGCATGACGATGGCGTCGTCCACCACGAAGCCCACGCACAAGGTCAGCGCCATGAGCGAGATGTTGTCCAGGCTGTAGCCGAACAGGTACATCAGCGAGAACGTGCCGATGATCGACATCGGGAGCGCCACCGTCGGAATGACGGTGGCCGGAATGTTGCGGAGGAAAATGAAGATCACCATCACCACGAGGGCGAGCGCCAGAATCAGTGAAAACCGCACGTCCTCGACCGATTCGCGGATGGTGGTCGACCGGTCGTACATCACGTTGATGCTGACCCCTGCCGGGACTTCAATACGGAAGGTCGGCAACAGCTTTTTGACGGCATCCACGACCTCTATGGTATTGGTGCCGGGCTGCCGGTAGATTGCAAGGATGATGCCGCGCTGATCCTTGAACCACGCGGCGAGCTTGTCGTTCTCAACGCTGTCGATCACACGACCGAGCTCGCTCAGGCGGATCGGCGCGCCGTTTCGGTAGGTGACGATAATGGGTCTGAAGGCGGCAGCCTCGTAAAGCTGCCCGGTCGCCTGCACCGCAAACATGCGGTCCTTGCCATAGAGCGTGCCGGTGGGCAGGTTGACGTTGGCGTTGGCGACCGCCTGCTCGACCTCGTTGATGCCGACGCCGCGCGCGGCGAGAGCGTTGGGGTCGACCTGCACGCGCACCGCGTATTTTTGCTGGCCCTGCACCTGAACCTGGGCCACCCCGGAAATCGTCGAAATGCGCTGCGCGAGAAAGGTTTCTGCGTACTCGTTGACGGTGGAAAGCGGCAGGGTGTCGGAGGTGAGCGTCAAGAAGAAAATCGGTGAATCGGCCGGATTCACCTTCCGGAACGAAGGGGGGGTCGACATGGTCGGAGGCAGCTGCTTTGTCGCGGCCGCGATCGCCGAATTGACGTCCTGCGCTGCCGCGTCGATGTCGCGGTCGAGTGAAAACTGGATGGTGATACTGGAGGTGCCCTGGCCCGAGAGCGAGGTCATCTGGTCGATTCCGGGGATCGTCGAGAACTGCTTCTCGAGCGGCGTTGCCACTGCTGCGGCCATGGTCTCCGGGCTCGCGCCCGGAAGCTGGGCCGAGACCTGGATCGTGGGGAAATCGACGTTGGGCAGCGACGAAACCGGCAGCATGCGGTAGCTCGCCAGTCCGAAAATCAGAATCCCGGCCATGACCAGCACGGTCATGACGGGACGGCGGACGAAGAGTTCCGATAGATTCATGGCAAAGAATTTACGACTTGACCTCGACCTTCGCCCCGGCACCGAGGCGCAGCTGTCCTTGTGTGACCACCCGCTCGCCCTTTTCCAGACCGCTCGCGATGATCGCGCGGTCGCCTTCGGTGCGCTGGACGGTGACCATGCGCAGCTCAGTGGTCATGTCGGGCTTGACCACGAAGACGTATTGGCCGTTGGGTCCGGTCTGCACCGATCTGGAAGGCACGACCAGGGCGTCGTTCTGGTCGTAGAGCTTCATCCTCACGTTGACGAACTGGCCAGGCCAGAGCGCGTTCTCGCCGTTTTGGAACTGCGCCCGCAACTTGATGGTTCCGGTGCTCGGATCGACGGCGTTATCGACGAAGACCAGCGTTCCGGAGGCTGCGGGTTGATCCGAGCCCGGGGCCAGCGCCTCGACTGCGAGCGGTCCCGAGGACATGTAGCCGCGAACGGCGCGGAGCTGCTGCTCCGGCACTGAGAAGTTCACGTAGATCGGGTGGACTTGGTTGATCACCACCAGAGGCAGGGTATCGTTCGCCTTGACGAGGTTTCCCAGCTGGATCTGGAGCTTTCCGGGGTAGCCGTCGATCGGCGAGCGAATCGTGCAGTACTCCAGATTCAGGGTCGCGTTGTCGAGCGCGGCGCGACTTCCCTGGGCCACGGCTTCGGCGGTGTCGGCGTTGGTGCGAATCTGCGCGTAAGCCTCCTTGGAGACGAAGTTCTTGGCGAGCAACTCCTGGTAGCGGCGCTCCTGCGAGCGGGCCTGGTCCTTCTGCGCCGTGTCGCGCAGGAAGTTGGCTTCGGCCTGGCGCTGCGCCGCCTCGTAGGGGCGCGGGTCGATCTTGAAGAGCGCGCGGCCCCGCGGAACTTCCTGTCCCTCCTTGAAACCGACTTCGACGATCTGTCCGTCGACGCGCGCCTTGACCGACACGGTGGCAAAGGCCTCGACGTTGCCGATCGCGAGGAGCCGCAAAGGCACGACCTCCTGCAGGACCGGCGCAATCGAGACGGGAATCGCGGCAGGTCCCTTGGACACCTTGCGCTCGTTCGCGAGTATCTCGGTGCCGAAATAGGCGAACAGCACAATCGCCACGACGAGCAAACCGACGCCGCCGAAAACGAACAGGCGCTTGGCCGTAGGTGCCGCAACGTGCGATCGCAATGAAGAAACCATGGATTTGCTAACGACGGGAAAAGCCGCGTATTCCATCAGCTACCGTGGACCCCGGTCCCCTCCCGTGGTCCTTGGATGCCTGGTCGGCAAACGCTTAAATTTACGGCAAAAGACGCTCCGATGCAAAGAGGTCCTCGGTGCTTTCCCGATCCCGAACGAGGTGAGCCGTTTTCCCATCGACCATCACCTCGGCAGGACGCGGACGGGAATTGTAATTCGAGCTCATCGTCATGCCGTAAGCGCCCGCCGACATGATCGCGAGAAGGTCGCCCGCCGCGACCGTGAGCGCGCGTCCTCGGGCGAGAAAATCCGCCGATTCGCAGACCGGACCCACGACGTCGTAACGCTGCGCCGGGCCGTTCCGCCGCGTCACCGGCAGGACCTCGTGCCAGGCGTCGTACAGCGCCGGGCGCAACAGGTCGTTCATCGCTGCGTCGGTTACCGCGAAGCTCTTTGCTCCACCATGCTTGAGATATTCGACGCGGGTGAGAAGAATCCCGGTGTTGCCGACAAGCGAACGGCCGGGCTCGAACAGAATTCGCATCGCGCGCTTTCCAAGGCGCTGGAACAGCCGTTCCAGGTAATCCCTCACCGCCGGGGGCGCCTCGTCGCGATAACGGATGCCGAGCCCGCCGCCCAGATCGAGATGCTCCAGATGCACTCCTGTGGCGTCCAAGACATCGACAAACTCGAGCACTTTTTCAAGCGCGGCGACGAAGGGTTCGACTTCGGTAATCTGCGAGCCGATGTGGACATCGATTCCGATGACTCGAAGGTCCGGCAGCTTCACCGCCCTGCGGTAAAGCGGGAGCGCTGCGTCGTAGGCGATGCCGAATTTACTTTCACGCAGGCCGGTGGCGACGTAGGGGTGCGTCTTGGGATCGACGTCAGGGTTGATACGCAACGACACGGGCGCGATCTTGCCCATGCTGTGCGCAACGGCGGCGAGCCGAGCCAGTTCTCCTTCGGACTCGACGTTGAAACACAGAACTCCGGCCTCAAGCGCGCGCCGCATGTCGGCTTCGCTCTTGCCCACGCCGGAAAAGACGGTCTTAGCCGCGCTACCGCCCGCGGCGAGGACCCGCGCCAGCTCGCCGCCGGAAACAATATCGAAGCCCGAACCCAGCCGTGCGAGAAGGTTCAGTACCGCGAGATTGGAGTTGGCCTTGACCGAATAGCAGATGAGGACGTCGTGCCCCGAGCAGGCCTGATTGAACTCGCGGTACGCGAACTCCAGCGCGGCGCGCGAATAGACGTAGCTCGGCGTGCCGAAGCGCTCCGCGATCTCGACGAGACGCACGCTCTCCGCGCACAGCGTGTCGTCTTGGTACGAAAAAAAATTCACTGGTGCGGAGCGGGTTTGCTATTCTGCTGCGGATCTCGTTCCGGCGGGGGAAGATAGAGCGCCGCTTTGTTGCCGCAGGCCGAGAGGGCGAGGAAAACGACAATGAGGCCAACGGCGCGGCGCATGGCGATGCCGATAGTTAATTTGTGCAAACGAGTTTAGCACGGCGATGACCCCGAGCGAATTCGACAGCTTGGCCGATGCGATGCTGGAGCGGATTGCACGGGCGGTGGAAGAAAGCGGGGCCGATTGCGACTGCGAGCCCAAGGACTCCGGCGTATTAGAGCTCGAATTTGCCGACGGCAGCCGCATTGTCGTCAATCGGCACTCTGCAGCGCGTCAGATCTGGGTCGCAGCAAGGTCGGGAGGCTACCATTTCCGCTGGAATGGGTCGGACTGGGTCGACACCCGTGAGGGCGGCGAGCTGCTCGCGGCCCTGTCGAAGCTGGTGAGCGAGCAATCGAACCGTGCAGTCGTGCTGCGCTAGTTACACCGCGGGAGCGATGCGTCCGCGGGAGCTTGCCGATCGAGTCAGAACAACTGGTTCCTCGCGTCCTCGGTGGTCCGCACTCCGGGATCGACCGGACCCTGCTGCGGCGGTACGTTTTCGCGAAAGAAGAATTCCGGCCTTCCATCGGGCGACTGAAGGCCGTTTTCGTTGACCTTGACCACGACGACGCCCTCGGGATTGCGCTGGACCATTTCCGGCGTACCCTTTAGCGCCTTGCCCATGTAGTTCATCCAGATCGGCAGCGCCGTGACCGACCCGGTCTCCCCGGGACCGAGTTTTTTCGGCTGATCGAAGCCCACCCATGCGATGCCGACCAGCGTCGGTTGGTAGCCGCTGAACCAAGCATCGATGTAGTCGTTGGTGGTGCCGCTCTTGCCGGCGAGATCCTGGCGGCCGAGGACCATGGCGCGCGCCCCGGTTCCATAGCGCATGACATCGTGCATCATGCTGTCCATGATGAAGGCGTTGCGGGCGTCGATGACCCGCAGCGATTCGTCCCCGGCGCGAGCCGGCTGTGCCTGCGCGAGAACGTTGCCACGGTCGTCGACGACTTTCTGAATCACGTAAGGCTCAGTGCGATATCCGCCGGTGGCAAATACCGAAAAGGCGCGGGCCATCTGAAGGGGTGTGGCCGAGCCCGCACCGAGCGCCATGGTGAGGTAGGGCGGGTGGCGATCGGCATCGAAGCCGAATCGGGTGATGTAATCCTGCGCGTACTGCGGGCCGATCGTCTGCAGGATGCGAATCGACACCATGTTCTTGGACTTGGCGAGCGCCATGCGCATGCTCATGGGCCCTTCATACCTGCCGTCATAGTTCTTGGGCTCCCATACCTGCCCTCCCGTGAGCGCCGCGTCGACCACCACCGGGGCATCATTGATCACGGTGGCTGGCGTAAAACCCTTTTCCAGCGCGGACGAATAGATGAAAGGTTTGAAACCCGAGCCGGGCTGGCGCCAGGCCTGAGTCACGTGGTTGTACTGGCTCCTGTTGAAATCGAAGCCACCGACGAGCGACCGCACCGCACCGTCCTGCGGGTTGGCCGAGATAAAGGCGCCCTCGGCCTCCGGGAGCTGGACAATTTGCCAATCGTCATGGTCGTCCTTCTGGATGCGAATCACAGCGCCACGCCGGATCCTGCGAGTCGGCGGGGTGCGGGAATCGAGCATGCGTTCGGCGAACTTGAGTCCCTCTCCGGACACGGTAACGGTTTCTCCTCCGCGCCGATAGGCTGTCACCCGTTTCGGCGTCGCCTCCAGAACGAGTGCCGCAAGGAGGTCATCGCTGTCGGGGTGGTCTTGCAAGGTTTCCTCGTAGTCCTCCTCCTGCGCGTCCTTGAGGTCGACGAATCCTTCGGGGCCGCGATAGCCGTGGCGCCGGTCGTATTCGAGCAAGCCCTGGCGAAGGGCCGCATAGGCTGCCTCCTGATCGGCGCGCGTAATCGTCGTGTAGACGCGAAACCCACGCGAGTAGACGTCATCCGGATAGCGTTCATAAAGCAGCTGACGGACCATCTCGGCGACGAACTCGGCGTGAATCTCGTATTCGGTGACGGCTTCGCGCTTGACGCTGATCGGAGTCTTTTGCGTCTCCTCGTATTGCTCGTCGTCGAGCAGGGCGAGCTCGTGCATGCGCCGCAGCACATACAGCTGGCGTTGCTTGGCGCGTTTGGGATTGATGACGGGGTTAAAGGAGGAGGGAGCCTTGGGCAACCCGGCAAGCATCGCGATCTCGGCCGAATTGAGCTGAGACAGAGTCTTGCCGAAGTAGACTTGCGCCGCTGCGCCGAACCCGTAGGCCTTCTGGCCGAGATAGATCTGGTTGATATAGATCTCCAGGATCTGATCTTTGCTGAGGCTATTTTCGATCTTGAACGCCAGCAGCGCCTCGTACAATTTGCGGGTCAGCGTTTTTTCCCGGGAAAGAAAAAAGTTTCGCGCGACCTGCATCGTGATCGTCGATGCCCCTTGAGTCTTGCCGCCGGTTACCAGGTTGGAGTAGGCTGCCCGGAGCACGCCGTGGTAGTCGACCCCGGTATGCTGGTAAAAGCGCTCGTCCTCTGCCGCGAGGATGGCCTGCTTCATCAGAGAAGGAACCTCCTCGATGCTGACGACCGAACGGCGCTCTTCGCCGAACTCCCCGATCAGCAAACCGTCGGCCGTGTAGACACGCAACGGGATCTTCGGTTGGTACTCGGTGAGCGCCTCGATGGAGGGCAGGTTGGGGTACGCAAGGAGGATCACGAAACCAGCCAGCGCCAAACTCAACACTCCCACCCCGGCCAGCGCCAACACCGGGAAGGCGAACCATCGAAGCCACATTCAGGGGATATCCGGAAAAAGGTCGCCCATTATAGATAGCTGAAACAGCGGCAGGTTCACCCTAAGCTACTAATATCTCGCGTGAATAATTTACTTTACAGGGTGAGGGGTTGTTGCTAGCATTTAACGTAAATTATACTAATCGCGCCTAACCGGCCATACCTGAAGGGGAAATCCCGGTTGCAGCTGAATTTAAATTTCGATATTTTCAAGCCGAAAGCGCCGCCGCTGTTCGGGATGGACATCTCCTCGTCCTCGGTGAAGCTGGTGGAGCTTGCCGATGCAGGCAGGGGAAATCCGCGCGTCGAGCGTTACGCGATCGAGGCGTTGCCGAAAGACGCGGTCCTCGACGGTAACATCACCAACCTCGATGCCGTCGTCGATGCAGTGCAGCGCGGCTGGAAGAGAATGGCGACGCGCACGAAAAACGTCGCCTTGGCCCTGCCCACAGCCGCGGTGATCACCAAGAAGATCATCGTACCGGCCGGGCTGCGCGATGAAGAGCTGGAGGTTCAAGTCGAAACCGAGGCCAACCAGTACATCCCGTTTGCGCTCGAGGAGGTCAACCTGGACTTTCAGGTGGTGGGACCTTCTCCGTCGGGACCGGAAGAGGTCGAAGTGCTGATCGCCGCCTCGCGCAAGGAAAAGGTGGAAGACCGCGTCGCGGTGGCCGAAGCTTCGGGACTCAAAGCCATCGTCATGGATGTCGAGTCCTACGCGATCCAATCTTCCTTCGAGCTCATTCAGCAGCAATTTCCCGATAACGGCAAAGATCAGAATATCGCACTGGTCGATTTGGGCGCGAACGTCATGAACATCACGGTGCTGCGCAACGAGCAGACCGTGTACACGCGCGAGCAGGCGTTCGGCGGCAGTCAGCTCACGCAGGTCATCATGCGCGTGTACGGGATGAGCCTAGAGGAAGCCGAAGCGGCCAAACGCTCCGGCGGGCTGCCGGAGAACTACGAAACGGAAGTGCTGCGCCCCTTCATGGAGAACGCGGCGCTGGAAATCCAGCGGGCGGTGCAGTTCTTTTTTACATCGACCCAGTACACCTCGGTCGAGCACGTTCTGCTCACGGGAGGCTCAGCGGTGATTCCGGGGCTCGATGAGATGGTGCAGAGCCGCACCCAGATCAACGCCCTGGTTGCCAATCCTTTCGCGAGCATGGCGATTTCGCCGCGCGTCTCGTTGAAGAAACTAGTCGCGGATGCGCCCTCGCTGATGGTCGCTTGCGGGCTTGCCATGCGGAGATTTGACCCGTGATTCGCATCAATCTTCTCCCCTGGCGCGAAGCGCGCCGCAAGGCCCAGCGCCAGCATCTCGGCGTGCTGGGAGGCATGGTGGCCGTGCTCGGGCTTCTGATCGTCGGCGCCGTGCACCTGACCATTGCGGGATACATCTCGGTGCAGAGCGACCGCAATGAATTCCTGAAAAGGGAAAACGTCAGGCTCGACAAGGAAATCGAGGAGATCAAAAAGCTGAAAACCGAGATCGCGGCTTTGCTCGCACGCAAGCAGATCATCGAGCGGCTGCAAGCAGACCGTGCCCAGGCCGTGTATCTGTTGCAGGAGCTGGTTCAGCAGGTACCCGATGGCGTTTACCTCAAGGCAATCAAGCAGACGGGCTTGAAAATCAACATGACGGGCTACGCACAATCCAACGCGCGAGTCTCGACCCTGATGCGTAATTTCGCGGCGTCGCCCTACCTTGAGAACCCCGACCTGGTCGAGATCAAAGCCGCGCTCGTTAGCAACAAGCGAGTCTCCGAATTCATCATGAACGTGAGCCTGAAGCAAGTGCAGACCGAAGATGCCGGCAAATCGGGTAAGGCCGCACCCAAGGCCGCTCCGGCCAAAGGCTGAGACTCGATGCAGAAATTTCTCGAACAGTTCAAGAATCTCAATACGCGCGATCCGGGCGCATGGCCGCCGTTACCCAAGGCGATGCTGCTGCTCGGGGTGCTGATCGGCATCGTCGCGCTGGGTTACTTCCTCGATTGGCAGGAAGAGATGGAGTCGCTCGAGGCCGGGCGCGTACAGGAAGCGAAGCTCAAGGACGAATACGTCGCGAAGCAGCAACAGGCAATCAATCTCGATCTGTACCGTCAGCAGCTTCGCGAAATCGACAGCTCCTTCGGCGCGCTTCTGAGGCAGCTTCCCAATCGGTCGCAAATGGACGCGCTGCTCGTGGACATCAACCAGGCCGGCCTCGGTCGCGGCCTGCAATTCGAGCTGTTCAGGCCGGCTGCGGCAGAGACCAAACGCGAATTCTACGCCGAGCTTCCGGTCACGCTGAAGCTCGCCGGCAGCTATCACGACATGGGGCAGTTTGCGAGCGATATCGGGCAGCTCTCGCGCATCGTCACGCTGAACGACATCGGGCTGACAGGAGGAAAGGACGGCTCGCTCGTTATGGACGTCACGGCGAAGACCTTCCGTTATCTTGACGAGGAGGAAGTGGCGGCCCAGAGCCGGGCGGCAAAGGGCGTCAAGGCGGGCAAGAAATGAAAGCAGCCGCCGCCATCGCGCTCGGGTTGCTGCTCGCGGCGTGCGGGGGCGAGGAATTCGGCGACCTCAAGTCCGAACTGAAAGATAAGACCAAGGATCTGCGCGGCAGGATCGACCCCCTGCCGGTCGTGAAGCCTTACGAACCGGTACCCTACAAGGCTTTCGATCAGGCCGATCCCTTCAGCAGCGCGAAAATCGAGCTGGTCACGAAATCGGCGAGCACCGGCGGCGGAGGCGGACTCAAACCGGATCTGAACCGGCCGAAGGAACCGCTGGAAGCTTATCCGTTGGAGTCGCTGAAGATGGTCGGCGTGCTGCAGCAGAGGAGGGCGAATTTTGCGTTGGTCAAAGCCGATGCGGGCCTGTACCGCGTCAAAGTCGGCAACTACATGGGCCAGAATTTCGGCCTTATCACCTCGATTACCGAAAGCCAGATCCAGCTGCGTGAGCTCATCCAGGACGCGGTGGGCGACTGGACCGAACGTCAGAGCACCTTGCAGTTGCAGGAAGTCGGAGGAGGGAAATAATGAATGATGTCCTCGTGCGAAGATTTATTCAGGCGGTGATTTGCCCATTCGGGCTGCTCCTGCTCGTGTCGGTCGCCTCGGCGCAGCAAAACAGCATCGAAAACTTCGACGTCACACAGAGCGGTGGCCAAGTACTGATACGGTTGACTCTGAAGAACCCGGTTGCATCCCCCCCGGGTACCTTCACGATCGCCAATCCGGCGCGGATCGCGTTCGATTTTCCCGATACGACCAACGGCTTAGGACGGAACAGTCAGGACATCGGCGAGGGGGTGTTGCGCTCGATGAACGTGGTGCAAGCGGGCGAGCGCACCCGCCTGGTACTCAACTTGCGAAACATGGTTCCGTACGAGTCCAAGATCGAAGGCAGCAGCCTGCTGATCACCTTGGCCGCCACGGGGGGCGCGCAGCAGGCGGCGACCGGCGCCGCGGCGCGTTTTGCGGAAGGCAGATTGGACCTCCAGCACGCGCTGAAGGACGTCAACTTCCGACGCGGACGCGGTGGCGAAGGGCGAATCGTCGTCGAGCTCTCGGACACGTCGACCGGGGTGGATATCCG
>WNGM01002034.1_pt1 | contig 26852 bp, 23 predicted proteins | sample 5400571 | NCBI WGS metagenome assembly WNGM01 (sample SAMN13153378, study PRJNA577476) | soil metagenome | isolation source: 100 cm soil or saprolite under Garry oak tree replicate 2 | place: USA:California | collected 2016-06-15 | reverse complement strand
GTGAGCTCGCCGAGGCCCGGTACAAGCAGCCCTAGGGCCGAAGGCGGCTCCCACGCCGGATCTCGGCACCCTCGCGCGCGTCCTCACCTGGGGGCTCGTCACCGGCAGCGTCTACATGCTGCTGGCGACGGGCATCACGCTCATCTTCGGCGTGATGAAGGTGGTCAACTTCGCCCACGGCGAGCTGATGATGCTCGGCGCGTTCGTGACCTTCATTCTCGCGCACTCGGCCGGCCTCAGCCCCTACCTCGCCATCTTCGTCTCGATGGCCGCGGTCGGTCTGGTCGGCGTCGTCATCGAGCGCTTCGGCTTTCGGTGGCTCCGGGGCGGCGAGAAGATCAACGAGGTCTTCTTCTCGATCGCGCTGATCTTGATCCTCCAGAACGCGCTCGCGCGGGTGTTCGTGCCGCGCTTCCGCGAGCACGTCCAGATCAAGACGCCGTATGCGACCGAGGTCGTGGACCTCGGGCTCATCACGCTGCGCTACGACTTCATCGTCCTGCTCGTGCTGGCCTGGACGATCATCGCCGGGCTCTGGGTGGTGCTCCATCGGACGGGCCTCGGGCGGGACGTGCGCGCGACGAGCCAGAACCGGGTCGCCGCGATGCTCATGGGCATCCGCGTCGAGCGCATGGACATGCTGACCTTCGGGATCGGCGCCGCGCTCGGCGCCCTCGCCGGCTCGCTCTACGGCATCGTCAACCCCTTCAGCCCCTACACGGGCACGCTGCCGTCCATCAAGGCGTTCGCCGTCATCATCCTCGGCGGGCTCGGCAGCGTGCGCGGCGCGGTCGTCGGCGGGCTCCTCTACGGGTGCATCGAGAGCGCGGCCACCTTCTTCCTGGGCGGCTCCTGGCGCGACGCGACCGCCTTCGTCCTCCTGATCATCGTGCTCCTGACCCGCCCGCAGGGGCTCTTCCGCGAAGGCACGTAGGGGCGACGCCGTGCGCGCCTGGGCCCGACGGCTGCGCCGCGAGCTGGTCGTCGCCGCGCTGATGCTCGCCGGAGCGCTCGCCTTCCTGGCGGCGGTCCGCGAGCTGTTCGTGCTGCAGGTGCTGAGCTTCGTCTTCATCTTCGCGATCTACGCGCAGTCGTGGAACCTCGCCGCCCACTCGGGCCAGCACTCCCTCGGCCACGCCACCTTCCTCGGCCTCGGCTCGTACGGCTCCATCCTCCTCGCCACCCGGCTCGGCGTGCCGCCCGCCGTCGCCCTCTTCCTCGGCCCGCTCCTGCCGGCGCTCGCCGGTCTCGGCATCGGCGCGCTGTGCCGCCGACTGCGCGAGGCGTACTTCGGCATGGTGACGTTCGGCTGCAGCACGATCATCCAGGTCCTCGTCGTTGAGCAGTTCGGCTGGCTCACGAATCGCTGGGACGGTCTCGACGCGCCGCGCCTGGCGCCCGACGGGCTCGCGATCGAGCGTGCGGCGGTCTTCAATTATCTGGTCGGCCTCGTCCTCATGGTCGCGACGTACGTCGTCGTCGCGTCCATCATGCGTTCGCGGACCGGGCTGGCGTTCGTCGCGATCCACGACAACGAAACCGTCGCGGCGGCCGCCGGCGTGAGCGTCGTGAGATACCGACTGCTCGCGATGACGGCCGGCGGGTACATCGCGGGGCTCGCCGGCGCGATCAACGGCCACACGCTCACGCGCCACATCTCGCCCGGGATCTTCGGGATCGAGGACTCGATCTGGCCGGTGCTCTACTCGATCGCCGGCGGCCTCGGAACGCCCGAGGGCCCGATCCTCGGCACCCTCGTCGTGCGCGTCTTCTGGGAGTGGTCGATTCGACACGTCGGCGGCTTCGACAGCCTGATCCTGATCGGGCTGAGCCTCGCGCTGGTCGTGACGGCGCTGCCGCGCGGGGTCTATCCCGTCCTCGCGCGCGCCGTCGCCACGGTCGGCGTGCGCGTGCTGCCGGGCGCGGCGGGGCGGCCGTGAGCTTGCTCGAGGTGCGGCGCCTCTCCAAGCACTTCGGCGGGCTCCAGGCGCTGAGCGACGTGGACTTCGAGATCGCGCCGGGCGAGATCGTCGGGCTCATCGGGCCCAACGGCGCCGGCAAGAGCACCCTGATCAACGCGATCACGGGCGTCCACCCGCCCGACGCGGGGACCATTCGCTTCGACGGCCGTGACCTCGCCGGGCTGCCGCCCGACCGCATCACGCGGCTCGGCATCGGCCGCACGTTCCAGATCCCGCAGCCCCTCGGCAGCCTCTCTTGTCTCGACAACGTCGCCATCGCCGCGCTCTTCGGCCGCCGTGTCGCCGGCGTCGAGGCTGCGGCGGACGAGGCACGCGCGACCCTCGATGTCGTCGGGCTCGCCGGCAAGGCGCTGGCGTCGCCGCAGAGCCTCACGATCGTGGAGCTCCGACGCCTCGAGCTGGCGCGCGCGCTCGCGACCGGCGCGCGGCTGCTGCTCCTCGACGAGATCAACACGGGGCTGACGCCGTCGGAGATCGTGCAGGCGATCCGGCTGATCCAGCGTGTCCGCGACCGCGGCGCCACGATCCTGATGGTCGAGCACCTCGTGCGGCTCATCATGAGCGTGTGCGACCGGATCGTCGTGCTCGACTTCGGCCGCAAGATCGCCGAGGGGGCGCCGGCCGAGATCGGGCGGAACCCGGCGGTCATCCGGGCGTACCTCGGCCGCCAGCGCGGAGGGTCCGATGCTCACGGTTGAGCGCCTCGAGGTCGGCTACGGCAAGGCCACGGTCGTCTGGGACGTGTCCGTCCGCGTCGAAGCGGGCGAAATCGTCACGATCATCGGGGCCAACGGCGCCGGCAAGACAACGATCCTCCGCGCGGTGGCGGGGCTGCTCCGTCCCACGGGCGGCCGGATCGCCTTTCGGGGGCGCGAGATCGTCGGGCTCGCGGTGCCAGTCGTCGCGACGCTCGGCGTGGCGCTCGTGCCTGAGGGGCGCGAGCTGTTCCCGCACATGACGGTCTCCGAGAACCTGCGCCTCGGCGGGCGGCGCGCGGGCCACAGCGTCGCCGCGCGGCTGGAGCGCGTCTACACGCTGTTCCCGCGGCTCGCCGAGCGCGCGCGACAGTTCGCGGTCACGCTCAGCGGCGGTGAGCAGCAGATGCTCGCGATCGGCCGCGCGCTGATGTCGGAGCCGCACCTCGTCCTGCTCGACGAACCGTCCACCGGTCTCGCGCCCCTCGTCGTGGAGCACCTCTTCCAGGTGGTCCGTCAGCTCGGGGCCGAGGGCGTGACGACGCTCCTCGTCGAGCAGAACGCGCACCTCGCCCTCGAAGTCTCCGACCGCGCCTACGTGCTCGAGCGCGGACGTGTCATCCTCGAGGGCTCGGCCGCGACGCTCCTGCACCACCCCCAGGTACAGACCGCCTACCTGGGCCACGAGGCGTAGGCGCCCACGGGGGCTTGGCACGCGTGATACCCTCCAACTGCGCCTGCCGATGACCCACCATGAACTGCTGGAGACGCTCGGTGGTACGCCTGACCGGGTGGAGAGCCTTGCCCACGGCCTGTCGGCAACTCGGCTGACGCGCCGGCCCAGGGAGGGCGAGTGGTCCATGACCGAGATTCTGACTCACTTGCTCCTGGGTGAGCGGGACGTGATCTTCCCCCGGCTTCAGCGGATGCTCCTCGAGGGGGCGCCGACGTTTCCATCCTCGGCCACCGGCCGAACCGGTTTCGCGGCGGCGCCCGCGCTGCGGGACTTCGGCGAGGATCTCGGCGCCTTCCGCGAGGTGCGAAGCCGGACCATCGCGTTCCTGAAAAGTCTCGGTCAGCACGACTGGCGGCGGATCGGGACAACGCCCACCAGGGGCACGCTGACGATTGAGGACTACGCGCGTTACCTCGCCGACCATGACCTCGAACACCTGTCGCAGCTCGAAGCGACCCGGGCGGTCATCGTGGGCTAGGCGCTCCAGGGTCCTCGCACTCACTTGATCGCAATGCTCTTGAAGGGTGTATCCAGCAAGGCTGCGTCGTGCAACGGACCCTGTTTGAAAACGCGATCCGACGTCGTGAGGTGAGACGAGTTCGTCCACAGCAGCCGGTTCGTCGGGTTGAGCGTGAAATACATCACCTGGACGATCCCACGGGGTGATCTGGTATACACGACCACCAAGGGGGACGCGTCGAACAGGAAGAACGGCTCTTGGTCCGTGAGTGCTCCCTTGTATCTGCTCCGGTCGGTCTGGTCAGCCGAGGCAAACCACTGTTTCAGGCGTGCTCCACCTTCGGGAGTCAGGTGTTTGACGAAGCCATCGACGTCGTCGTTGACGAGCCGAGACTTCATTTCCGTGATCGCTGATTTGGCCCGGACGACGAGGTCGGTATGCTCCCCTGGCCGTTCGAAGGAGGCACCCGCGAGAAACAACGAGCTCGGAGACCACGCGTGCTTCTGAGGGCCCGCGGACGACGCGAGCGAGATGCGGTGTGTGGCGCGCTTGACGTCCTGCCCGGTACAGTACGTCGGATTGGCCGTTGCGGCCTGGCGCCACGTTGCGTCGAACCAGTGGTTCACGAGGCGATAGGTCAGCCGTTCCGTTCGATAGGGCAGGAATCCGAACGATCCATCGTCTTCGTGCGCAAACGCAAGGGGCACGAAGGCCATCTCTCTCTTGGAGCGAAACTTTCCGAAAAAGACGACTAATCCGTCGAATTCATACGCTCGCGGCACCGCCACCAGTTGAATCACCTCGAGCTGTCGAAAAAACGCTTCCGCTTGCTCGTCGAAACGCTTGGGATCTCTCCCCTCACCAGGGTCGGAGAGCTGAAACAGGGCCGTTCGATCCTTGCGTTTCATGGCCGCGATCACAGCCTTGAGAGCTCGATCAGGCGCGGCGGCATTGCCACTCCCGTCTTCCCACCAGGCAGAGTCGGGATAGAGACGCTCGTTGACTTGCAGGCATGCGGTCGTCCGGATGGCCCGAGCCTCGGTATCAAACGTCAGCGGCAAATACACCCGATGACTTTGCTCGGCCATCGCCGCGCCGTAGCCCAGGGCGAGCGACCCGACCACTGCAATGCACCGACGCAGGACGCTGAACGCGTCGAAGATTGAGGCCTCCGCAGGGTTCCTCTTGCTCTCGCCATCATACGGCGAATCGGGTCGCCGTGAGGAACCGTGCAACACGTCTGCCCCGCTGGGGTATCCTCGCGGCGTCATGCCCGTCCACGTCGTCCAGCATCCTCTCGTCGAAGACGTCCTCGCCCGGCTGCGCGACAAGACGACGCCGTCCGAGGAGTTCCGCCGGCTCACCCACCGGGTGGCGCTGCTCCTCGTGGCTGAAGCCACCCGCGACCTGCCCTTGCGGGACGTCACGACCCGATGGTGGCCACGGGCGGGTCGGCGGCCATGGCGATCGAGCTCGGCGGCGCCAAGAGGTCCGCCTGCTCTCGATCGTGGCGGCGCCCGAAGGGGTCTTCACGGCGGCCCTGGGGTGCCTGAACGACCGCAAGTACATCCTGCCAGGCCTCGGCGACTTCGGCGACCGCCTGTACGGCACGTCGCCAGACCTATCGCCCTGACCACGCTCCGCCGTCAGCGCCCGACTGCCCGTCTTGACAGCATCACCATCACCGGCGCAGTATCGCGCCGGTGATGGTGATGTCGTGCGCTCCGAGGCGGGATGACGCGCCGCCTTTGACTCCGTTCTGACGACGCGACGCGAACGGACACCCACAGGAGGCCAGGGGGGCAAGCATGGCGACCGACGCCGGAGCCGAACTCAGGGTTGATGTCCACAACATCGAACCCATCCCAGAGGCGGACAAGGACTCCACCGGACTGCAGCAGATGTGGATCTGGGCCGGGGCAAACATCGCGCCGATCAACTGGGCCCTCGGCGCGCTCGGCATCGTCCTCAAGCTCGGACTCTGGGAGACCATCGCGGTCATCGTGCTGGGCAACATCGTGGGGTGCGCGATCTTCGCGGCCTTCACCGTGATGGGCCACAAGACCGGCGTCAATCAGATGGTCCTCGGTCGCTCCGCGTTCGGTCGCCGAGGGGCGTACCTGCCGAGCGCGTTGATGTTCCTCATGACCCTGGGCTGGATCGGGGTCAACACCTACTTCCCCGTCAAGATCGCGGTCGCGATCCTCGGTCAGTTCGGGATCGGCGACACCTGGCTGACCAATTTTATCGTCGTGACCGTCGTGATGGTGATCCAGGTGCTCATCGGCCTCTACGGCTTCTACGCGATCCGCACCTTCGAGAAGTACACGGTTCCCGTGACCGCCGCCATCATGGTGCTGATGAGCATCCTCGCCTGGACCCGGCCAGGGGTGGTCGACTGGGGGCTCACCAGTACGCTCCCGCCGGCAGCCCATCTGGCGATGATCACCCTGCTCATGACCGCGATCGGGGTCGGCTGGGGGATCTCCTGGGTCACCTGGGCCTCGGACTATTCCCGCTTCGTCCCGCGAACCGTGTCCTCGACCGCCGTCTTCTGGTACAGCTACGTGGGGATGTTCGTCCCCACGGTGTGGCTCGCCATTCTCAGCGCGACCGTCGCCAGTGTGACCAAGGACACCGATCCGGCCAAGATGGTCAGCGCGGTGTTCGGCGGGATCACGAGCATTCTGGTGCTCTTGATGGTCCTGCACGGCCCCATCGCCACGAATATCCTGAACGTCTACTCGGCGGCGCTGGCCGCGCTGAGCATGGGCCTTCGCCTCTCCCGGACGGCCGTGGCCCTGATTGCAGGCGTCGTCGGCTATCTGGTCACGATCTACTTCGTCTTCCAGCCCTCGTTCGCCAAGGCCTTTGACAACTGGATGATCAGCCTGCTCCTGTGGATGAGCCCCTGGGCCGGGGTGATTCTCGCCGACTTCTTCATCAAGCGGAAGGGTCACATCGACGTCGGCGCACTCTATCAGACGCCGGAGCGCAGCGCATATGGCGACATCAACTGGGGCGCGATCGCGGCCTTCCTCGTGGGTCTGATCGCCGGGTGGACCGTTGAAGACGGCCTCGTCCCCGCCCTGCAAGGTCCCATCTCGACCAGGTTGCTCAGCGGAGCTGACCTGAGTTGGCTGGTCGGAATCGTCGTCGCCGGGGCGGTCTACCTGGCCATCGGCACGCGCGTGGTGGCCGCCTCTGTCCCGCGACCGATGGGTGACGCCCGCCGGTAAATGGCGTCAGGCCACTCACCGACAGGAGCGCTCCATGGACGAATTCTTACGAGCGGCGATCCAAGAAGCGGAGCTGGGCTTCGCGGAGAGCGGCATCCCGATCGGCTCGGTGGTCGTGCACAACGGGCAGATTCTCGGCCGTGGCCACAATCGGCGGGTGCAGCGAGGCAGTGTCGTTCTGCACGGTGAGATGGACGCGCTCGAGAATGCCGGTCGTCAGTCGGCCCGCATTTATCGCGGCTGCACGATATACACCACGCTCTCGCCATGCGCGATGTGCAGCGGCGCGATTCTCCTTTATGGCATTCCGCGCGTGGTGGTTGGCGAGAATCGAACGTTCCGGGGCGAGGAAGACCTGCTTCGCAGCCGAGGGGTGGCGGTGGAAGTGCTTCAAGACCCTCGGTGCCACGAGCTGATGGCACAGTTCATTCGAGCCCACCCTTCCCTGTGGGCGGAAGATATCGGCACGTAGTCACGCGGTCTCCTCACCGCTTACCCGCCGTGTCTGCAGCGTGGGTCTGGAGCGGCGGGAAGTGGGCCGGCAGGTCTGCGGCCTCTACCTGGAAGAGAGCCTGCGCCTCGCGCAAGCCGCGGAACCGATGCGAGCCCAGGCCCCGGAAGCGGATGCCGGCTGGCCGCGACCGGCCCACGGCATCCCGGGTCGCGGCCGAGAGCAAGATCTGACCGCCGTGAGCAGCCGAGCAGATCCGGGCGACGGCGTGCACCGCCAGACCGACGTAGCCGGCGTCGGTCAGCGTGGGGCGCCCGCTGTGGATGCCGGTTCGAACCCTGACATCGACACCATCGGGCCAGGCCCGTCCCTGCAAGGTCCGCTCGATCGCAAGGGCCGCCTCGAGCGCCGCTGGAGCGCGATCGAAGACCGCGAAGAACTCATCCGCGCGAGCGTCGACCTCGCGGCCACCCACCCGATGCACGAAGCTCCGGATGATGGCGCGGACCTCAGCCAAGAGGGCGGCGTACCGATCGCCGAGTCGCTGGAGAAGGTTGGTTGACCCTTCGATATCGGTCAAGAGGAACGTCACGTACCCGGTCGGCAGCGTTCGCACTTCACTGGCCCGGGCTTCGACCTGGCCGCGAAGTCGCTCGTTCTCGACAGCCAGCCTGACCGCTGCGGTCACGGTCTTCACGAGGTCCGGATTGTCCAGGACGGCGCGGTCGTGCACGAGGGCGGTCATTGGCTGGCCGTGGCGCTCGAGGAGAGTCACGACACGGCTCTCTCCATCAGCCGGCAGGGCGGCTGGCTGACCGGCGCCGTCAAGATAAGCGCCGGCAGAATCGGACCAGTGCAAGACCGAGAGCGAGGGGTCACGGAGGGCCGTGCGCAGCCGCCGTTCGAACTCGCTCGGCGTGTCGACCTGTCCCAGTTCGATTACGAATCGACCTGCCGCCGCCTCGCTCATCTGAGACCGCAACTGGCCGGTCATGAAGCCGATGGGCACGATCCCGTACTTCTTGGCGGCGCTGAGGAGTCTCTTGCGCGCCCGCTCTCTGGCCGCGTCATCCTCGAACGCCACCTGGTTGAAGCGCGCAAGTGCATTTCGGACGTGTGGCTCGTCGTTGATCGGCAGTCGCCGTCGTCCCTTGGAATCCACGTACGCGAAGGCGCTCTTAGGCAACTGCGACCGTTTCTTCGCGTTGAGCTGGCTCATGGCTGTCCGGTTCGTCCTGGGCCGCCCGCTAGCCCGTCGGGCCGCACCCAGATCACAGACGATACTCCACCTGGAAGCACGGCGCCACGAGCGACGAGAACGAGAGGGGGGCCAGTGGGGAGGCGTCAGGGGGCACCCGAGTCTGCCCTATACTGTGACCCCGTCGTACCACGACTCGGGAGGGGACGCATGAGCCACGGACATCCGCTGGACCGGTACATCGGCGACGCCTACCCGGACCTCGAAGATCCGCGGGCGGTGGCCGCCTTCGAGCGCATCCCCTATGACGAGCGCATCGCCGTCCAAAGCACTTACGAGGCGTTGCGCGTCGGCGCGTCGCTCGCGCCGGACGAGCCAGCCATCCACTTCCTGCTTCGGGGCGAGCCCGAGGAGGAGCCGCTGACGCTCACCTATCGCCAGTACCTCGGCCGCGTCTCGCAGACGGCCAACCTGCTCCACGACATGGGGGTGGGTGCGCGTGACGTGGTCTCGTTCATGCTGCCGCTGCTACCGCAGAGCTACATGGTGCTGTTCGGCGCTGAGGCGGCGGGCATCGTCAACCCTGTCAACCCGATGCTCGAGGTGGGGCAGATCGCCGAGATCCTGAAGGCCGCGGGGACGAAGGTCCTCGTGACGCTCGGACCCATGCCGGGCACCGAGATCTGGGACAAGAGCCAGCACGTGCGAAAGCTGGTGCCCTCGCTGGAGCGTGTGCTGCAGGTGCTCGGGCCCGGGGACGAACGGGACGGTGTGTACTCTTTCGATGCCCTGGTCGACAGGTATCCGGCCGAAGGGTTGACGAGCAAGCGCCAGATCGAGGGCCGCGAGCTGGCGGCTTACTTTCATACCGGTGGCACGACCGGCTTGCCCAAGCTCGTGCGCCACACCCACAAGAACCAAGTGAGCCAAGCCTGGGGCGTGACCCTGATGTTCCAGTCCGAGCCGCAGTCCGCCATTCTCTGCGGGTTGCCACTGTTCCATGTGGGTGGCGCGCTGACGCAGGGGCTGGCGCCCCTCAGTAGCGGCCAGCGGCTGGTCATCCTGACGCCGACGGGCTATCGCAACCCCGCCGTGATCCGAAACTATTGGCGGCTCGTCGAGCGCTACCGGGCCGCCGTCGTGGGAGCGGTCCCCACGGTGCTCGCCGCGGTGCTCAACGCGCCGCACGACGGCGTCGATCTGAGCTCAGTGCGCTACGCCTCGGGCGGCGGTTCGGCCATCCCCGTGGAGGTCGGCAAGGCGATCGAGGCGATCACCGGCACCCGCGTGCTCGAGGTGTACGGCATGACCGAGACCTCGAGCGTGCACACGATGAGCTGCGCGTGGCGGGAGGTCCGGCTTGGCTCGGTGGGCCATCCACTGCCGTATGCGAAGGTGCGCGTGGTGAAGCTGGACGGCGAGGGACGGTACGAGCGGGACTGCGCCGTAGACGAGATCGGCGTGGTCGCCATGAGCGGCCCCGGTGTGTTCGCCGGGTACATGAGCGATCAACACAACCGGGACGCGTGGGTGGAGGAAGGCTGGGTGAACTCGGGCGACCTCGGGCGACTCGACGGCGACGGCTACCTCTGGATCACCGGGCGGGCCAAGGACCTGATCATCCGCGGCGGGCACAACATCGATCCCTTACCGGTCGAGGAGATCCTCTATCAGCATCCGGCCGTCGAGCTGGCCGCGGTCGTGGGCCAGCCGGATCCATACGCCGGCGAGCTGCCGGTGGCCTACGTGCAGCTCAAGCCGGGCCGGCAGGCGGACGCGAGCGAGCTCTTACGCTTCGTGAGGGAGCGCACGCCGGAACGCGCCGCCGTCCCGGTCAACCTCTACCCCATCCATCCCATGCCCCTCACGCTCGTGGGCAAGGTCTTCAAGCCCGAACTGCGGTGGGATGCGGCGCGGCGGGTCTTCGCGAGCCTGCTCGCGCCGCTGCGCGACGCCGGGGTCGAACCGGAGGTGCAGGTGGCAGCCGACCCAGTACACGGCACCGTCGCCACGGTCGCCCTGAAGGGGCCGCCGGACATCGACCGCGCCGCGCTCGAGCACCAAGTGACGCGGCTGTTCGCTCCATTCGTGATCAGGCACCGGCTCGAGTGGCGCTGACCCGCGGCGATCAGCTGCGGCTCGGCGACTCACCTACCGCTCAGGCGAGGCCGTAGTACCTCGCGCAGTTGTCCCAGAGGATCGCGCGCTTCGCGGCATCGGGCAGCGGGAGCTCGAGGAATCGCGCGACCGCGCCCGGGTACTTGCAGTCCGGGTGGGGGAAGTCGGTCGAGAACACGATGTTCGCGACGCCCATCAGGTCGAAGACCCCTGTGATCGGCTCCTCGTCGCACTCGACGGAGACGAAGCACTGCCGCTTGAAGTACTCGCTCGGCTCCCTCGACAGGTCGCGCGCGAAGACGTCGCCGAGCCACTCGTAGTGTTCGTCCATTCGCCACAGAAGGAACGGTACCCAGCTCGCGTTGCCCTCGAGGAACGCGACGCGCAGCCGCGGATGGCGCTCGAGGATCCCGCCGCCGCAGAAGCTCACGGCGGCGAGCATCTGCTCACCGGGGTGACAGACGGTGTGGCGGAGCATCACGTTCCGCCCGAAGCGGTCGCCGACCTGTGGCAGGTGGGCCCCCAGGCCCTCGTGGAAGCCGAGAGGGACGTCGAGCGCCTCCAGCTCGCTCCAGAGCGGCCCGTAGTACGCGTCGTGCCAGTTCCGGCCGTTGACGGGGTTCGGACGGAGAAAGATGCCCTTGAAGCCCAGCTCCCTCACGGAGCGCCGCGTCTCGGCGACGGCGTCGTCGATGTCGAACGGCGAGATCATGCCGGCGCCGATCAAGCGCTGCGGGTTCACCGCGCAGAAGTCGTAGAGCCAGTTGTTGTAGGCGCGGGCGATCGCGGCCGCAAGCTTCGGCTCCATCCCGTCGATCCCTTGGGCGAAGAGCCCGCGCGTCGGATAGACGACGCCGACGTCGATGCCCTCCTGGTCCATGGCGTCGAGCTGCGCCTCGGGGCTCCAGCCGCGCTCGTGGAAGGGGCGAAACCGCTCACGGTCGCGTTGGGCGGATCGGCCGCGGGCATCCGCCGAGTAATTGACGTTGGCCGGCATGAGCTTACCGTCGATCTCGATGCGGAGGTCGAGCACCCAGTCGGCGAACCCGCGCGGCGCCTGGTGCTTGAAGGGCGCGTCGATGTAGCGCTCCCAGAGGTCCGGCGGCTCGATGATGTGGATGTCGCTATCGAGCACGCGAAAGCCGTTCTTCGCCATGGTCACACCTCGCCTCTCAGGTCTCGAAGTCTACTACGGGCGCCTTGCGCGCCGAATGTGAATTGACAACACTGTCCCCATGGGGCAGGTGCGGCAGACCGTTCTGGGAGTCGCCGGTCGGGAGGTGGTGATCACCAACCCGGACAAGGTAATTTTTCCACAGGCCGGCCACACGAAGCTCGACCTCGTGAAGTACTACGCGGCGGTGGCCGAGGCGGCGTTGCGGGGGATCGCGGCGCGGCCGCTGGTGCTCAAGCGCTACGTGAACGGCGCGGAGCGTGAGCCTTTCTTTCAGAAGCGGGCGCCCGAGCAGCGTCCCGAGTGGGTCGAGACGGTGGAGCTGCGCTTTCCGTCCGGCCGGACGGCGCGAGAGATCGTGGTGCGCGACGCGGCGCAGCTTCTGTGGATCGTCAACCTCGGGTGCATCGACCTGAACCCGCACCCGGTGCGCGCCGACGATCTCGAGCACCCCGACGAGCTGCGCGTCGACCTCGACCCCGGCCCGGGCACCAGCTGGGACGACGTGCGGCGCGTGGCCCTGATCGTCCGTGACGTGCTCGACGAGCACCGGCTGCGCGGCTGGCCCAAGACGTCGGGATCGCGGGGCATGCACATCTACGTGCGCATCCACCGGCGCTGGAGCTTCGACCAGGTGCGGCGCGCGACGCTGGCCCTCGCCCGCGAGGTGGAGCGGCGCGCGCCCGGGCAGGCGACGAGCAAATGGTGGAAAGAGGAACGCCACGGCGTCTTCCTCGATTACAACCAGAACGCCAAGGACCGCACCGTGGCGTCGGCCTGGTCGGTGCGGCCGACGCCCGACGCGCGCGTGTCCACGCCCCTCGAATGGGACGAGGTGGCCGGCTGCGATCCCGCGGCCTTCACGTTGGTCACTGCCCCTGCGCGTCTGGCCGAACGCGGCGACGCGTCGGCAGCGATCGACGCCACCCCGGGATCGCTCGACTCGCTGCTCGAGCTGTCCGCCGCGCAGGAAGCCGCGGGCCTCGGCGACGCGCCCTGGCCGCCGCACTACACGAAGCAGCGCGGCGAGCCGCCGCGCGTCGCTCCATCACGCAGGGCGAGCGCGAACGCCAAGACGAAAGGGAGCGGCCGCCGGCAGTCGACCCAACCCCTCATCACGGTCGCCAAGGCAGAGCACAAAGAGGACGCGCTCGCCGGCCTCGAACGGTGGAAGGCACGCCATCCGGAGGCTGCGGCGCGGCTCCAGGTCGACGACGTGCTCGTCGACTCGATGCGCGGCCGCTCATCCACGTGGACGCGGATCCGGATCAACTTGCGCCATGTCCCCGAAAGCGAGCGCTCTGCCGAGGAACCGCCCGATCCCGACTACGACCCCTGGCGCGGCTCGGAGCCGGGGCGGCCCGGGGAGCGGGCGCCGAAGACCCGCTCGAGCTCGTAGGGGGGCGTGACCTCCAACTGATCGTAGCGGCAGTCTTGCGGTCGCTTGTCGGGTCGCCAGCGCACGAACTGCGCGGCATGCCGGAAGCGCGTCCCCTGCATGTGGTCGTACGCGACCTCGCAGACGCGCTCGGGCCGAAGCGGCTCCCAGCTCAGGTCCTTGCCGCGGTTCCAGCGGCTGCTCGCCCCGGGCAGGCGCTGCCCCTTCGCGTTCGCTTCCGTCTGCGCCTCCGCCCAGTCACGCCAGGGATGGCCTTCGAGCGCGTGTCTCCGCAGCGGCGCCAGCTCGGCGACGAGCTGCTTGCGCACGACGTTGGTGAACGCCGCGGTGACGCCGACGTGGTGCAGTGTGCCACCGTCGTCGTAGAGGCCCAGCAGGAGCGAGCCGACCATCGCCCCCACGCCGTTCTTGTGCCAGCGGAAGCCGGCGACCACGCAGTCGGCTGTGCGCGTGTGCTTGACCTTGATCATCGTGCGCTCGCCCGCGCGGTACGGCGCATCCAGACGCTTGGCCATGACACCGTCGAGCCCGGCGCCCTCGAAGCGACGGAACCAGTCCGTGGCGAGGGCGCGGTCGCGCGTCGCCGGTGACAGGTGCACCGGCGACGCCACGCCCGCCAACACCCGCTCGAGGCGCTCGCGCCGGTCGGCGAGCGGGGCCTCGCGCAGGTCTTCGTCCCCCAGCGCGAGAAGATCCCAGGCCACGAACGAGCCCGGCGACTGCGCGGCCAGGAGCTTCACCCGCGATACGGCGGGATGGATACGCAAGAGCAGCGCCTCGAAGTCGAGCCCGCCGACGCCGACGATGACGATCTCGCCGTCGACGACGCAGCGCTCGGGGAACGCGTCGGCGAGAGGCGCCAGGAGCTCGGGGAAGTATCGGTTCATCGGCTTCTCGTCTCGGCTCTGCAGCAAGATCTCGTCGCCGTCGCGAAACACCAGCGTGCGAAAGCCGTCCCACTTGGGCTCGAACAGCCAGCCGTCCCCGGCGGGCAGGGCTTCGGCGGCGCTCGACAACATGGGCTGGAGCGGCGGAGCGAAGGGCAGGCGCACGGCCCAATCTTAGCCTCTTGGTCGCCGGTCGCGTGGCAAACAGAGGGACACAACAGCATACATGGAGCGAAAAGGGTTGACGGTGGCCGCCACGCGTCGGAGAGTACGATGTCGTCGTGATCTGTCAGATGCCCAATACCGTCAGCGTGGCAGCGTTCTCTGTGGAGCGACGAAGAGGAAGAGGCCGTGGCGCAGCCCACGCGTGTCGCGAGAGGAGGCCGCGATGATCTCGGAGGCTGACGCGGTCGTCGTCGGTGCCGGCGCGCTCGGGCTGAGCACCGCGTTCCACCTGGCCCGGTTCGGGGTGCGGCGGGTCGCCCTGATCGACCGCTTCGCCCCCGGCTCGCAGACCTCGGCGAGAGCCGCCGGGCTGTTCAAGCTCGTTCAGGCCGACGAAACGCGCACGCGACTGGCCCGGCTCAGCGTCCAGAAGGTCACGCGCTTCATGGAGGAGACCGGCGTTCCGCTCGAGGTCGTTCGGTCGGGGAGCCTCCTGGTCTCCCGGACTGCCGAGCACGCCGCGTTGGTCCGGGAGGAGGCGCGGCAGTCACAGGCCTGGGGAGTGGACGTCCAGCTCGTCGACGGCGACGAAGCTCACCGCCTGATGCCGCTTCTCGAGAGCCAGGGGATCCGGGCGGCGTGCCACACCCCGGGCGACGTCTACATCGACGAGCCGTCGAGCCTGCTCCAGGCGTATCTGGAGGCCTGCCGCCGCCAGGGCGTCACCCTCATTCCAGATACGCCCGTCACCGGTATCCGGGTGACAGGGGGTCAGGTCGAAGGCGTGGCCACGTCCGCCGGCGAGATCAGCGCTCGGATCGTCGTCGACGCGGCGGGCGCGTGGGCCCGCGCGGTGGCGGAACTCGCCGGCGTGCGGGCGCCGATCGTCCCCGTCCGTCACCAGCTCTACATCACAGAGCCGATCGCGGGGAGCAGGCCCGACGACCCGATCGTGCGGGTCGTCGACACCGCGGTCTACCTCCGGCCGGCGCGCGGCGGGCTCATGCTGGGCGGCTTCGAGCCCGATCCGCTGCCGATCGACCCTCGTGTTCCCGGCTTCTCGGTCGACGACGTCCCGCTCGACCTCGCGGTGCTGACCGGGCTCGCCGCAACGGTCGCGCGCCAGGTTCCTGCCATCCAGAAGAGCGCGGTGCGGGAGCACCGCGGCGGCCTCTTCACCATGACCACGGACGGGACGTTCCTCGTCGGCCCGACGCCGGAGGTTCGGGGCTTCTGGAGCGCGACGGGGTGCAACGGCAGCGGGTTCTCTCTCTCGCCGGCGATCGGGCAGGTGCTCGCGGAGTGGATCACGGCCGGGACGCCATCGATCGACCTGAGCGCTCTTGAGCCCGCGCGGTTCACGGGGACAGCCCTGGACGACGAACGCCTGCGCGCGGCGGCGGTCTGGCAGTACGCTCATTACTACGATCCAGCGTTTGTCCGACCACCAGGGCTACCGGAACGCCAAGAGGCTGGGTAGTTGGCCGGACCGAGCTGGCATCACCTCTCTCAGTCCTCTTCTCCGTGTACGCGGGGATCTGGTAACGAATCACTTCATCGGCTCTGGGGACGGCCTTTCGGATGGCGCTGCGCACTCGCTTCAGGACGGCCTCCACGGCCTCGGGCTGCGAAGGCGATGTACTCGTCCACGGTTCCTAGGACAGGGCTAAGGTGAGGCGGCACACGAGTCGGCGACGCGATGCCGCGGCCGCTCATCACCCGCCAGGTGCCTTTCCCGTGACCAGCTTGGCGTCCCAGCCGCGGAGAGCAGTGTCCGGCTCTCTGCGATCTCCGCGGAGAGCAGCGTCCGCTGGGCGTCGAGGACGTTGAGGTAGCTCGTGAGACCGCTCGTGTAGCGAAATTCGGCGATGCTCAGGGCCTCCCGAGAGGCCCGGACCGCCGCTTCCTGCTCGACCAGCGCTTCCCGAGCTTTCCGGTGAGCGATGAGCGCATCCTCCACCTCGCGGAAGGCCTGCTGGATCGCCTGCTCATAGCGGATCACGGCTTCCCGCTGCCGAGCTTCGACGAGCTCGAGGTTCGCCCTGTTCCGTCCAGCGTTGAAGATCGGCAGCGTCACGGTGGGCCCGAACTGCCAGACCCGCGACGGGCCCGTGAAGAGGTCGGAGAGCGCCACACTCTCGACGCCGAAGAAGCCGGTCAGGCTGACCTGGGGAAAGAACGCCGCCTTGGCCACCCCGATGCGCGCGTTGGCGGCGACGAGCCCATCCTCGGCCTGGCGGATGTCAGGCCGCCGCTCGAGAAGCGTCGATGGCAAGCCGGCCGGCACGGTCGGCGGGAAGGTCTGCCCGGTGAGGGGCCGGCCGCGGCTGATACCGCCAGGGTTGCGACCGAGCAGGACGCTGAGCCGGTGCTCGGTCTGCGCGATCTGCCGCTCTAGATCCGGGATCTGCGCGGCGGTGCTGGCGAGCTCTGCCTCGGCCTGACGGAGGTCGAGCGCGGACGTCAGCCCGGCGTCGAGGCGATCGCGGACGAGCTGGAGCGAGCCCCGACGCGACGCGACGTTCGCCCGAGTAGTCTCGAGTTCCGTATCGAGCTGACGGAGCTGGAGGTACGCGGCGGCGACGTCGCTGACGAGCGTCATCACCACCGCGTGCCTGGCCTCCTCGCTGGCCAGGAGCTCCGCGCGGGCGGCCTCGGTGGCCCGTCGCAGACGACCCCAGACGTCGATCTCGAAGGCAAGATCGACCGTAGTCGAGAACAGGTCGGTCTGACCGCCCTGGCCGCGTGGTGGGACATTATCGGAGAAGCGGTTGGTCGTGACGCTGGCGCCCGCGTTGATCTCGGGGAACTGGGCCGACCGCGTGACGCCAAGCTGGGCCCGCGCCTGGTCCACGCGCGACACCGCGATCCGGAGATCCTTGTTGGCCTCGGTCGCTGTCTGCACCAGCCGGCGAAGCTCGTCGTCCTGGAACAGCTCCCACCACGCGAGGTCCGCGAGGGAGGCCGGATCGGGGGCGGCCTGTGCGGCGCGCCAGACCTCGGGGGCGGACACGGTCGGCCGGTGGTAGTTCGGGCCCAGCGTGCAGCCGGCGAGCGCGAGACCCAGGGCGAGCTGCGCGACCAACCGCCTCATCGTTCGTCCCAGCCGCCGGCGCCTTCAGTGTCCGCCTCGGCGATCCGGCGAGCCACTCCACCGTGATGCCGAGAGCCGGCGCCAGCGGGTGGCCGAGCACGGTCACCGCGAGCGGTACTCCCTTCGCCTCGCGCTGTTCCTTCGATCTGCCGGGCTTCACGCTCGAGCGGCTCGTGGACCGGGCTCACCTGATGCTGGGCCGCGATGAGCGAGTAGAACACCGGCACGACGAACAGGGTGAACAGTGTGCCGACGGTCATGCCCGCGACCAGCACCGTCCCGATGCTGTTGCGGGCCTCCGCGCCTGGCCCGGTCACCAGCACGAGGGGGAGGTGGCCGAAGACGGTTGCCGCCGACGTCATCAGCACCGGCCGCAGCCGGGTCAACGACGCTTCGCGCAGCGCGGCCCCTTTCGCGAGACCGCGGGCCTGCAGGGTGTTCGCGAACTGCACGATCAGGATCCCGTTCTTCGCGATGAGCCCTACGAGCGTGATCAGCCCGACCTGCGAGTAGATGTTGATGGTGGTGAGGTCCAAGAAGCTGAAGATCAGAGCGCCGGAGATCGCCAGCGGCACCGAGCCCAGCAGCACGATCAGCGGGTCGCGGAAGCTGTGAAACTGCGCCGCGAGCACCAGATAGATGAGCACGAGCGCGAATCCAAGCGTGACGGTGAGCGCCGAGCCCTCGCGCCGGATCTGCCGCGACTCCCCTGAGTAGTCCATGACGACGCCCGGTCCGTTGGCGGCGGCCACGGCAGTTTCGAGGACGCGGAGCCCCTCCTCCTTCGTGACACCCGGTTTGACGCCGCCGAAGACCCGCACGGCGTTCCGCTGCTGGAAGCGGTTCAGGGTGCGCGGTGCGGTGCTCGACTCGATGTGCGTGAACGTCGCCACGGGCACCAGCTGACCACCCGGCGTCTTGATCTTGAGGTCGAGCAACGGGCCGACGGTGGCACGGTCCTCGTCACCGATCTGCGGGATGACTTTGTAGCTGCGGTCGAAAAAGTTGAAGCGATTCACGTACGCGCCACCGAGCAGCGTCCCGAGTTCCCGGCCCACGCTGGCCAGGTCGAGCCCGAGGTCGGCGAGACGTTCCCGGTCGAGCACGACGCGGGCCTGTGGAAGGTCGATTTTTAGATCCGTGTCCACGTACAAGAACTTGCCGCTCTGCCAGCCGGCGCCGAGCACGGCCGCGGTTGCCTCGAGCATCTGCTCGGCCGATGCGTCGCTCTGTAGCACCAGCTCGACATCGTACTGGCCCGGGGTCGGCAGCGGTGGGTCCAGGCGCGGGAACACGCGCAGACCGGGCGCTTGCGCCACTGCGCCGAACACCTCGCCGTACATCGCCTCGGTCGAGCGCGCGCGCTCGTGCCAGTCCTTCGTGACCATGCCACCGAACCCACCCCACGCAGCAGTCAGCGACCACATGAACTTGGCCTCGGGGAACGACGTGACCGTGCTCACGACCTTCAGCGATTCGCGGTTGGTCGCCGCCAGCGTCGAGTCCGGCGAAGCCTCGAGGAAGAAACTGATGTGGCTCTGGTCCTCCACCGGCGCGAGCTCTTGCCGCGAAAACACGTACAGCGGCCACGCCGCGACCATGATCAGCAGGGCGGCCGCGACGATCGCCCAGCGCATCTCCAGCGCGACGTCGAGCAGCCACGCGTACGCCCGGCGCACGAGCTCGAAGCCGCGGTGCACCAGGGCGGTCAGCCGGCCCTGCTCGCCGTGCGGGTGCACGAAGCGCGAGCTCATCACGGGCGAGAGCGTGACGGCGACGATGCCCGACACCACGACCGCGGCGGCGAGCGTGAACGCGAACTCCAGGAACAGCGATCCGGTCAAGCCGCCCTGAAAGCCGATGGGCGCGTAGACCACGGCCAGCGTGATCGTCATCGCGATGATCGGGCCGAGCAGCTCGCGCGCTCCGATCAGCGCCGCGTCGATCCGCGACTCGCCTCGGCGCACGTGGCGCTCGACGTTTTCGACGACGACGATGGCGTCATCGACGACCAGGCCGACGGACAGCACGATGGCGAGGATCGTCAAGAGATTGAGGCTGAAGCCGAACGCGAGCATGACGATCCCCGCGCCGATCAGCGAGACGGGCATCGCGACCAGCGGCACCAGCGCGGTGCGTACCGAGCCCATGAACAGGAAGACCACCAGGCCGACGATCATGATCGTCTCGCCGAGCGTCTTCGTGATCTCCGTCAGCGCGTCCTCCATGAACACCGTCGCGTCGTAGGCGAGGCGCATGTCGATGTCCTTGGGCAGCGTGGGCCGCAGGCGCTCCATCTCGGCGCGCAGCCGGTGCGCGACCTCGATCTCGTTTGAGCCGACCAGCGGCCACACCCCAAGGTAGACGGCCTCGCGGTCGCTGAACTTGGCGACCATGTCGGCCTCTTCGGCACCGAGCTCGATCCGCGCCACGTCGCTCAGGCGCACAATCGCGCCGCCGCGGTCGGCCACGATCAGGTCCTTGAACTCGTCGGCGGAGCGCAGGTCGGTGTTCGCGAGCAGGTTGACCTGCACGAGGTTGCCTTTGGTCTGGCCCACGGCGGCGAGGAAGTTGTTGCGCCGCAGCGCGGCGTGCACGTCGCCAGGCGAGAGGTTGAGCGCGGCGAGGCGGTCCGGGTCGATCCAGACCCGCATGGCAACCTGGCGGCCGCCCTCGATGGTCACGCGTTGGACGCCCGTCAGTGTCGCCAGTTGCGGCTGCAGCGTTCGCAGCAACCAATCGGTCACGGCCGGCACGCTGCGCTCTGTGGACGTGAAGCTGAGGTAGAACGACGCGTACGGCCGATCGGCGCGTTGCACCTCGATCACCGGCGGCTCGGCTTCCGCCGGCAGCTCCGAGCGGACCTGCTGGAGCCGCGCAGTGATCTCGGCCAGCGCCGCCGTGCTGCTGTGGTTCAGCCTCAGGCGCACCGTGACGGTGCTGAGGCCGGCGCGGCTGGTCGACTCGATGTAATCGACGCCGCTGATCGCGGACACGACACGCTCGATCGGCGTGGTCAAGAAGCCGCGAACGGTCTCGGCGCTGGCGCCGTAGTAGACCGTGGTGATCACCACGGACGAGCTCTCGATCTTCGGGTACTGTTGCACCGGCAGCGTCGTCAGCGCGCGCCAACCCACGAGCAGGATCACGAGGTTGACGACCACCGCCAGCACTGGATACTTGATGAAGACGTCGGTGAACGAGCGCGTGCGGCCTTCCCTGTCGCCTCGTCGCGGTTCCGCTTCAGCGTCCACTGGTCACCTGGCCCCGCTCGCGCCGGGGTCGCTCGGGATCGCGACGCGCACCGCATCGCGCAGCTTGAAAGACCCCGAAGCGGCCACCCGCTCTCCGGCGGAGAGCCCCGCGAGGATCACGATCTCGTCGCCGAGCATCGCGCCGCTCGCAACCTGCCGCGCGTGCGCACGGGTCTTGCCGTCCTTGTCCGGCGCGATCACGAACACCTGGTCGCCGCCCGGTCCCTTGCGCAGCGCGCTCACGGGGACGGCAACGGCCGTGCGCGGCGCGCCGATGGGAACGCGGACGCGCACCGAGGCGCCCGGTGCCGGCGCGTTGGCGGCGCCCTCGATCCTCGCGCGGACCATGGCGTTGCGGGTCGTGGGGTCGATGCGCGCGTCGATTGCGACGATCCGGGCCGCGGTCGACGACGAGTCGCTGGTGGCGAAGACGTCGACGCTCTGGCCGATGCGAAGGCCCGCGGCGACCCCCTGGGCGACCGTGAAGTCCACGTGCACGGCGTCGTCGACGCCTTGCAGTGTCGTGAGCTGGGTGCCCTCGTTCAGGTACTGGCCAGGGTGCACGTCGGCCAGGCCCACGCGCGCGCGGAACGGCGCGCGGATCGTCTTGCGGGCGATGATCGCCCTGGTGCGCGCGATCTGCGCCAGCGCGACGTCGTGCTCCGCGCGCGCGCGGTCCACTTCGATCTCAGACACGGCACGGTTCTGGCGCGCGCGCTGCATGCGGTCGAGCGTCGTCTCCGCGAGAGCGGCCTGCGCCTCCTGTGCCTTCAGGTCGGCCTCCTCGACGGAGATGTCGAGCGCAACGAGCACCGTGCCCGCGTCGACGACTTGTCCGGGCGTGAGCATGACCTGGCGGACTGTGCCGGGGAGCTCGTTGCGCAGAGTGATCGAGCGCAGCGCGATGACCGTCCCGATCGACGTCGTCGTCTGGCGGTGCTCGAGGGCCTTCGCGACGGCGACCGTCACCGATTCGATCGGCTCGGGCTGGTTCGCAGACGCCGCGCGGGCTTCCTGCTTGGACGCATACTTCCACGCGGCGAGGGCACCCCCGGTTCCGACGACCGTCGTGAGCAGCAGCACGGATCCGATCCGGCCACGACGACTCATGAGCGATGCCCTCCTACGCGTTTGGCGGTGAGGACCTTAGTCTTGGGCAACGTGCGAGCCGGCTGCGAGCGCCTGAGCATATCCTCGAGCGCGATCCGAACTCGAACCACCACCTCCTGATTGACCGGGGCCAGCCCCAGCACCCAGTCGAGCCACAGCCCGTCAATCGCCGCGGCGATGGCCTCGCCGACGCCCGGAGGCAGCCCATCCTCAGCGATGCGCCGATGGAGGTCGCTGTAGACCGCACGCATGGGCTCGATCAGGGAAGGGTTCTGCGCGAGAGCCGCAAACACAGCGGACGAGCTGTGCCGAAGCTGGTCCGTCCAGCCTTGGGCGTCCGAAAGGCAGTAGCTCAGGAGCGCCCGCGCCATGCGCCCCGGTCCTTCCGGGGTGCGCCCGTAGGCTTCCAAGTAGCACGCTCGCCAGTTCTCCGCGGAGCGCACGACGAGCGCTTCGACCAGCCGGTCCTTGGTCCGGAAGTGATGCAGCAGACCCCCCTTGCTCATGCCCGCCTCGGCGGCGACGGCGTCGAGCGTCAGGTTGGAGATGCCCTGGCGCACGACCACCGCCTCCGCCGCGTCCAGCAGCTTGCCCGGCAACATGGTGTTCGCCCCCCTCATCTAGTCGATGATCCGACCGTCCGGACGGATTCGACCGTCCGGACGGTCTTTCAGCGGCCCTTCTCCGAGATCCTGCGCGCCAGACGGCTAAGAGGCCGAGCGCTAAGGGGAAACCGTCCCAGCGACCAAGAACGAGTTGAAGCCAACGACGAAGAAGATTTACGGGACGACGCGGTACTCGTCGACTAATCGTTCATCGAGCGCTATTTCTTCTATGGAAGGGCAAAGACCTTGATTTCGTCCCCGAGCGGGTATCCAAAGATGGAGTTGCCCCCGGCTGCAACGGCAAGATATTGAACGCCGTCCACCTCGTAGGATATCGGAGGCGCGTTCACCCCAGCGTCGCACCGAAATCTCCACAGGACGTCTCCGGTCTTGGCATCGAATGCATCGAAATAGCCGTTGCCCTCGCCGACAAATACGAGGCCGCCTGCCGTCGCCAGAGCACCTCCGACCATCGGCTGGTCCGTCTTCTTCTGCCACACGATCTTTCCGGTCGAAGCGTGAATGGCGGTGAACGTCCCCCAGTGCTCGTCTCGGAGCGGCACGAAGAACGTGTAGCTCTTCCACGGGCTGCTCGATTCAGGCCCCAGCGTCCTCGAGATATAGCGGGCCGGCATATGGAGCCCAGAGATGTACACGGCTTCCGTCTGGGGACTGAAGGCGACGGGCGACCACGAGGAGCCTCCCGGGGCGGAAGGAGCGATACGAACCCCTCCGGCAGTAGGTCTGGCAAACATATTCTCCTGAGGGACGAACGGCTCCGACCTCAGGAGCAGCTTTCCCGTTCTTCGATCATGGACGTAAAACCAGCCGGTCTTGCCCGCCTGCCCAACCGCTTTGATGGTGCGTCCGTCCTTCGTCACGTCGAACAACACGGCCGGACTGGCGACGTCATAGCCCCAGCGATCGTGCGGCACCTGCTGGTAATGCCATTTGAGCCGGCCTGTCTCCGCGTCCAGTGCGACCAGACTCACCGTATAAAGATTGTCCCCGGGGCGAGTCGAATCATCCATCTGGGGAGAAGGATTTCCAGTTCCCACATAGATCAAACCTAACTCCGGGTCGACCGCGGAGGCGGACCAGAGGGAGCCCCCGCCTGCCTTCCAAGTATTCGGGAACTTCTTGAAGGCCTCCTTTTCCGCTGCCGTGTCACGATGAAGGTCTGCGCCATCCGGCGTCGCGGTTCGCCACTCTCCCTCCCAGCGCTTCTCGGGAATCGTGTGCCATCGCCAGATCTCCCTCCCATTCTGGGCATCGTAGGCGACCAGGAACCCGCGCAGTCCATGTTCCCCTCCGGAGATTCCGACGGCGGTGTGGACCTCCTGGTCCCCTTCTTTGATGTTCAGATGAAGTCCATACCCGACACCCATCGTTCCAACGATGACTTTCCCCTTGTACACGAGGGGGGCCATGTTGCTGCTGTATCCGGTACTCCCTGTCACGATCCCCCCCTGCAACTCTCGGACGCCCAACACTTCCCCGACCGTTTCCCGTTTCCCGGCTTCCGGATCCGCGATCGTGACATCCCACACCACCCGACCGGTCTTCTGATCGAGGGCGAGCAGCCGCGCGTCGATCGTCGTCGTGTACACCTTCCCATAACCTATGGCGGCTCCCCGGTTCGCCGGTCCACAGCAGAACTTCTCCGTGCGAAGCTTGTGCTCGTACCGCCATATCGGCGTGCCGTTCCGCGCGTCCAGCGCTACGACGTGGTTGAATGGCGTGGTCGCATACATGACCCCGTCGACCACCAGTGGGCTCGTTTGAAACGAGCCCACTTTCCCCGTCCGATAGGCCCATTTGGGAATCAGCGTCTTGACGTTGCCGACCTTGATCTGGTCGAGCGGACTGTATCGCTGATTGGAGTAGTCACGCCCGTACAAGAGCCAATTCGTCGCGTCCTGGTACGCGTTGAGCAGGCGAGCATCGCTCACCTCTTCGGCCCCGATGCTTCCGAGCAGTCGAAGGGTGACCAGACCGATCAGGACAACCATCAGCCATCGAGGGCCGCTCATCATTCGTCCCCCTCATCCTCGCGTCGTGGTCCGAGGCTGGAACCACAACCGCCGTTGTCAGCCCAGAGCCCGGTGCGACCCCACCCGCGCGCCCGGCGACCCCAGCGGCTCTACCTCCGGACGCAACGATCCGGCACGCGTTCCTCAGGCAACCCGAGGATCAAGACGTAGCGCGTCGACGCCCGCAGCGTCAAGGGCCGACTTCGGCGGACTTCGACCAGGGAACCGTCAGGTCAGGACGTCAGCGCTGCGACGACCCGCAGGGGATAGAAATCCTGGCTGTGACGGACCCGGGGGGTCGGTGCCGTCGTCGAGAGTTATCATCGACGACATGAGACGTCGCGACACCCGACGAGCGGAGGCGACTCGCACAAGTTCAGGGGCAGGGCGATTGTCAGTCCGCCCGATGAGGAGGAGGACCATCGATGAAGCGCCGGGCATTCCTGTACGGGGCTGGCGCGGCCACGGTCGCCGCGTGGCAGACCTGGCCGACACGAAGCGGAACAGCCGCGCCGGTGACCACTGACGAGATCGGCGACCAGGTCCAGATGCTGCCCAGGGGGCAGCTTCCCGAGTTCGCGAGGACCGGAAAGATCCAACGGCTGTACCGGTACGCCGTCGAGCACGGCGACGAGCCACGATGACCTTTCCCAGCGTGGCGGACGCACGGCAGCGCGCGGACCTGATTGCCTACCTCAAGGCGGTCACCGCGGGACACGCGCCGCTCGCGCCAAGCGGGGAGATGATGGGCGCCGGCTCCAGGAGCGACCTGAAGCAAGCCGGCAAGGACCGCCGAGTGACGGCCGTCCGCCACTGCGGTGATGCATACCACGTCACCACCGAGGCCGGTCGCACCACGCCGTTCTGGGAGTTCAACCTCCGCTTCAAGACCGACTCGAGCCCTCTCGGCCCCTCGCGCGGCAAGCCTGTCCTGGCGCCGGCCGGCATGCGGGGCGACCGAGCTCAGGTCGTCTTCAGCGGGCTCGACGACCTCAAGCGCTTCCTCGTCGAGCGCTGCGAGGGAGACGAGCGATGAGGACACGACGGGAGTTTCTCGCCCTAGCGGGCCGACTGGGTGCCTCCTGAAGTGACCGCGATCCGGCGAGGCGCGTTCATCACGGCGGCGGTCGGGCTGCTCTTCCTCGTCGGCTGTGCCCGGTCGCCAGCGCCGGAGGACGTCGCGGTCGAGTACGGTCGCGCGATCTACCGGTACGACGCCACGGCGATCTATCGCCTCGCCTCCGCTGCCGATCGGCGCGCGAAGGACGAGGAGACCGTCCGGGCCCAGGTCGGTGGGCCCACTGGCTTCGCGCTGGACATCATCCGACACCTGGCGCTGTTCATGGAGGCGAAGCCCGTCGACACGCGCCTCTCGGGGAACCGCGCGACCGTAAGCCTCAAGCTCACGCTGCCCGACGCCAACGCGCCAGAGATCCGGACCCTGGCGCACGACTGGGACGAGACGGCCCTCGACGCGCTGGCGGACAGCGAGCGCGCCCAGGTCCTCCGCAAGCTCGACGAACTGCATCAACGCCGCACGCTGCCGGTCGTCGAGGGACAAGAGACCTTCGAGCTGGTGAAGGAAGGCGGAGGCTGGCGACTCGTCCTGGACTGGGGCGGGGCGATTCCGGTGCAATTCTCTGCGTCCGCGGCCAAGACCCCGGCGCTCGACGTCACGACAACGCCGGCCGAGATCCGCGCCAAGCCTGGCGAATCGTTCCGCGTCACGGTGCGCGCCAAGAACGTGTCGGGTCACGAGGTCACCACCCGGGTCGGTCACCGGATCGCGCCGGAGGCCGACGCGAGCTTCCTGGCGCTGCTGCAGTGCCCGCTGTTCCTCCCGGCCACCTTCAAGCCGGGCGAGACGAAAGAGTTCGTCTCCGAGTATCTGCTCCTGAAGGATACCCCGGGTCCCGTGACGGCGTTCCGCGTCACGTACGAGTTCGCAAACGATCGCCGCTGAGGCGATGGGGGGAGGAGCGCCTGGTCCCTTCGGCCAGCCTTCCGGCCGGCGCCATGCCGGCGACGTTGCCGAGTCCCTGATCCGCGCGTCACCGGCGCTCCTCTCTCGCAATGCGATTCAGCCAGTAACCGGGCCGTCGCTTTGCGTGGGCGACGGCCAGAACCCGGAGCTCCGTCCCGAGTTCTATGAAGACCACCGCGTACGGAAAGCGTGGGAGCAGTGTCCGCCGGATCACGAGGTCCGCGGGTACGTCAAGGAGACGCGGGAATGACGCTGGAGAACGCTCGAT
>WNGM01001072.1_pt1 | contig 26870 bp, 31 predicted proteins | sample 5400571 | NCBI WGS metagenome assembly WNGM01 (sample SAMN13153378, study PRJNA577476) | soil metagenome | isolation source: 100 cm soil or saprolite under Garry oak tree replicate 2 | place: USA:California | collected 2016-06-15 | reverse complement strand
TCATTGGACTAACCGATCAGGCTATGAAATTGAATTGGGTACGCTACGGCACCATGTATGCCGACCCTATCAGGCCACGCAGGGCCAAGGCTCTCTGGTGGCCTGAAGCGGCACATCCGTACGCCTGGGTTCACGGCCAGGAACCTAGCGATTTCGTTTCGCCGGTGCTAGACGAGCTTGAACAGTTTGTGCAAGATCAGCTGGAGCCGTTTGCGCAGAAGATACTCGCGACGCTGCGGGGGGGATAGCCTATGCCACTGCGCCTGCTCAACAATCCTGCAACCGACGTCGTGGCGATGGCGGCACTCAAGCAGGTCATTGTTCCCAATACCCAGTTGGCACTTGGCAGCAGTGACAGTACAGGACTCTCGCGAGTGTATATCAATACCGTGTATCCCCTGAGCATTGCTGATTTCCCTTCCGTTCTGATTTCTTCCAAACCGCAGACCTATACCCAGTGCTCTCGCTCAACGTACAACGGACTGATGCGGGCCAATATCGAGAGCAACGACCGCGCCGTCCTCAATGGCATTACCGCTATTGAACGCATACAGCGCATCATCGTCAGTCCTTACTACGGGGAACTCGACCACTCCATTCCTGACGTCCCGTTGGTCGTACGCACACTCACGCTACGCTGTGTGTTGCCGGAGTACGACGCCTAAGCCAAAGGAGGTTGTCTGTTGACAAAGATAGCTGCGCAATACATCGGCACTGACACCGTCATCCTTGTCGATGCGATCGACCTCAAGGACGGCAATGGCAATCCCATCACTAAATCCACCCTGGACACGGGAGACACCTTGATGATGGATGACTTCGACATTCTAGGAGAGACCTTTCTCTACGATGGTATGGGTGGTGTGCAGAACCTTGGTGTAGGTCGCGTCATTTTGCCGCAGGACGCAGGGCTAACCGATGCCCAGTTAGCAGCGCGGGGCTACCAATTCAGTAGCGGGCGCTCAGATTTTATAGCGATTTAGGAGAACCACTTATGGCGAAGATCAAAGCCCGCTACATTGGCAGTTACGCCGTGACGCTCAAAGATGCCACGGGCGTGCTGGACGGCGACGGCAAGCCCGTTACCACAGGTCTGCTGGTATACGGCGATACCTTGATGATGAGTGAGGAAGAGGTACGTGGGCAGACGTTTCGCGCTGACCTCAATGGCGTGTTGATATCGCAGGGCGCGGGCCGCGTGATTGCACCAGAAGACGCAGGACTGAGTTATGACGAACTGCTACGCGCCGGGTACTCCTTCCATATGGGTAGAAGTGATTTCGAAGTGGTAGAAGAACCTGCGCCAGCACCAACTCCTATAGAAGATGTCCTTGTTACGTCTCGCTCGAAAAAGGGGGAATAATCCATCATGCCTAGACCCCACGACGTTGCCATGGGGTTAGTAGCTCAAACGGGATATTTCCTTTGCGAACATTGCAGGAGTGGTGCGCTGGCCTGATATTCTCTTCGGAATGGACGCCTTGTGGTTCCCCTAGACGCGGCTGCAACGGTATTATGTGGTCAAAGGTGAGACCAGCACTCGACCTGCTTTTGGCTGATGGGTCAATGTCCTTCCCGCATATATAGCACCAGTAACCGTCTCGTTCAATGATGACCTTGTATTCTGTCGGTTCAACGGTCGCATTTACTCTGTGTGCCTTGCGACGGATATGACTGGCTCTTGCTTTTTCTGGATTAGCCTTACGCCATGCACGACCAGTAGCACGATATGTCTCCTTGTTCTCTACGTAGTACGCTGCACGCTTATCCTTATTCCTGAGATATTCTTGACGATGGCGTTCTTTGTATTCTGGGGTACGATGGCTTTCGACTACATATGCTATTCTGCATTCTTTGCACGCCGCCTCTCGCGGGTAGTAACTTTGTGGGTAAGGAAGTTCCCTCCCGCATTTACTACATGTTTTGTAGCTTGGGAGTGTTGGTGGTGGCAGAGGAGGTAGGTTCTTACGAAGAGCCAAGTACTCGCGGTTGTAGGAAACTTCGCAGGGGACGCACCTGGAGCGCCTTCCATAAAGACCGTTCTTGTGCTTATTAAACATCTCAAGTGGCTTCTCGATACCACATTTGGTACACACTCTGGATGTAGGGAACGGTTGTTGAGCAGTATGATAGAATCGTGTCATGATGACGGGCCTCCAACTCAGGTCTGTGATCTAGGGGCTGTAGGTGCTAGTAACGCCTGTAGCCTCATTTTTATGCTCTCATTATACCACACGCCGTCAACGGTGTGGGAGAGTGATTACACTATAAAAGGAGTAATCAATTGCCTATACTACCGATTCGTAATTCAAATGCTTATTTTGGCTTTGGAAAACAAACTGTCCAGGGTACTGCTGTTGCACCGACACTCTTCCCGCGCTGGCTCGACGGCTCCAACATCGACATCGCCATGAAGACGGAGATGATTCGTGAAGGGGATGGCACGCGCCGCCTTGCGCAGGTCATCAAAAACCAGCAGCACGCCAAAATAAAATTGCGCTGCTACCCACGCCCGATCGAGCTGGGCTTCTTAGAGAACGCCACTATGGGCCTGTCTGCTGACGTGCCGACCGCTGTCGCTGCCCCACCTGCTACCACTACTACCACCACGATCACCGCCAATGTCTCGACCACCGTGACGATTGCGTCAGGCGCAGGATACTTTGGGCCTGGCGGCGGCACCTACCAGATACTGATTGGGGCGGGTGCGCCAGGGGAGACTCCAGAGGTCGTCACGTTTAGTTTTCCTACAACTCCTGGTACAACGCTCACCGTCGCCGCAGGCTACAATGCAGGTAAGTTCAAATTCGGTCACACCATTGGTGCGCCCGTCTCGTCCATTACCGCCATCAACACCTCGCTCACCACGGCCACAACCGCTGGTGGCACGACGGTGATTACTGGCAACAATAACGGCCTGACCGCTGGCGGCACACAGATCGTGATGCTCTCTCCTGGGTCGCTGGTGGAAGAGATTGTAACGGTAACGGTGCCAGGCACCGGCTCTGGCCCCTACACCTACACCGTCGCCGCCGCAGGCACCGTCAAGAACGTTCACCCTATTGGCGACACCGTAGTTGGTCCGACGCTGCACTCCATGAAAGACCAGACAGATGGTTCGTTCTACACCGTCGAGGTGGGTCTCGGCTCCCTCTTCGGCAGCGCAGGCACCACGCTGCGCTTTGTGGACTGCAAGGTAGACCTTGTAAAACGCACGTCAAAGGCCGGACAACTCCTAGAACTGGAAGTTGATCTTGTCGGCATTGCCTCCGTGGTACAGGCATCCCCCTCAACTGTCACCCTGGAAAATCATGCGCCCTTCTACTACACGTCTGGCGTCTGGACGCTCGACGGATCAACCGCAGGGGATGCTCCCTATGTCGAGAGTTTCGATATCCAGCAGAAAAACAATATGGACCTTGCTATCCAATCAGAGAAAATTACCCTGGACGCGGTGATCTTCGGAAATGTCGATGTAACGCTCACCTATCAGGTCATCTTCCAGAATCCAGCACGCTTCTACCTTGCCTACTTCGGCAGTTCGACGTTGCCAGGTACAGGTGCGACGGACGTCCAGGCCATTGGCGCTGGCGCACTCATTCTGGTCTTTACCCAGGCGGATGGCTATCACACGATTACCTACACCTGCCCGACGCTACACTACACCAAGGTGACGCCGCCTGTCCCGAAAGTGGATGGCAAACACATGCTGATGCAGGTCGCGGCAGAGGCCACGTCCAACCAGGGTGCAAACCTCAATGTGCTTACCGCAGTGATTGGCAACTCGCAGACCGCGCTGTTCTAAGTAAGAAAGGAACGACCCATGCCGATGAACGTTTCCCAAAATGGCGATATCACCCTGGATGAGGCAGGACAGCAACAGGCCGCATCGTTTTTCGAGTCGCTTGAGGCTGTCAATCTGGACGAAGTAACGACTACCACTATCCGCGTTGGACTGCGCGACTTTCGCATCGTACAAGACATCGATGATGAAGGAAACTACATTATCGAGAACGGGCAGAAGAAAATGCGGCGCGAGTTCTACAACCGCACCGCGCTCATTCAGAACTACGTCCCGATGCTCGTCCTCAATCAGATGATGGCCGCACGTAAACGCGTCTTGCGCCTGCGCCAGGAGTACATCAACGACCCGCAAGGAGAGAACGTTGACCCGATGCTCAACTGGATGTTAGAGCAGGTACTCGTCGTCTGGCAGGTCAGTGAGCCAGACATGACCCTGGAGCACCTGGGGACTATCCTACCCTTTGAAAAGATGTCGCGGCTCTTTACGCTTTTTTTCGGCCACCTGTTCCAGACGATGAGGATATGAGCCTGGAGCGCAGGCAGTATAACGCCCGTACGCGGGCAGAACTCACTGCGGAACCGCTCACTAATGTTGTCGAGTGGGACGAGGAGGCTTCTCACCGCGCTATTATGCAGGCGCGAGACGCGACACTACGCGACCCAGAGGCCAGTCAGTACCTCGCAGGACAGGTACTTGCACAACCAGTCCACCCTGCCACCAATGTCTACGACCCTGCCCGTCTCTACACGCAAATGCTCCGCCTTGTGGGTTTGAAGAAGTGGGAAATTGACCAGATGCATTTCACCCACTTCTTCGCACAGGTGCGCGAGGTCATCCTGGCGCAGGAGCGCGACCAGCAGTCTCTCAACGATCAACCCTCAGCAGCAGACATCCACCAGTTCGAGCAGTAACGTCAGAAAGCGAGGCGCATCATGCAAGGAGGAGGCTCAGAAGAAGAACTCTTTCGATTAACCGCTGACGCTTCTGGTGTCATTGATGCGCTACTTAAAGTCAGCGACGCCCTCATCGTGTGCGGTGAAGACCTTGTTAAATTTGCGGAAGCAGCAGCAGCATCAGGCGGCGGGCTTGACCTCATCCAGAGTCAGATGACGAGGAGCATGGCGTCGCTGCCACAGAGGCGTTAAGAAGTGCATCGGTGGGCATGGACGCGGTATTCTCTGACCTTGATAACCGCATCGGCCTCTACGACGAGTCGATGCTGGGTGCAGAACAGACAACGGGCCTTTATACGGCGGCAGTTGGAACAGCGAAAAACGAGAGCCTGATGCTTGTCGAAGGGCTGCTTGAGGAAGCGGTTGCGGCTGATGCAGGTACGGCTGCTATTAGTGGGCTGGTGGATAGAATGGCGGCGCTGCTGGACGTGCAAGCAGAAGGAGCAATGCGGGGAACTGCCGACGCGGAGGCGACCTACCTCCTGGCCGAACGGATGGGCGTCCTCGCCGATGCCGCAGGACTCGCCGCAAACCGCCAGGATCAATTATTCCAAGCAGAACTCGACTTCACCACTGCCGCAGACACCGCCGCTGCAGCGGTAGAACACGTCACTATCGCAACGCAAGCACAAACTGCGTCCATTATCGGCACCGTCACTGAACTCGATATTCTGACAAAAGCATTTTCCGGTGCGACATTAAGTATTAGCGCACTCATCGAAGAAGGCTACCGCCTGGATGCTATCCATACAGCACTCGCTGTCCTTTCCAAAGATGCAGATGCCGTTGCGGCTGCGATGGCCTTGATGAGTGCACAGACAGACACCTTCGCCACGTCCTCGCGCACCTCGGCTGAGGCCATGTCCCTGCTGGACACGGAGGCCAAAGCCGCTGCAGAGGCAATGAAGGTACTGTGGTTCGAGATTGACAACGGCGTCAGGGCTGCTATGGCTATGTCCAATGCCCTGGTCGGTATGGATACCCAGTTCGCGGAGGCCGAGGGCGTCGTAACTGGCTTTGACGCGGCATTAGCAAGCGTTGGAATAGAGAGTAACGTCGCGGCAGCTGGCCTAGCAAGCGCGGGAACGGCAGCTGGCAGTGCGTCCATTGATATCATAGACCTGGCTGATGGAGTTGCAGGACTCATCAACCAATACTTCTTGCTTGTCATGGTCTTGCAGATGGCGGCGCAGTGGTTGGGGCAATTTATTGCTCTTGGCGCTGACTCAGAACACACCCTCAACATCATCCAGGCAGCAACGGGCGCGACTGATGCGCAAATGCAGTCCTGGAAAGCCAGCATAAGTAGTCTAGGGGAGCAGTTCGGCTTCACCCTTAACACGATGGCGACAGGACTGGAACTCGTCGTGCGCTCAAGCTTCCAGGGAGCAGACGCTATCACGGTGCTGACGCGGGCGACGATGCTGGCGAAAGCAACAGGCAGCGACCTTACCAGTGCAACCAACCTGCTGACGCTTTCCTTGAACTCCTACGGGGCAGGCGCTAATCAGGCTGAAGCATATTCCATTGCACTCTACACCGCGTGGAAGCACAGTCGCCTGACGCTGCAAGAGTTTGCGGGAGCGCTTGGCCCCACGATTGGCGATGCCAAAGCGCTTGGTATCAGTTTCCAGGATTTAGTCAATGCGGAAGCGTTGTACTCCAAATCCACCGGAGACAGTGCGATTGCCACCAGAGAGTTCCAGCAATTCATCTCAGGACTAAATACGTTTGCTGACCAGACCCCTGCACAATTCGCGAAGATGGCAGGTGCGTTCGACACCACCAAGTACGCGGCCATGGATTTCACGGCGAAACTCGCTGATCTGGCAAAGTTTTCTGATGGGGACGTTGGGCAGTTTACGAAGCTCATCGGCGGCCTAGGCAATGCAAGGACCGCTATTGACAACCTGAATATCTCAGATAAGCAATTAGAAACGAACGCCGCGAACCTTGGTGTGGTGTTTGACCCCATGATCTACGACTCCCAGAACGCTGCGGGAAAACTGCTCTACCTGATGACGATTGTTGGGGATAGTGGGCCAAAATTTGCGAAGCTCACGGACGGCACCAAAGCCACCAATACTGCTCTTGCCGACATAGGAATTGCCCTCGATAAAGCAGGGCAAAAAGCCTTTGACATGAGCAGCAAATTTGACCTGGCAAAGTTCAATTCGGAAGACCTCGCGCAAAAATTGCACCAGATGGCGGATTTCCTAGGTGGGCCTACTAGTGATGCCTTCATTAAGGCGATTGGTGGCGTAAACAACCTGCAAATCGCGTTGCAGATCATGAACTCGGAGGCGGATAAAACCAAAACCAAACCTATTACGCCCAAGGTTAACCCTGAACCTGCAATCGCGAATCTGAAAAAAATTGAGCAACATACCACCGCGATCGGCAATATGCACCCCATCATCGAGCCAAAAGTAAACACGAAGCCGATAGATGACCTGGACAAGGCCACACACAAAACTGCTAACGACACAAAAACAGACACCGCGAAGATGCAGTCCGCATGGTCAACCCTTGCGAACGACGTTCAAAATACCTTCGCACCTGAAATAGATGCGGCAATCAATGGCATTACCGCCGTACTGAATGCGCTCTCGGCCCATTCCATACAGAACTTCGCGCTCAATTTTATCGCGCAGTGGGAAGTCATGAAATCCCAGATTGGGACGAAGATCAGCCAGATTGAGGGGATGATTTTAGGGTTTATTGGTTGGATGGGTGGAATGTGGACTATCGCAAATAACGCGATCAATACGTTTGTCGATAATGTCATCCGTATCTTTATCTTCCTAATGGACGCCCTCATTGGGCAAAGCATCATCCCTGACATGATTAACAGGATTGTCCAGGCATTCATCACCGCAGGAACGTCCTGGGCATCTGCCATACGTCAGGGTATTACCCAAGCCATTCAGGCCGTGCAAAACCTCGTGCCAACGGCTATCGCTGCCGGCCTCGCCATCGCGCAGGGCATTGCCACCGGTATCCTCAACGGCATCGGCGCAGCCGTTGCCGCCGCGACACAGTTGGCGAGTCGCGTTGCCGCCGTCCTGGCACACAAATCTCCTCCGAAGGAGGGACCGCTCTCTGACGATGACAAGTGGGGCGGTCGCCTCGTGGACTCGTTTGCGGGAGGCATGATGGAAAACATGAGCCATCTACAGGCAGCGAGTCTGCAGATGGCGAAGGCTGCTGGCGGTGGACTGGCGATGGATGGCGGCATGTCGGGGTCAGGACTGGGAAACAACAACAGAATCATCGACGAATTACGCAATATTCGCAGCGCAATAAGCCAGCAGGCAACCATAGGACACCCCACAATACAGGGCATGGGGCAGGTAAACCAGAGCTTTGGCAGCATTAACTTCAACGGACCAATACACAGTCCTCAGCAGTTGTACGCGCTGTTTAACCGTCTTGCTGGCCTAAGTTTTGAGGACGCAAGCCGTGGCGCGACAAGTGGTCCTGCTTGGTGATTACGAGAGGGGGCAACTGTGGCAAACCCTGCCTATACCTATGGGTTCTTCAGCTTCAACGACAACATCAACTATTTTGTCACGGAACGTCCCTACTCGATCACGCCGTTTCAGCAGACCTTCTTCAAAGTAGCCAGACTTGAGGGGCAAAAGAAGACAGGAGAGACGGTCAACGAGCGCATCATCCAGGTCAAGATGAAAGTGATTGGGGCGAGCCGCATCGACCTGGAACAGAAATTAGAGGTGATGTACGCAGCCCTCTCCCTACGCCAGCAACAGCTCGTTATCCATGCATCAGACGCTCGCTACTTCGTCGCCGACTGTACCAATATTGAATGTGCATTGCAGGGTGGTCTGCCAATCAGCGCAACCGCGACGCTGACCTTCACCTGCCAGCAGCCCTATGCGTTGGCAACCGTCGCGTCAACCTTCACCACAGGAAACGTCATGCTTTCCGCATCAGGTACCAACTGGGTTCTTCCTGTGCAGCAGTTTGCCGGAGGCGGCAGTACCTTCTCGCGCCCACAAATCACCATAACAAATCAATCAACGGTTGCGTGGAGCAGTGTGTCGATTCTACAACAAACCGACAGCCAGCAAATCGTTATCAACGACTCTCTCCCAACAACTGTCGGTGATCGTATCGACATCTACTGCGACCCGAATATGCCAACCAATGGCTACACGGTGCAGTTAAATCAGTCGGGTACCCTGATTGGCTTCGTTGGCGTATTTCCGGTGCTAGAGTACCTCACGACCAGCTGGCTCATCACTATCGCTGCGCCCTCAGCACCAACTATTAGCGCAACGTGGACATGGACGCCACGCTATATGGCCTAGTAGAGAAGAGTAGGGAAGAGAAGAGGAGAACAGGGCATGGCAGTGCTTGTCTTATATGGCTCCTCTGTTGCTGACGCGACGCTCACCAACGCCTGTGACATGGCGCTCAACACCACAGGTGGGACGGAAACCAGCAAAACCACTACATCATCGGGGAGTGGAAACTACGCTGAAGTCCTTTCGCATGGTGGGAGCGTCTCGGATAATGCTTCACTGCCAGCACCAACGGGGCACGGATGGGTCTACAGCCCTGGCGCAGGTTCCTTCGCGAATGCTACGTGGTCGGCGAGTATTGCCTTTGGGGACGCGGCCTATGCCAACTCTACGCTGGTTGTACGCTTTTACAAATATAGCGGAGGTTCCTACACCTCTATCGGCAGTATTGTTGGGCCGTCACTGACATCCAACTCGCGCACCGTGTACAGCTTCACCGCAACGACTATGCCCGCGACGACCTTTATCGCAGGTGATCTGCTCTACGTTGATCTCTTTCTCAACGACACCACCGGGGCGGGTGGAGATAACCCGGTGATTTACGTGTCCACCTCGGCGACGACAGGCGTTGCCAACGACATGCAGATCACCACCTCAACATTTACCGCAAGCGGTGGTACCACCAGCAAAGACCTCAAGACACGCATCAAACTCGCTGCCATAAACACTCGTGATCTGGGAGCGCGTCTGCTGCTCCAGTTCGGGACGACGTCACGCGGTTTCCTCGCTACCCGCCTGCGTCTTAGCGGTTTAGGTGGAGGGAATCTCTCAACAAGGCTCGTCTTTTCTCCACCGCTGGGGAGTTTTCAAAACGATCTGGCGATCAATAAGCAGCAAATCGTGCAGGTCTTTGGCCCCAATGGCAATTTCATTGACGTATGGCGCGATGCACCACTCCTAGCAGGGTTCAAAGAAGCGATCAATGCGGCGACCACGCCCCTACGCATACAGTTGCCACGCTCCTTCGACAACTACGACCTGGCGGGGCAACCAGGAAGTCGCGGCACGATTGCGCAGGGCAATATCGTCCAGTACACCATCTTTGGCCCAGGATTACCAGCCACAGGAAAAATTCGCTACCAGGGCATTATCGACGCCTTTCAGCCGCAGATATCGGAAAGTGGAGAAGAAAGCCTTCTGGTAACGCTCACGCCACAATCCTCCGTTATTGCCGATCACGGCACCATTGGGGGCAAGGTGTTTGGGCAAAACGGTATTCCGTCGTCCTACGTTGACCCTATCGTGATGTTTGACTGGTGGTTCAACAACATTGACCCTGTGACGGGGTATACGTACGCGTATCCACTGAAAACGTATTCCCTTAACCCATCGACGTCAGGGCTTACCTTTAGTTATGCCTTCTTCCATGAAAACTTGCAGGACATCTTTACGACGGTACTGCAAATGCTCGGCCCAAACTGGTTCTTTCGCATCAATCCTGACCTGTCGGTGACGCTGGCGCAGACGCCAACCATCCCACAGCACACATTCGTCATTGGACAACACATCACCGCGCCGACCTACAAACAGGACTGGACACAACTCAAGAACGTCGTTCACTACATGGGGGCGTCTACCGACTCGCCCACGACGGAGGGACTTGCGTTGACTGGCATTATCGCTTCCCCCGCAGGCGGGTCGCACTTGATGGTGACAGCGAAGGGATCAGACGTCGCAACCTTTGGGGAGCGCCTGATCTTTTCGAGCGATACCCGTGTGATCGATCAGCCCACACTGCAACAGTTGGCGAACTCACAACTCGCCGTGCTTGACCAGATGCAGCTGCGTACAACCATACGCCTTATCGACTACCGAGGGGACACACGCAGCACCATTGGCTATGATATAGAGTCGCTTGCCGTGGGTGACAGCTGCACCATTATTGACCCTACTTATGCGCCTATCTCCACACACGCGACGGTCTACTGGGACGTGGCGCAGTGGAATGTAGACTACTGGACCTACATCCAGAACTCCGTTCTAAACCAAACAACGACTATCGCAGCCCTCACCTACAACTTCGACTACGTGGATGTGGAACTCGCAAACCTGCAGCCCAACCAGTCAGCACAATTGGGCCGTATTCAGCAACGCTTTTCCGACTTTACGATGATATAGTAGAGCTTATAGAGGGGCATCTATGCAGTACTACAACCCCTTGACGACGCAAGCACAAGCAGGGCCGTCAGGCAAAGCGTTTGAGCCGCACGAACTGAGACGTATCCCTGTACTCCTTACAGATGAGGCAAAACGCGCCGTCCTTGAGTCGAGCGCAGAAGGACGCAAATTTCCGCAAGCGCTTGCCGAGTTGTTTGGAGGAATAGTGGGCGTGCGGGAAATCCACCTTGACGCCACACCACGCTCGCAGCACTTCCAAAGTGGACCAGAGCACTTCCATCCCATCACAGGGGAAGAAGAACGCATGCTGCACGTGACTATCGTGCACGAGGACGAGCAGAAGAGTCCGTACGACTACTTTCTCAGCATGCGGGACATACAAGAGGTGCATCCAGCAGGAAGAACAGGTTTCACCGCTCTCGCCACGACACGGGAGTTAGTACGACTGTATCCACATACGTAAGAAGAAAGTAGAGGAGAGCGTCCATGGCGATCCTCGTACAGGATACATTCAATCGCGCTAATACCACAGGGTCGGTCGTGGTAGGTGACGTCATTGGGTGGGGAACTGCCTCCGATGGCAATACCTGGACGGCCAATGCGGGGAACGGAAACCTCGTCTACTCGATTTCCAACGTGCGTGGGCGTGCGATAGGCTCATCTGCCAACTCTGTTGTGACGCTCTCATCGAACGCCTACGGAACGTGCGAGGCACTCGCGCTTATCTCTGGGGACGTAGGAAGTGGTGGGGGGTCACTTGGCGTGGTACTTCGCGCTTCTGACACAACGAATCAAGCGAGCTTCTACGCCTGTTACTTTAATCCTGGTACCAGCATTCTGGTTTTGGCGTTATTCTCCACGGGCCTTCTGGATACAGACCACACAGCTCTCGCAAAAAATACAAGCTCCTCCTTTCAGACAAATACCCAGTACTGGGTGCGCTTCCGCGCTACAGGAAGCACGCTCCAGGGACGTGCTTGGCAGTACGGTACCACGGAACCAACATCCTGGCAGGTCACAGCCACAGACAGCACCCTTTCCAGCGGCATGGGTGGCCTATACATCTCGAATCAGACCAATTATGCCAACGCATACATTCAGAACTTTCAGGTTAACGATACCGTCGCGTTGACCGCAACTAACAAGGACCTGAAATCCCGTCTGCGCTTGCTACAACGACAGACGAAAGACCTATCCACTCGCCTGCTTTTACAGGTAGGGACGACGATACGCAAAGATGCAGCGACCCGCTTGCGCCTCGCGCCGCTTTCATTCAAGGATGTGAAAGCACGTATCAGGCTACGCACGCAGGTTCAGGATAACCTGCGTACACGCCTCCGTTTGAAGGCAAGTACCGGTTTTGGGGTAAATCTAATTACCTTTTCCCCAGGGGACATCATCTTTGCGGAAGATGTCAACGCCAATTTTAGTGCGCTCAATAATGCATCCATCTTTACAGGGTCACTCGCCCACTTAGTGTCTGATAATGGCAGACTCAAAAGTGTCAGTGGCGGGTCATTGCTGATCGGCGGCATGATGGGCACCAACGCACTTGGAGATCGCATTGATGTGCTCTCCGTTACCGGTAGCCTCATTCTAGGCGCTGGTCAGACGACCACGGCACAGGCGTCAGAGGGCGTTTCAGGATCAGGGTTTGCGTTTCAGGTCGGTGGAACCTCAGTTGGCACCATTGCGACCAATGGATTTGCCGCAGCGGGGGCCAAAGCCGACAACGTCATCACGCTACAAACTGGCAGTCTGTTCCGTACCGCAGACTTCCTGGGACGCAACTTTGGCACCTATAACCACGGATTAGGGGACAGCCCTGACTGGGGCTACGGGACGTACCTCGTCCCTACCTTCCACCAGATCGTCCTCAGTTCACGCACGCCTACGACCGTCTCTGTGACAGGGTCATCCGGCGCACTGGGGTCGTTTATCGTCTGGATGATAAAGTATACCTGACCACAGGAGACGACTATGGGCCTCAATGCGACACTCATCACCTTCAATCCAGCAACCCTTATCCGGGCGCAGGATGTTAACTCCAACTTCACGACGCTCAATAACGTTGCCTCCTTTAACGGTGGCACCGCAACCATGAGCTTTGAAGCGGGAAATGTGACGTCCGATGGCAATGGCAATATCCACCTCGCGGCAGGAAAGCTTGGCATGAACGTGTCTGGAGACATCATTGACGGCTCAAGCGCGACCGACCTGTATATCAAAGCGACGGGTGCGAGTGGGCAAATCGCGTTTTATATCGACAGCGCACTCACGGTCGCCGTAACCACCAGTGGACTGCAAATGTATCAGGGTGGTCTTGTCTTTGGAGGACTACCTAACGATGCATCCAGCAAAAAGTCAACAAAGGCGTCTACTGCGACCGTACAGACAGAGACAGGCGGCCCCTCATCGATCTCGCGCACGTCTACCTTCACTGGCTCTGCCACCGGCACCTACAACCACGGCAATAACGGTGTCCCCGACTGGGTCGCCTCCATTTGTACCTCAGCGGGCAACTATTCTGGCAACAACTGGGACTCGCCTACCACGGTCACGGTACACATTTTTGATAACGCCGCATTGCCCTTCTTATCGTACGTGGTTGGATTCTAGGAGATCGTATGGCACTTGGCGCAACACTGATTACTTTTTCTCCTGGTGCAACTATTCTGTCGGCCAACATGAACGCGAACTTTGCCGCCATTAACAATATCGCCACGCTCAATGTCCCCTTCCTGACTTACACAGCAGACGCAGGCAACATTATGAGCGACGGCAATGGCAACATCTTGTGGACTGGCGGCATCGGCAAGTCCAGTTTTGCCGATCTCTACAATGCAGCGTCAGGCACCTCTGTTTTTAGCCAGTCCAATAGTGCTGGCACCATTCACCTGCAAATCAACGGCGTAGACGCAATCACCTTCAACTCGACAGGGCCGACCTTTCCTTCCGCAAAAAAACTGATCTTTACCACAGGGTCGCTTGCACGTATCAGCAAGTTTTCTGCTGGCACGACGGGGACATTCAGCCACGGACTCGGCGTCATTCCTGATGTCGTGCTCCCCATCGCATGGGACACGGCAGGAAACCCTGCGCAGTTTGGCTTTGACTCAGCGACCTCGACGCAGGTGCATATCACGATGGACTCCAGCCAGACCTACATCTGTCAGTGTGAAAAATTTTAGAAAGCGACGCTATGGGAACACTCAGAGACTCAGCACGCCCTTCCGCAGAAGACTTGGACATGCGACCTATGCCGTGCGAAGCGCAGGGGTGCACGGAAGTGCGTCCGCGTAAAGAATGCTTTAGTTTCATTGCCAGCATTATCCACATGCACCTGGAAAACAAAGTGTATTCCTGGTATCAATGTCCTGTCGAACAGCACTGGTGCTGTTCGCACGACCATGCTATACGAGCCGTCCACTCCTGTATCCACGAGCATCACAGCGCCGACAAACTCACTCCGCACGCCAATGTGCCTGCGCAGTTTGTCAGGCTCCCTGAGCACATTACCCACTGCGCTATTGGCGCTTGTGATAAGGCGCTGACGACCGAATGCTACAGCGTGCCACTCTCCTACGCGACGCCAGGCATCGGCTACAGTGGCTATACCTGCGCCGACCCCGACCCACACTGGTGCTGCAGCGAAGCACACGCCAAGCAGGCAGCGCTGGCCTGTTTAGAAGAACATTTGGAGGAAGGTGCCCATGGCTAACAAAAACACTCAACCCGTCAGCATCTTTCGCAAGACGTCCTCACCAGACATTGACGCTATCCCGCTCCTACAGAACGACCTGGAAGACCTTGTCGCTCGTACCAACGCCATTACCTACCTCACCGACAAACGCCAGGAGCACGTGGACGAGGCGCTGCGCTGTGAGGCCATGGCTGTTTTTTTACAGGAAGCACTGACCCTGTGGATAGAGCGCACCTACCACGTCGATGCCACAGAGCAGCAGTGGCACCTCGACCTGAACGAGCGCAGGCTCGTTCGTGTCCAATCAGGAGAAACACTATGATTGCGCCCCTTTTCGCCGACATCAGCGCCTACCAAGGCGTCATCGACTGGAAAGCGTATCACAATTGGGCAAAGCAGTGGACGGGCACCTCCATGGTATCGATGAAATCGTCGGAAGGGATTGGTTTTACCGATCCTAGGTTTGTCGCTAACCGTACAGGTGCGCTCTCCGCTGGGGTTGATGCAATCATCTACTACCACTACGGGCGTCCTGATCTCGGCAATGCTCCCAACCTGGAAGCTGATTGGCAACGCTCTGTGGTGGGAACTACCCGCCAACAAGACACGCTCATGCTCGACTATGAGCAGCAATCACCCGCTGCCACAGCAGGGTGGGCGCTTTCCTGGCTAGAACGGCAGGCAACCAACTACGGCAAACTGCCTATCATCTACGCATCCACCTCGTTTGTGCAGGCACATTTGCAGGATAGTCGCCTTGCGAAGTACCCGCTTGTCCTGGCGAACTGGACATACAGCGAGAACAGTCGCCCACCATGCCCACCGCCGTGGAGCAAGTACCTCTACCTGCAATATACCGATAAGGCCACCAACGTCCCTGGCATAGCGGGGGCAATTGATATGAATGTCTACCTTGGCCCCATAACGCCACCAGCACCCCCGCCAGTGCCCCCGCCAGTAGATATGTTTCCACAGGAAGCACTGGACTGTTGGAACAGCGTCTTCAACCAGTTCAAGGCACTGGCAAAGGCGCTCAGCATCGCCCTCCCTGCCAACTTCGTCTTCGCCCCTCCGACAGGTACGGGTATCTATCACGCCTGGACAGATGCTTGGTCAAAAGGCCATCACTTTGGGCCCCCACTCACCTTTGAGTACAACAGTAGCAAGAAGGATGGCAGCAAGATTGTCTGCCAGGAGTTCGCCCGTGCTCGCTGCGAATGGGAGAACGGGAAGACGCGTTGGTACGCAACGACAGGAGAGGTTATCACTGAGTAAGCATCCAGGGGGGAACAATGCAGCTTGTCTTTCAAACCATTTTCATGGTGTGGCTTTTTGTCGCCCTTGGCCTCTGGTGGGCCATATGGCGGCAAGGGGTGAAACGAGCAACCTCTGCACAGGAATTGGAACGCACGCTGCTCGAAGTAGCGCAACGTAGCGCCGAGGCAACGGAGCATACGGCAACAGCAACCCAGCAGGTCGTCGAAAAGCTCCTGGAGAAGAACATACCATGAACCTCGCCGACCTTCTGCCCTACTTCCAACTGGTGCTTGCCGCCTGCGCCATTGTAGGAACCGTTATTGGCAGCATTTATGCGCTCAGGTTTGGCTACACGAAATCCGCACAGGACATACAGATACGGGTCATCACGGCACTCAAGGACGAGAACGAGACACAGGTAAAGAAACTTGATGATCTAAACAAAGATGTAGAGCGCCTCAGACGCATCATCGATACCATCCGTTTTGCCTTGCGAAAACGGGGATTGCGTATCACCGTCAATGGAGACTTCATTTCGTTCTACGATGTGCAAACGAGGACGACGCGCACCACCGATATGCGTACGACGGAACAGCGCAAAGCGAAGGCAGACAAGCAGGGAGAAGAGGGTACAGAGGATAACGGGGAAGAGGACATAAATGGCCTGTCTTGAGCGCTCCTGCACGTCAGAAAGGATTCATATGTTGCATTTTCTGCACCAGATCATTAACCCACTGGCAGTCACCATGCTTTTCATCTGGGTGTACTGCCTCTTTGGCCTCGCATGGGACGGCTACCCAGGCGTGCGCACAGGCGTCGGCTCTCGCGCCTATGGTTCAATCATCCCCTTCATTTGTTTTTTAGTCGTGACCGTGGTGGCGTTTATCGCCTGGGCGTTCATTGTTTTTGCGTAATAGTGTACCAACCATAAGAAAGATATTACATAAATGAGCGACTTTACAGCTGGCACTGGCTTCGTCTTAGTATATAATACTGCGACCTTTGCCAACGCCGACACTACGGGGGTCTGGACAGGCGCTGGACTTCAGTTTGGTGGAACGGCTGGTGCCAACGAACTGCGTTGGGCGACCTCTGGCGCGACTACCACAACGGCGTCGGCATCCTGGCCGTTTGTCACCCGTACCGCATCCACTTTTGCCATCGTGCAACTATGGGCGTTCACCGCTGACGCTGTGGGCCTCCAGATAAACGCTTATGACGGCACCAATGCTAAAGCCAACCAGATGCGCTGGTCCTGGGACACCAGCGGCACCTTCGCCGCTGCACCACAGTTCTCGTCTTTCGTATCGACAGCCCACACCTCCCCAACGCCTGGGGCAGGGACGATTACAGAGGGAGCGACTCCTGATACAGGTGCATCGGCTGGAGCATCAACATCCTACCTCAAAATAAACGCCCATGACACCCTGCTGGCGACAACAGGCACGCTGGTCGCCGCTGGTCCTGTCGGGACAGCGCCTACCGCTACTACAGGCTCACAATCGCTGGTTACGACGACCTCTGCGGACTGGTTGACAACCCATACCACCTGGGGACAGGCTGAGGGCTTCACGCAGGGAGGCATCATTCTCCGCACTATTCCAGCAGCCGTCACGGCAAACACATGGCCTATTCTTATGGCATTGTTTTGTGGTCCCAACCTAACGACTGGAACTCTTACACCTGTCGTAACGGTGCAATACAGTTATACTTAAATAGTGTAGTCACGCCCCACGACGGTCGAGTGGTGCAGCGTGACCTCGCTTACGGGTATAGGGGAAAAGAGAAGAGAAATGACGCTCTATACAGTTGCAACTGGCAATGTGATCCAGGCACAAGACGTAGATCAGGTGGTGAATTGGCTGCAACACTCTGTCACGAATGCCTATGATTATGGGGCGTTACCAGCGAATACCGCTGCGCAGAATGACACGGCACTTGCCGCTGCCATAAGTGCCATTGGGAGTAGAGGTACCCTTCTCATACCACCTGGCGTGTATGCCCATACCGGTATAAGCCTCGCCTCAAAGACTGACATCAATATCATGGGTACGGGTCCAGGAGCTATTCTCGCTCCAACGACAGGCAACACCGCTATCACGCTTACAGACTGTGTTCGTTGCAACGTCTCAAATCTGAAAATCGACGGAAGCGTCAATGGTGGCGCAACAGGCATCAGCGTCAGTGGCGATTTTGATGCACATATCTACAACCTGCACATCAACGGCCTCTCTGGGGATGCCATCTATGTGCAAGGAGATAGCGCGACAGGGCTGGAAACCCATTTTAATAATGTTACAGCAAGAGCGAATGGGGGCTACGGATATCACCATGTTCGTACAACGACGACCGATCATGGTGGTGTCTACCTCACGAACTACCAATGTATCTATGATACGCAGGGTGCAGGCGGTGTATTGATCGACGCATCAGGTGCAGGTTCCTCAGTGGGAACGTTTCACTTCGGAGTCAACGTGGTCGTAGATAACTACGTCGGCGGGCCGTCGCTGCGCATCAGGAACGCGCATCACAACCGTTTTGTCAATTCGTGGTTCGCGGGGACGAACAGTGGCGGAGCTTCCGTGCTGCTCGATGGCGACGGATATATGAACGGTATTGACCAAGCATATGTCTATAACGGGGGTACAGCGGCAGGTTCGTATAATATCTCCATAGCGGACACGCAGCATGACAATATGTTCAACCTGATTGAGTTTGATGGTGCGCCCATTGCCCACGTACATGTAGGCCCAAGCAGCGCTAATAATATTCTCGGTTTTTATAATATATTCGGCTCATCTGCTCTCACGGATACCGTTTCTGCTCTCTGGAGTAGAGGCGCAACCGTACAGCAGTTTGGGCCTATGACGGTACAAACCCCAGGCAGCTGGACATCATCTTCATTTGGTATTGCTGACCCAGCCAATGTTGGTACTGAAAAGTGGTTGCGTAACTCTAACGGGTCATTTGAAATACTGAATACCGCTTTTAGCTCAACGATCTTTCGCGTAGACGATGGCGGCTTTGTGCTCGCTGGCGGCGGTATCATGCCGTTCGGGAATAATGCGGGGGCTTGTACGCTCTATAGCGGCAGTGGCGCACCAGGAACGGGCCTAGGGGGGATAGGGGATTACTATTTCCGATCAGATACGCCAAGCACAGCCAACCAGCGACTGTATGCCAAAACTGGAGCATCTACCTGGACGGGCATTGTATAGAGGAGAGAAAGGCAGTTATGCCAAACTTTGTAGAAACGGCGCTGGGTGCCGTCCTGCACCCATTTATGATTGACTATCCTGTGTGGGCTGTAAAGCTAAGTACGGGGAAGTTCCTCTCCGAACGCGATATGGTGTGGGACGAGTTGCAGCGCGAGGTGGGCGCTGGTGGGTTTAAGCGCGGCATCGAGCCTGGCAAGCGGCCCTTTGACTGGACCCTCGACATTATCAACAATGGAGACTGGAAAAAGATCAAAGAACTGTGGATGGTCTGTCCACCCAACCCATACAGCCCCCTCGGTAACACCGCCAAACTCTTTATCACAGAACCAGGCACCGCCTTCATGTTCAAAACGCGCCACCTATCCATCGGCTTCGGCAAGCCAGAGTACCACCTCATTATTGGACGTGTCACCGACAAGATAACGGGTGACTGTGAATACTTTGCGTACGATTGTCTGCTCAACGGGATGACCGTTCTCATGCAGAACAACGTCTACAACTTTCAATCATGGCGGCCTGAAATTGGTCGTATCGGGCCATTGGCGCTCGATGTCTTGGGCCTGCATTTAATGTGAGGGGGGAATACCTATGGCATTTCCAGCACAGCCTTTAGATTCCAATAACATCCCTATCAGCAGTGGCTACTCCGTAGCAGACGGCGCTTTCCGCGCTATTCAGAGCGGCGCTAGTTTCACCGACGCTAGTACTAATATATCTGCACCAGTTCGTATGGAACTGACTGGTGGATCTAAGGCGACCTATGTCTATAGCATCAATGCGCTGGCTCTGCTCGCATCACATACCGATTTACTCGTTCTACGTGGGTCGGCTACAAAGTTGGTCAAGGTCATCCACTTTGAAATATCCGGCCTCATTACTACATCAGCAGAAGTTCTGGCATACCTGAAAAAGCATACTATAGCTGACACAGGTGGAACTGGGACACTCGCAGCTACAGCTACCAAGCACGACAGCAACGATGGTGCCCAAACCGCAGTAATCAATACGTATCAAACCACACTGCCTACTGTAGATGCCTCGGCCACAATTATACGCACGATACGGATGCAGTGGGCACCAGCAGCCACAACAGCAACCGTACCAGATAGGTACGCAGTAACCTTCGGGGTAGACGGTGGGGAGCCAGTCGTGCTACGTGGCGTTGCACAAGAGTTTGCCTTGAACTTCAATACCATTACATATACAGGCGGAGTGGTAGATTTTAGCGTGACCTGGACTGAAGAATAAGGAAGGTGAACTGATGTCACGATATGTAGTTTTAGCGGATACAAAGTCAGGCGTTACAATATACTCGTCAGGAATACTTAATGTCGGGGATTTACATGAAGTGATCGTAGATATTGATGTGGAAAGTAATTCTGGAGGTACTCCACGCGACAGCGGAGACGGTAATTATCGTTTTGAGTATACATTCACTATATCCAGGCTAACTGCATTTGGCTCCTTGATTTCAATAGCGGATTTATCTGCATCATCTTCTTACCCTTACGCTGGCCCTGCGGTATATCCTACTCTGGCTTTCCATTCATCAGTTCAAGATGCCGGATTTGGTGATCGTATACAAATAGACCTGCTAAATCCAGAAAGCATGGATTTATCCTTCACTGTATCAGTCATAGGAAAGTAACCGATATGGCGCAAGTGCTTTTCATTAACATCAACGGTGGCACACTGGTCGCCACAACAACCTTTGCGGTGTTCATGATCTGGACAGAAGAGTAATTATCGTGCGTTCCTCATTCTGCCTGTACGCTCGTGTAGGGAGGTAAATGCATGGCAATCATCGGGCAGGATACCTTCATACGAGCAGACCAATCGAATTGGGGAACGGCTTCCGATGCACAGCCGTGGGCACAAGTGGCTGGCACCAGTACGGCGGCTATTTCTGCCAATGAGGGCACGCTTACAGGGGTACTCAATGCCAACGATGTAATGGCGTTGGGGTCGAAAACGCAAGCGGACACTGACATCGTTGTGCGCGTAAAAGTCACCGATACTAATATTGTCCCTGGGGCGGTGTTTCGCTGTGACGGCCTTGGCACGACCTATTACCGCATAAAGAATAATGGGTCGCTCCTTGGCTGTACCCGCGTCAACGCGGGTACAGGTACGGCTGTCGGCACAGCAGTTTCAGCAACATTTAACGCGAACACGTTCTACTGGCTCCATGCGCGTATCGTTGGCTCAACCCTTACAGCAAACTGGTGGGCTGATGGAGGCAATGAACCAGGTGGGTGGATGTTTAGCGCAGTTGATGGCACGCCCATCAACGCTGCTGGCAAGTTTGGCGTGTACGCCAACAATAGTGGTGCCGTTACGACTGCTGTCGGCTCCTTTGACCATTTTACCGCGACCGACACGCTTGCTTCTGCCACGCCCAACAGGATTCGCTACGACCCCCGCGTCCTGGGAGGCACGCTCGTCACGCGCTATATCCCTCGCGCTCTTGGTGGTACCATTACCCTCGGCGCACGCTATATCCCACGCCACTTAGGTGGCACCATCCTGAAAGGCGTCGCGCTCCTCCCCAACTACATCCCACGCCACTTAGGCGGCACTATTCGTACGGGACACGCCTGGTTCACATCGCTTCTGAATGTCGCAACGCGCATACGCTTGCTTGCAATCAAGACCACAGACGCAGCGACGCGCCTTAAATTGCTTGCCGTACAGACCAAAGACCTCGCGGCAAGGGTTCGCTTAGAACGTGCTACCACAATACGGTACGGGAATGCCAGTGCAACCTATGGCGGCGTAGGCGTTGTGTATGGAGGCGCTGCCGCCGTCAAGGATCTCGCTACCCGTGCCCGCATCCTCGCGACGCGCCAACTCGACCTAGCATCAAGGGTACGCCTCCTTGCTGTAATCAGTAAGGACGCAAACCTCCGCTTACGCCTATTGGCTATTGTTGCCAAAGATATCGCGTCCAGGGTACGCATCCAAGTAACACGCACGCTTGATGTATCATCGCGGTTGAAGGTACTCGCGGTACAGACCAGAGACCTCGCCGTTCGTATACGCCTAACTATCCCGCCTGTACTCAGTCTTACGACGCGCACGCGCTTACTGGCCGTACAGACAAAAGACCTTTCGACCCGTACCAGCATCCTTGCTATCAAACTGGTTGACCTCACGCTCAGATTGCGCTTACTTGCGATCTCTACCAAAGACCTAGCGACGCGCACGCGCTTACTGGCAATTATCCTCAAAGACTTGGCAACACGCGTGCGCGTGTATGTGACACGCCAGCCTGATCTTGCCGCACGCATACGCCTGCTGGCTATTTCCAGCAAAGACGCCGTGCTGCGCGTACGCCTGCTGGCGGTAGTGGCACGGGACGTGGCTTCTCGCGTGTTCCTGCTCATGGTGCGCGTCCAGGATGTCAGTTCCAGGTTACGCCTGCTCGCGGTGAAAACCAGCGATCTCTCCGTGCGCATACGCATCTTTGTCACGGCGATAAAAGACCTTGCGACAAGACTTCGCGTACTTGCCATCGCAGCAAAAGACCTATCCGCTCGCGTGCGACTGCTAGCAGTCTCCACCAAAGACCTCTCTACAAGAACGCGCCTGCTTGTGGTCAAACTCGCTGATCTCGCGACACGGGTACGTTTACTCGCTGTCAAAACAAGTGACCTTGCCACAAGAGTACGCGTCTTCGTAACAGTCCTGAAAGACATGGCGATCAGGACAAAGCTCCTTGCCATTCAGACCAAAGACCTGACGACGCGCCTGAAACTCAATATAGTCGGACTCGTTACCAAAGATATGGCAGCGAGGGTACGCTTACTGAGTGTTCTGGCAGTAGATCTAACGGCACGGGTACGTTTGCTGGTTGTTGCCAGCAAAGATATAGCGGCAAGAGTACGCACCCTTGCCATTCAGGTCAAAGACCTAGTGACTCGCGTGCGCTTACTCTCTCTGCAAACCAGAGATACCGCACTACGTGTGCGCCTGCTTTCCGTACGAATCAGGGATCTCTCTACAAGAGCACGCGTGCTCGCCGTCAAACTCATTGACCTGTCCCTGCGCGTGCGCCTGCTTGTAGTGCAGGTTAAAGACACGGGACTACGTATCAGATTACTCGCGGTTACTCGTCGTGATCTAGCGGCAAGAATAGTGTTCCTGGTCGCTGGACTACGGACACTCGATCTTAGCATCCGCATCAATCTGTATGACAACAGCGCGACGTTTAGCCTCCTTGTCACCCACGATGGGAGCAGCACACTGACGACCCACGACGGGACGACTTCCCTGACCACCCGCGACGGTACAACGGTTCTTCCTACTCGCGACGGTAGCGCGACGTTGATTACTCGTTAGCAGAGGAGGATGAGTTGACCACGACACTCAAAGACCTCAAGATGCGTCTGCTTCTTGTGCGTACGCCGACCACCTACTTCGCCAACCCAGGCGATAATCTGGTCGCGAAGTGTAGCGTATTGCGGGCGGGGGACACACTCATCCTCAACGACGGCACCTATCAGACGACCAGCGCGAACCACGGCCTGCGCTTTTCCAGCCTGCATGGAAGCGATCTCCAACCTATCACGATCAAAGCGGCCAATGACGGCAAAGCCGTGATTGATGGGATGGCGGGAGCGAATGGGAACTACGAACCAATACTCGTCTCCGACAGTTCTTACGTAACTATTCAAGGAGTTGTTGTACAAAACTCTTACGGCAGCGTCATCTATCTGGATGGTGGGTCAGGGAGCGGACTAGATCACATCATCCTGCGGCGGGTGACTGCGCATGATGCCGGACCAGGAAACTTCCATGTGTTCGATATCGAATCGGCGAAGATGACCAATGTACTGATCGAGGATTGCGCTGGATGGGGGCAGGGTCGCTACATCTACTCGGTCTATCATGCGCAAGCAGCAAACACCGTCACGCTTCGGCGTTGCTATGCCTACTGGCAGAGTGAAACGGCTTTCACCGGCGCACCACGGGCGGCGTTTAACGTGTATGGCGCAAAGAATGTTATTTTAGAAAACTGCATCGGGCGTAATTGTGTTCCCAGCGCACCTGGAAGCACGGATTACTTTACGGCTGTCTATCAGACAAGTGATGATACCACAAACTTCCCCGCCGACAATACGAGGATTCTTGGATGTTTGTTTTACGACAACTACGAGGGTTACTGGCTCAATAACATCGGCGGCAGCAACACGCTGTGGAAGGACTGTTACTTCGAGACACCGCTCAACAGTTCTGGCTACACGACGCAGAACCAGGGCGATGCGTTCTTCGTGAACGGCAATGGCAATCCACAGACAATCCAGAACTGCACCTTTCGCAATAGCGTCGATGGATTTAATCGCGGCGGGACGCTTGGCACAATTACTCTTAATAACAGTGCTTTCGTGAGCAATACCACAGGCATCCACAACGACCCCGGCCACAGCAACTGCGGCTTCTTTGGCAATACGTCCAACGGAACGACAACTGGTGGTGGGGACGTAACGGCCAATCCCTTGTACGACACCACCACCTATGGGCGCGGTGGCGCGATCTTCATTGCAAGTGGCTCTCCCTATAAAGGGACTGGTACGGACGGCTCTGACATCGGAGCAAATATCCTCTACCGCTACGTCGATGGGACGCTCACGACGACGCCACTCTGGCCGTGGCCGATGGAGAGCCGCGTCGTCACAGAGCTTGGTATCAGCCCCACGTGGGAAACCAACGGCACTGGTGGTCCGTGGAAGACACTTACCAACGTCTATGGACCGCCTGTTACCAAAGACGCTGCGATGCGTCTGAAATTGCTCTTTGTCAGCAGGCGCGACTTGTCTACACGTCTCATCGTCCTACTTGCCAACACCACGCTGCACGATGTCGCTACGCGCATCTACCTCTATGATAATCGTCCCTTATTCAGCACGCTCACTACCAGGGACGGCAGCAACACGCTTACCACACGCTAGGGGAGAAAGTATTATGGGCTTTAGTCCAATGTACAAAGGTCAAACTGGCCCTGACTGGACGCCGACCATGACCTTCGACAATGGGAATGTCGCTCCTATGACGGGAGCGACGAACTTCATCGTGTACATCAAGGAAGTCAATGGACAAATTGACCGTACCGGAGGAGGCACGGTCACGATAGCCAATGGCCCCCTTGGGCAACTTATTTACCCGTGGGGGCCAAACGACACATCCATACCAGGCACCTTCACGCTCCAACTCCAATGGACAAACGCCGCAGGAAAGATACAAATGTGCGACCCTATCCCGTGGATTGTCAAACCTGTGTAGCAAAGCCGGCTTTGCTATTTGCAGCCGAGAATAGCCAGCGAGGCTGTAAATCTCCCCTTGATAAAATCATAGAGATTCTCTCCTGCCTGCGGGGACGCGCTGGCCTGGAAAACGTCTTTGTGATTCGCAATCCATGACGGCGCGAAGTCCTGCATCTTACTGCAATAGGGCTGCGTGTTCGCCCTTACCAGACTATCAATCTGAGGCTGATCGACGTTTGCGCGGTAGGCGTTGACCATCGCGAGGTCATTTGGCCCAACCATGGGGTCGCCGTCTGGAATAAGCGCAATCGGGCTGTGCTGCATCGCTGCCGCCTGCAACTCGTCGGTCGCCTGCGTCGCAGACACCACGCCAGGGTCGCCCAGTACCGGAACTGTCCACGGTTTACACCCAACAGCTGGGTCAACAAACTGGGTCAGCAGCCTGTTGTCGCTGGGGTTCTTGATGGCATTGTTCGTACCAAGTTTCGTGCGATTCGCAGCCGTATTCTGCGCGGTTCGTCCAGTAGATGTCACCAGATAAGTCGTCTGGACGTTATCACTCTGGTCTTGATCGACGATGCGGAAGTCTCGCACTGTTGGGCAAGGCAATCCATCGTTCTCCACCCCTAACGAGGGGATAGTCACCCCTGCTGCATTCACCACTTGAAAGAAATGTTGCGCGTTGCAAAAAAAGACCTGCCCAAAGAGTTTGCCGTTCGCGCCATTGACGCACTGACTCGCGGCTCCTGTCAGTTGGGTAACATCGTCGTCCCCGCCCCCGAACAAAGCAACCACTGCATTGGCGGGAAGCGTTGGCGGAGTAGGAACCACCGCAGGCGTTGTGCCCGCGTCGATCACCAGGGGACTGTAGGTGGAAAACTGTTTCGTACCAGGGTCAAATACAACGCCTTGTACAAAAACGGCCTGACTGGCACTGTTCTCATGACACCCGCCACCGAGTTGCCAGGGCGTAGAGAGTCCCTGACTGGTTAACGCATTGGCGGGGACGGTGAGTTGACAGAAGACGACGCTGGCACTCGCCTTGCCTGAATTGGCGAAGAGCGCGAGTAGGAGCGCCAAAGAAGCAAGCGCCCCACAAGAAAGACGCACCGAAGTACGGTACATACACTATTCCTTTCCAAAATAGACTGGTCACTGTGACCAGACAGGAAAAGAGCATAGCATACTGCTTCACCGCGTACCACCGTGTAGCAGAAAAGTACCACAG
>WNGM01000796.1_pt1 | contig 27001 bp, 20 predicted proteins | sample 5400571 | NCBI WGS metagenome assembly WNGM01 (sample SAMN13153378, study PRJNA577476) | soil metagenome | isolation source: 100 cm soil or saprolite under Garry oak tree replicate 2 | place: USA:California | collected 2016-06-15 | reverse complement strand
AGCAAATGCTCGCCATTACCGGGCCTATCGCCATCCCAGAATATCATGAAACGGTCACCTCCCAAAATCTCATTGACCGCATTCATTATCACCAGTTAGGCCCAGGGCGTGAAGGCAATGATACCCCATCCTCTGATGGACATTCATCCGTACGTAAACATTTCACTGAACTGCTGGCAGAGCATTTTATGGCTCGTGTTCACCAGCTCTCATCCTCAGCGCTTCCCGCATTCCTGACAGCGATGATGAGTGCGATGCACACCAAGGACATACAGATCTATATCAATGCCAGTAAAGCAGAAGACCTGTTACGCAACTTGCATCTTGCCTCGATCATCTCAACGCCCGTTGCTGACAACCTTTTTGTCGTCGACACCAACATTGCTGCGACTAAAGCCAACCCCTTTATTACCAGCACGCTCAATGACCAGGTGACTATCGATGCAAAGGGCAATGCCGTCCATGACACCACCCTGCGCTATGACTGGGCAACTACCGGTATCATCTACGGCTCCTACGTCTATCGAGATTACGTACGTGTCTATATGCCGCCTGGCGCTCTTGTATCTCAACAGCGCGGTTGGCAGCCAAACGGCACAAGTACGGCCTATGGCCGTACAGTCCTGGCAGGCTCTTTCACCCTCATCTGGCGTCAAACCGTCAAAGTTCACCTCGTATGGATAGTCCCTCACGCCGCCAGCAGAGATGCGCAGGGCTGGCACTACCAGTACCAGCTTCAACGGCAGGCCGGCGTCCTCTGGAATGTCCACCTGCAGGTAACCCTCCCCTCCTGTGCAGTCGTGAAAAAAACCCTGGGAGGATTGACCTCTCACAACAACAAGCCGGCAACTCTCGGCCAGACCTTAAATGAAGACCTCCTAGTAGGAGTTGACTATACATGTTAAGGAGAAACCTTTGAGAGAAAAATTTCTAAAGCATCTTGCTTGTCCTACATGCCATAGTGACCTTGTCATAAAGTCAGTAGCACAACGCAGAGAAGACATTTTAGAAACAGCGCAACTGGCCTGTCAAGGGTGCCCGGCAGTCTATCCAGTCCTGAATTGTATTCCTCGTTTCGTCTCGAACGACAATTACGCATCAGGATTTGGTTTAGAATGGACGAGGCATGCCAGAACCCAATATGATAGCTACACCGGCGTGAAGCTTTCCGAAACACGCTTCTTTGAGGAAACACGCTGGCCTCGAAATATGCCGGGCGAGATCATCCTGGAAGCAGGCAGTGGCTCGGGGAGATTTACTGAGCAAGCAGCCTCAACCGGTGCGGTCGTTGTATCTATGGACTATAGCTATGCTGTCGAAGCCAACTATGCATCCAATGGGACGCGCGAGAATGTTCTCATTGTGCAAGCGGATATCTATGCCATGCCTTTCCGCAGCGGGTACTTTGATAAAGTATTCTGTTTCGGCGTCTTGCAGCATACTCCCGATGTGCGACAGGCCTTTCTTGCCTTGCCACCCATGTTGAAGCCGGGTGGTGAGCTTGTGGTCGATGTTTACAAAAAAACGTTCTTCAGAACCTGCCTGGCAACGAAATATTACGCGCGCAAATTGACAAGAAATATGCAGCCAGTACAACTCTACCAGCTAACGCGAAGGTGGGTAGATTTCGTCTGGCCAATCAGTCTCTTGCGGCCCATCCTGAACTGGCGCTTGCTCATACCTGATTATAGTGTTGTGGGATTGCGAGGGAATATCTTGAAAGAGTGGGCTTACCTGGATATTTTTGATATGCTAGCCCCCTGCTATGACTCACCCCAGACAATCAATACCCTGCTGAAGTGGTTCCAGGAAGCCGAAATGGCAGATGTTGTCGTGGATTACGGCTACAATGGTATTGAAGGACGTGGTAAAAGAGCATTACCTGTCAAGGAGAAAGCCATAGCGACCCACCAGGAGGCTCTAAAATTACTTATTTAACATACTTCTAAGGGAGCTTTATATGGTAACCCAATTAAAGGTTGACTGCACACAGGAAATTGACCGCGGGAAACGCTTCGAGTTTGGCAAAAACTGGAGCCAATTTCTCACTTCCATTGATGAAGAGCGCATCAGCGTGGCTGAGCAATCACTGAAAGAAATGCTTGAAGTCGATCACCTGCAAGGCAAAAGCTTTTTAGATATCGGCTCCGGCAGCGGCCTTTTCAGCCTCGCCGCGCGCAGCCTAGGCGCCAGCGTTCACTCCTTCGATTTCGATCCCCAGGCCGTAGCCTGTACAAGCGAACTCAAGAAGCGCTACTTCTCCGATGATACCTCGTGGACAATAGAAGAAGCTTCCATCTTAGACCCTGAATACCTGTCATCTTTAGGAATATTCGATATCGTCTACTCTTGGGGCGTACTCCACCACACAGGCGCAATGTGGCAAGCCTTAGAAAATGCCTGCTCTAAGGTAGCGCCAGGGGGATACCTGTTTATTGCACTTTACAACGACCAGGGCGTTGCCAGCCGGAACTGGAAAATTATAAAGCGCACCTATAACCTCTTACCCCAAGGTCTGAAGTTCCTGATATTATGGCCTGCTTTTGTACGCCTCTGGGGTCCAATTGCCTGTCGAGATTTCTTGCATGGCAGACCATTCTCTACCTGGTTAAACTACAAAACCCGGCGTGGCATGTCAGCCTGGCGCGATGTCGTTGACTGGGTAGGTGGGTACCCATTCGAAGTAGCCACCCCCGGCGATGTCTTTGAGTTTTATCGCAAAAAAGGCCTCCAGCTCATAAAACTGAAAACCTGCAATGCTCATGGCTGCAACGAGTACATGTTTGTAAACCAATAGCCTGAGCAGGGCAAGGACAGATGCGTGTAGGATTTTTGCGGGGGGCATGATGACCGCAAGGGTCATCACTACTATATACGGCTTCCGCGCCATGCCCTGCGAGGACAATCTATTATCCAAACCGCCCAAAATACGGTACAATCTATTAGATAAACTGTTTTGCAATGGGAGGTTTTGATGAAAGTACTGGTGACCGGCTTCGAGCCATTTGGTCCATGGCGGCGTAATCCCAGTGGTGAAACCGCGCGCCACCTCGATGGAGCTACCATTGTCGACGCTGAAATTACAGGTCTCGTCCTGCCTGTATCCTTTAAACGCGCAGCCGTGCCATTGATTGCAGCCATCGATGAACTGCGTCCAGATGTTGTCCTCAACCTTGGTCAAAGTGACTCCGTCGGTGTGAGGGTCGAGCGTATCGCCGTCAATCGTTGTTGCGCCCCTGCAGGTGGAGACAACGACGGTTACAGGCCATGTGGTGAGCCAATAGTGCCGGATGGTCCCGAAACTTATTCATCAACCCTGCCCGTGAGCGAGATCGTAGAACTGCTCTCCAACATCAACTTCAACGTCGCTCCCTCCGACTGCGCGGGTGAATACCTCTGCAACTACGTCATGTATATCACCCTCCACCACATCGCCACGCATCAACTCCCTACACATGCAGGCCTCATTCACGCCTCCCCACTCCATGAAGAAGTACCAGGCCTCACCAAGGGCAAAGGCATGCCTCTCAAGAAATGGATAGACTTCACCGAAGCCGTACTCTACCTGCTGCGCAGCTCGGTAACGGTGTGATCTATGATGATTGACAGGCAGCCGCATGATAAATTAAAACAACCGCGCCGGCTAGCAAAGCCTGGACGAACAACCCTGTTCGTTTTGCTTGCCATTGTCGCACTGGTGGCAGGCTTGCTCTACAGCCAGCGTTACCTGGTTCAATCCTTGCTGACAGGTACGCATTTCGTAGGCGGCAACCAGGCCGTTGCCAATGTGCATCTCCCTGCAGGCTTTCATGCCAGTGTCTTCTATGCTGGTCTCTCGTCCCCTCGCTTCATCACCTTCGGTCCCGGTGGCACCCTATTCGTAGCCAACCGGGGCTCGGGCAGCATCATCGCACTTTCCGATCCCAACTCCACAGGCCAGGCCACCAACAAAAGGGTGATCGCGAGTGGCCTCGACGACCCTACCAGCGTGGTCTTTTACCAGGGCTCGCTCTACGTTGGAGAACAGTCAGAGATCACTCGCTTTACGCTGGGACCGGGCCAGCAGGTGACGAGTAAGCAGATCGTTGTGCCGCATTTGCCCATGGGTGGCAATCACGGCACACGAACAGTCCTGGTTGGTCCGGATGGCAACCTCTATGTCTCCATTGGCTCAACATGTAACAATTGTGTCGAGTCGGATCCCCATCGTGCCGCCGTCTGGATCTATCACCTGGATGGCAGCGGCGGACGACTCTATGCTCGTGGACTGCGCAACGCCGTCGGTATGGCTATCAACCCCTGGAACAACCAGGTCTGGGTCACCAACAACGGGCGCGATCTCCTGGGAGATAATACACCGCCCGAAACAATTTACGCGCTCCACGACGGAGGCAACTACGGCTGGCCTTTCTGTCAGGCCGGAGATCTCATCGATCCCGAACTTGGCCATCCCGGCGACTGCAACGGAGTAGTACAGCCGCTCATCATAATGCAAGCTCACTCGGCCCCACTTGGATTGGCCTTTTATACCGCCAGCCAGTTCCCCCGTCGCTATCATGGCCTCTTTGTTGCCTTCCACGGCTCCTGGAACCGCAGCATTCCCACCGGCTACAAAGTCGTCTTCATCCCGCTCAATGCCCGGGGCCAGATTACCGGTCCCGTCCAGGACTTCGCCACGGGCTGGCTCCTCGACAACAACAACGCCGTAGGCCGCCCGGTTGGCCTGGCGGTTGGCCCGGATGGTGCACTTTATGTTAGCGATGACAAAGCCGGCGTGATTTACCGCATCATGTATGGTGGTTAGAGGGATAATACTCCAGCGAACGAGGCAACAGCCTGAGCAGGGTGAGGACAAGCCATCGCCCCTACTATGGACGATTTGGCTTGCCAAGCGGTTGCGTAGTATAGTAGGGGAACCCTGGCTGGTGGACAAGTATAGCCCTTGCGGTCGCCTTGCAGCAGGCATGATCCAGCATTGTACTCTATCTTTCACTCGCCAGCAGAGTCCTATAGGGGCAAGCCTAGCTATACCTGTCCCCAGACAGGATGCTACATTTCGCCTGTCATTCCTGTGGCCTGAACATGCAAGTGGGGAAGGGATAATCTATGCTGCCACGTGCGTTTTTGGTGGGGGAAGTGGTTCTCTGTCTCGTATAGCACTGTTCACGAGCATTTCGAGTACCTCTTGTCCATGCTGGACTGCCTCACCGTAGGTACTCCCGTGTGTTGCTGGCATGATGACACGATCGGCCCATTCTGGCAAGGTCACCAGATACACCTGGTCTTCTTCTGACCACTCAATGAGCATAGAATAATGAAGATGGTGTTCATTCATGACTCAGCACTCCGTCTTGCCTCTGCAATCTGTCCTCTTATGTGTCGATTGACTTCATTATACCATTGAACATTCATTACCACTGGTCAGTTGGGATGACTGTCTCCAGACGCCATTTCGCATCTCGCCGAGGGAAAAACTCTTGTGAAAAAAGACTCATCAAGTTATAATCTTCTCAAACCATCCTTTATGTATGTCCCATATCTTAATTGAGGCAATAGAGAGCGCCCATGGCCCAGCCTTCACAACAGCCAGCTACAACAGGTAGAAAAACGGTCATGATCAGCAGCACTGCCCGCGATCTGCCCGAGCATCGCCAGGAAGTGCTCAATGCCTGTTTGCGCCAGGGCATGTTCCCATCGATGATGGAACACCTTCCGGCCAGCGACTCTGAGGCTATTGCCACCTCACTAAAGATGGTCGACGAAGCTGACATCTACCTCGGCATCTTTGCTCACCGCTACGGCTACGTCCCGGCGGGTCATGATATCTCCATCACTGAAATGGAATACAACCGCGCCGTCGAACGGGGCATCCCACGTTTGATCTTTCTTATGCACGATGACCATCCCATCAAAGCGGCAGACGTCGAAAAAGGGGAGGGTGCAGTCAAATATGTCAGCGACATCCCCATCCCGCCCGAAGCCTACATTGCCCACCCCTATACGCTCTTGCAGACCCATACCCTGATCGGGCGGCAGGCCGAATTGAACCTTTTGACCGACTGGGTGGCTAACCCCAAATCGGACGTCTACCTTGCTCGCATCCTCAACATCGTTGCCATTGGTGGTCTGGGCAAAAGTGCCCTCACCTGGAAATGGTTCAACGACATCGCCCCCCACGAGATGCAGCCGCTCGCAGGCCGCATGTGGTGGAGCTTCTATGAAAGCGACGCCAGCTTCGAGAATTTCGTCACCCGTGCCCTGGCCTACGTAACCCGAAGAGCCAGAGAGGACATTCAGAAGATTCCACTGCCGAAGCGCGAGGACCAGTTGCTCGTCGTCCTCGACCGTGAGCCCTATCTCCTGGTGCTCGATGGCCTGGAGCGCATTCTCATTGCCTACGCCAGCATGGATGCCGCCCGCCTGGCCGACGACGACCTCGACCAGCGCACCGCCAACATCGTCGCCGGAGCACGAGGTCTGCCGGAGAGCGCTGCCCAATCCTTTACCGGGCAGCACCGCCTGCGCAAAACCGCCGATTTGCGCGCAGGCTCTTTTTTGCGCAAACTGGCTGGTGTGCGGTCTGCCCGCATCCTGGTCAGTACGCGCCTCTATCCGGCAGACTTGCAAACGAATGCCGGAGGCCAACGCTTCGGATGTGGAGCAATCTTTCTGCGCGGCCTCACCGACGACGACTCGCTCAACCTATGGCGCGCCTTCGGCGTCAGCGGCTCGCGTGAGACGCTCTTGCCCGTGTTCCACACCTTTGACAACCATCCTCTGCTCATCCAGGCGTTGGTAGGCGAGGTCGCCCATGATCGCCATGCGCCTGGTGACTTCGACCGCTGGCGGCAGGCCCACCGGGATTTCAACCCCTTCAGCCTGCCAATGGTGCAGGTGAAATCACACGTGCTCGAATTTGCTTTGCGTGGACTGGACGAAACTGCACGGAAGGTACTAGATACGATCGCAGCCTTTCGCATGCCTGCCACCTACGACACACTTGTTGCCCTGCTGGTCGGTGATAGCAAGCCTTTTCCTAATGAAAATGCGTTCGTGGTCATTCTAAATGATCTGGAAGATCGTGGCTTGCTGGGATGGGATCGCCGTGCCAATCGCTACGACTTGCACCCCATCGTGCGTGGGGTAACCTGGAGCGGGCTGGGCAATCAAGCCAGACAGGGAATTTACCAGATCCTCAATATGCATTTTGCGTCCTTGCCAATGATCGACAACGACCATTGGTACGAGGTCAACAGCCTGGAAGACTTGACGGCAGCCATCGAGTTGTACAACACGTTGATTGGTCTTGGGCGCTACGATGATGCTCAAGAGTTGTATAGAGATCATCTCTCCGGGGCTATGTTGTACCGCTTGAGTACGAGTCGCCAGCAAGCTGAACTACTGGAAATGCTCTTCCCTGATGGACTCGATCACTTACCACGTCTAAGTACTCTAGGGAAGCAAACCAATGTGCTTAACTTATTTTCCCTCAGTAGCAGAGATCAGCCGGAGCGGGCGTCAACACTGCTTCGTCGCGCTATTGACATCGAAGAAAAAGAGGGCGACCAGGAAAATGTAAGTATCGGCCTGAACAGCATTTCAGACTTACTGCGTCTCTCTGGGGCATTGCGTGAGTCGGAGAGGTCTGCACGTCGTGGACTGCTCATCACACGGCACTTGAGTGACCTGTATTATCCGGAGGTAATGAATCTGAAGTATCTGGGGACAGTCCTAGCAGTGCGCGGATTGGACCTGGACAGCGTGAAGGCATTGTTTTGCTCCCTTGAATTAGCGAGGTTGCATAGTGAATATGAAGCTTACGATTACCAAGCGATGCATGCCCTGTGGTTTGAGCAGTATGCTAATGCTCAAACGTTGGCCAATCGCGCGGTGTCTTATGCTCAACAATGGCACTTTGAGCAGGGAATGATTCGTGCAGTGCGGCTTCAAGGTGAAGCAGCCCTGGGCCTGGGCAATCCATCGATGGCAGACGAACGCCTGCACCATGCCTTGACTCGCGCACGGATGGCGAATCTTGTGGAGGAAGAGCTCCCGGCACTGGTCGGGCTGGCAGAGCTGCGGCGGCGGCAGAGTGATCTCAAGGCTGCGCGGGAGTTGCTAGATGACGTCTGGGAGGCGGCGGAGCGCGGCCCGTTCCGGCTTGATCATGCCGATGCATGCAATGTCCTGGCGCAGATCGAGCGTGACGCGGGCGATCACGCGGCGGCAGTTAAGGCGGCGACGGAGGCGTATCGGCGGGCGTGGTGCGATGGGCCGCCTTTTGCCTATCACTGGGGCTTGCAAAAGGCGAAGGCGCATCTGGCTGCGCTGGGTGCGCCGGAGCCGGTTCTGCCACCTTTTGATGAGTCGAAGTATGAGCCGATGCCGGAGGTTGAGATTGAGCCGGCAGATGAAGAGAAGCCCGAAATCGATGAGGGATGAGAGTGGTTGGCGTTCGTTAGGCCGATAAATTGGGGGTAATACGCATCAAGCTAAGCCGTGCATGGGCCCGAGTGAGCCTGAGCGCGACAGGAAGGACAGCCCTGGCATACTTTCGTTCCACTCAGGTGGTGGCGGTGGACGAAGATAAGGGGCACGAAGATCCTTCGCTGCGCTCAGGATGACAGGGCGGGAGGAAGGGAAGGATGACAAGTGGGAGGAACTAAGCTTGATGCCTATTTGGGCCGATAATGAGTTTTAAGGCAAGGTTCAGCACACGCTCAGTCAGATGTGACAGTTTGAACAGTCCAAATTAAATGTGCTCTGGCTTGCAGAGCGTGATCGCGCTTATGCAAGCGAAGTAAACTGTCACATTCATTTGAACCATGCCTAAAAAATTAACCGGGATATGTTGTGGGTCACCCTTGGGCCGATAAATCGGGACTTGAAATGCATTACGCCACGTCTCTGCAGGTTGTAAATGCGTTACGCCACGTTCGGCTACGCACTCCTTGTGGCTAACGCAAGGAAGACGTCTCGCTTGTGGCTAATGCAATGAGGCGGTGGGCGCGGTGAACCGGCCCCTACAGGCTTTTCGTCATCGTTCATGATATCCAAGGTATTTTGTTGAAGGTCCTAATCGGCGGAATCTTTCCTGGGGGATAGGTATAGCAACTCTCGCGGTTGCCAGGATAATTCACAAACTCCGTGTTTGCACTTTGTAGTTTGTCCTTTGTATCTCCAGGTCTTGTACTTCGTGCCTTGTAGTTCTACATGATTTATTCATACATATCACCTTTGAGAGAAAGGTTTGGGGGAACATGCAAACCATACAGCGTCGTCTCTTTTCTACTTTTGTAGGAGTCATCCTTGCGCTGATGTTAATTCAGTTGCTAAATCTGGGTGGAGGATTACAGGCCCAGGCAGCGTCTCATGATCCTGCTAATAGTGGACAACAAGTGCAGTCGGGATCACCTAACTGCTCCCCTTGCTACTATTTTTTCGGGTCGAACCATTCCTGGATGTATAGAGCTACTAACGATTGGTATCAACATCAAGGGAACTGGTGCGGCATTGCCAATATACGTGCCATTCAGGTCTACGATTGGCTCTATTACAATGGTGGGGCTCCACAATGGGACAACTCGCAGGAGGCCATCCACAACAGGCTCAATTCTATTACCAGTCCCTGGGGGCCTGGAGGTGGATATGTCAAGACAAATATCAGTCGTGATTTCGGAACCGATCCGCATGCCATTGCCTATGGTGCATGGTATGACACACCTGTGAGCACCAGTTCTCAGCCATACTGGTTTCACAACTGGATTTATAGGACCAGTAGTACGACTGCGACCTACGATTTCGGCACCGACTTTGGAAGAAACACCGTATCTCACAATGACCCGATCAGCGTGACAATTGATGGGGCTTATCACTCCTTTGTTGTTGACGGCGTATGGGCTACCAGCGATCCTTCTTCTCCCGGCGCAACCATCGGTTCCATCGATACCTGGGATCCATGGCTGAATCACGCGAACACCTCGGTGGATGGAACTCACCCTTACAACCAGTATCAGAACCAGGTCTGGTCAATGACTGATTGGATAACGAATCGCATACTGTGGGGACAACCCTACAACACTTCTAATGGTTCTGATCCTGAGCCTGACACTCCCAACCATTATTATGTGCCACCTTTCCCAGGAGGTTACACACCTCACTGGAATACCTACTACATCACTATTGAGCAAGACTATATCAGCAATGCTACAACATCGTATGACTACGCCATTGATCAGAATGGCCACCTGGCTCCACATAACTGATGTGCCGCTTTAGACATGGATACTAAAAGGAGGAAAGACTCATGTCGCACGCAAGAAAAACAGCCAGGGGCAAAAGATCTGGCGGCAACTATAAAAGAGAAATAGCCAGACCGCGTGGACCGTACAAACCACACAAGTCATACACGCCTGAGCAAGTTGGCTTCCAGAGTCCTAAATGGGGCAGGGCCAGTGCTTTCGCTATCAGCTGTGGACTTGGGCTGGCTGTGGCCGTTGTCCTCGGCCTTGCTCTCATGGTCTTCATTGGGCATGGCGGTAATGTGGTCAGTGCTTCTGGTGGTGGGCCATCTTCAGGTTCTGTCGGTTATGGTTCATTGAACCATCCAAAGGGGCCATGTGGCAATGCCGGGCAGGCTCCATGCGCTGCTGTAGACCCGGGCTGGTTCCCGGTAACATCCGCTTCGCCAACTGTCATAGGAGCAGCAATTGCTAATAGCAGGAACTTTGCTTCTATGCAAGGTCAATTTGGGTATGTGGGGCTCGATGTCCCTGCCCTGGTCCATGCTTATGGCGCCCATACCGGCAGCAGCTACTACGATGATGATCATTGGGTCGTGACCGTTCGCGATGCTTCAGGGATGAGATGCGGCATCTTTGATTTCGTCTATGATCGTGCGCATCAACGCATGCGCTTCTCATCGTATGGGGTGATTACGTCACTGGATCCGCATGCAAGAATGGCATTTCCCTACACTCCATCACCAGTGGCAGTAACAAAATTAGAGGACCAGCGAAGGCTGGGTATGAAAACAGGAACACAAGCAGAGTTGATCTTCTTTCCGATTGATCCCAGTTTCCCAGGCCTGACTTCGCCCGTACACAAGTGGACAAGTGGTGGAGAATCGGCGCTGAATCCTCTGTGGCACATAGTAGGGTCTAATGGACAAGATTACTTCGTTGGGGCTGACCTGAATGTCCATGGGCAGAAAGACCTGCCGATTGCCAAAGGGCAACCCTGAGCCTCATCAAAATGAGGTTGGTGTTGTATGAACGCTGTGCGGCTTCGCCGCACAGCGTTCATACAACACCAACTTGAGAATTTAGGGAGAAGTACATGATAAGCTTAAAACGGCGTTATACCAATCTTTTCTGGCCAGCATTATTCTTACTTATGCTCATCCCCATGCTGGTGGGATGCGACTCCGCCGTGAGCGGCACCACCTTGTCCAATACTCCCACTCCCAAACTGGATAGTTCGCCTAAGGGACCGGGTGCGGCCAACTTGACCGCTACTGCACGAGCCACTCCAATCTCAACTGCATGCCCGACCATCAGTGCAAAACCGGCATCCACCAGTGGATGGAAGATCTACAAGGATACGACCTTTTCGTTTCAGTTCTCCGTCCCTCCTGGCTGGCGGGCAGGCTCGTTCAACGATGGCGGGAACGATTACATCGCCCAGGTTTTCCCACCCGGCAGTACAACTCCATTTGGTATCGCAACAGCTGACCCGGAGCATTTTCAAATCTCAGTTCTCCTCGCTGGCACAGCAAGTGATCCAGCGCACGACCCTAATTGGAAGCCAGAAGCAACTCCCATCACTATCAGTGGGACTAAGACAGCCCTCTACGACCGGACTTCGCCTGCTTGCGAAGAGGTGAATCGTATCGCGGTGGCTGATTTTGGCCAGCATCACTACACGTTCTTTATGACCTCAGTTCCAGACAAGGCGAAAAATGATTTAGCGCTCTTCCTCGGGATGTTACAGAGTTTTGTGTACACAGGTTAGGTTATCCTGAGGTATAGGTAAATATCATGCGCTTTGTGACCGGACGAACTTGAGACCGTCCGGTCACAATGGAACCAGAGGTCAGGATTTAGCTGTCTCCCCAGGACTCATTACGAATATAATGCTCGATCTCTGCCTCATTGTCATAAAAGTAGCTGATGGCATCATAAACCTGGGCCAGGGAGATACGTTGACTGTCGGCAATTTCTTCGGGGTCTTTGCCAGATTGGAAAAGCAGGATGATGTGACGAACGCCGGTACGTGTACCTTCAACAATGGGTTCTCCGCCATAGATGGTGGAATCGCGAATGATATACGGGTGGGTTGTACGTTCAATTGCCATGACCTGGGCTCCTTTCTGTATTTGTTGCTCTTACCTCGTAGTGTAGTCCTAAGTAGCCTCGGGCGTCAACTATGTCATTGATAGAGCAGGGAATTCTTCACCATGAGTCGTGTATATGAAAACTCTTTCACATAATTTTCACAACATTAAATATTAGCTCGCATCTTTTCCCAGGCCATTTTATAACATTCTCGCGCTCGCTTGGTTTAAGTGAATTTTCAGAAAAAGCTTGACAGCACAAGAAATGCAAGGTACAATATGCGCAATGAAAGGAGGTGGTGTGTAATGAACGAACATAGTCGCTGCACGGGCAGCATAGTAAATTCCTACACCTTCCAGATGAGAGGTTGCCGGCACTAATGCCGCTCCGGGCTCACTGGTAGGTGGTAAATGTGAATACCCCTGCCTGTGCAGCGTCCCCCCAGAGTGAGGGCACAATGAAGCTTGCCTTTACTCTGGGGTTTTTGTACACATGAATAGATTGAAAGCATCTCTGCAACGCCCCTGGCGCGCCTAGACTGCGTCTCAGCAGAGATGAGAGGAAAAATTGAAAGCATCTCTGCAACGCCCCTGGTATGGCTACTCTTCGAGTCAGCAGAGATGAAAGGAAGACTTGAAAGTTTCAGACACCATATCTGAAATTGAGTGCCCATCTCGTGCCCCGGCTTAAACTTCTTGGTCGAATTTGAAATGGATGAAGTGCAGGTAAGTTTCTCTTCTGCTGAAGGGGAAACATTGGACGTTGAAGGCATACAACGTCAACTGGAAACTCAGTTTTTTGGAATCGGAGATAAGCTTCTTTATTTACCAACCGTTACTTCAACTAATACGCTAGCAATGCAACTGGCCCATGAGCGGCCAGAAGAGGGGGTGGTGGTACTTACCGACAGTCAGACTGCCGGTAAAGGCAGGCAAGGCCGGCGCTGGGTGGATGTGCCTGGATGCAATGTACTTTCTTCTACATTGCTCCGGCCCCTTTTCCCACCTCACCTGTTGGTGATGATTGCCTCGCTAGCTGTCGTTGACACAATCGCTGAGATCTGTGGACTTACGGCAACCATTAAATGGCCCAACGATGTGCTCATTAGAGACCGCAAAGTTGCCGGTATCCTTATTGAAACGAGCCATGATCAGTATGGCCAACTGGTTGCTATCCTGGGTATAGGCATAAATGTCAACGGGCGTATACAAAATGTACCTGGAGAAACATCCCTGGTGACTTGCCGAGCTGAGTACGGACAAGCGCAGGGAGCGCTGCTTCAACAGGATCAGGCACCACTGCTTGCAACAGCGACAACTCTTGAAACCGAATGTGGCCATGCCGTGAGCCGTGAAACATTTATTGTCCATCTATTGCGGCATATCGAGACAGATTATCTTGCGTTGCAACAGGAGACTGCGAACCCTTTTTCTACGGTGTATAGCCCTATCCCGGTCTCACAATCGATCCGGGAAAGGTGGCGAAAACAATTATCAACCCTTGGCCGCTCTATTCAGGTGCGGCAAGGAGATACCGTCACAAGCGGTATTGCTGAGGATGTGGATGGCAACGGAGAGCTGTTACTTCGTCGTCATTCAGGTGAATTAGTAAATATTACCTGGGGAGATGTAGGATATCTAGCCAGATAATCACCTGTCTCTCATGTGAAGCAGCGGGTGAATCAGTCCTGGTCTGGGAAAAAGCAGTAAGCCCTTTCACGGCCAGAGAAATGAAGGGAAACAGAGATGGAGACTCAAGACGTATTCCTCACCGGTGACGGATGGCAACAGGCAGTCACCCAGTTGGAATCACTGCGCACTGCTGGACGCGCTCAAGTTGCCCAATATCTTCATGATGCCAAAGAATCGGGCGATGTTATCGATAATGCCGCCTATGAAGAAGCGAAAAACCAACAGGCGCGGCTCGAAGGGCGCATTATCGAATTAGAACAAATGCTGGCGAAAGCCAAATTGATTAACAAAGTAGATACAGGCATGGTCTCTTTGGGCTCTGTCGTGAATCTACGCAATAGCGATGAGCGCGAGTACCGCTATATGCTCGTTGGAGCTTACGAGGCCAATCCGAGCGCCGGGCGTATTTCTAACGAATCCCCGGTAGGGAAAGCGCTGCTGGGCCATAAGATAGGTGACCTAGTGCTTGTTTCTACCCCTGGTGGAGTAAAGGAGTATACTATCCTTACCATCGAATAACTTTCCCATGAAGTAGCAGCAACCAACCGACCTGCGGCCTGAAGAGTGAGGAGCCGCAGGTCGGTTTTTTATGCATTTGGTAACTTATTATCATGAGCTATCCATTGAATAAAAACAGTGTTACAATAAGTTGCAAAAGTTCCTAATAAGGAGAAGAAGGACAAGTATGGCAGACGAACGGGAAATACGATTACGACGCATGCACACGTTACGGGAGCAAGGCATCAACCCTTACCCCAATCGTGTGCAGCGTACACATACCATCTCAGAAGTATTAGAACACTTTGACGAGTGGCAAGGGCCAGAGGGTTCGTTTACCCTTACGGGCCGCATTCGGCTCATGCGCGAAATGGGCAAGGTGGCCTTTTTCAAAATTGAAGATGGCACCGGCAGTATACAGGTTTACTTCCGTATTAACGATGTCGGGGAAGAGGCGTATCGAGCACTCAAATTGCTGGACATTGGTGACTTCATCCAGGTCACCGGTTTTCTCTTTCTCACGCGCACGGGTGAGCGCACATTGCATGCGCGGGAATATCGTATCCTTGCCAAGGCTCTGCGCCCATTACCAGAAAAGTATCATGGGCTGGAGGATAAGGAGACGCGCCAACGTAAGCGCTACCTCGATTTGATTGCCAACGCTGATGAAGTCAGGCCCATCTTCGTGATCCGCAGTCGCACGATTACTGCAATGCGTCGTTACCTTGATGACCACGGCTTTATTGAGGTCGAGACCCCAATCCTGCAACCGCTGTATGGCGGTGCCACCGCGCGTCCTTTTATAACCCATCATAATGCCCTGGATCGTGATCTGTACCTGCGTATCGCTGAGGAACTCTATCTCAAGCGACTGATTGTGGGTGGGTTTGAGCGCGTTTATGAAATTGGGCGCAATTTCCGCAATGAGGGTATTGATCGCAGTCACAATCCTGAATTTACCATGATGGAGTGCTATCAGGCTTTTGCCAGCTATGAAGATATGATGAGACTCGTCGAAGAGATGATACACTTCATTGCTTTGGAAGTGAAGGGTACGCCGCGGGTCGCCTATCAGGGCACGGAGATCGACCTGACGCCTCCATGGCCACGCATTCGCCTGCTCGACGCCATTGCCGAGTTCACAGATATCGAGGTTGATCGCTTCCCCGACAAGGAGAGTTTAGCGACTGAGATGCGTGCACGCGGCTATGAGGTGGATCCCGGGGTTGGCCGTGGCCGTTTGATAGATGACCTTAAGTCAGCCATGTTCCGCAAGGGTATTCCTGAGCTGCGCCAAGCTCTCTTCCTGACAGACTATCCACTTGATGTCTCGCCACTGGCAAAACTTCATCCTGATCTTCCAGGGCTGGCCGAGCGTTTTCAGCCGTTTGTTGGCGGTCTGGAGCTCGGTAATGCCTTCACGGAAGTGAATGACCCGCTAGATCAACGTGCGCGCTTCGAGGATCAGATGCGCCAGCGTGCACAGGGTGATCAAGAAGCCCAGGTGTTAGATGAAGATTTCCTGGATGCCTTAGAGGTGGGTATGCCTCCAACCGGGGGTCTTGGCATCGGTGTTGACCGCCTGGTAATGCTGATGGCAGACCAGGAATCTATTCGCGATGTAATTCTTTTCCCTGTCATGAGAAAGACGGCTGAAGAGCAGTAGGAGGGGATTGTTCAATTGCTCAATTTTGCTTGACTTTCTGCAGGTCTGATGCTATAGTTGCTTGTGTCATCGATAGCATGGGCGCTTAGCTCAGTGGGAGAGCGCTTCGTTCACACGTGCGCCGTAGAGGCGTGCAGTTCGCAGTCACGATAAACCGTGGCGCCTCTGGTGTCAAGGAGGTTAAAGCAGCGGCTTCACCTGGACCCGAAAGGGCGAGGGGACAATAGCATGCCGCGAAAAGGCCGGTTGTTGTAAGTACCTAAGACACGTCGGTCAGCTAAGCTGTATATGGTCAAGCCTGGATTGGTTGAACGTCATCCGAGCGATCTAGCGAAGGTTCCACGCCATCACGGTACTATAGGGCGTGCGCGACGGTTCGGTACAGACGGTGTGAGTGTACCGAAGGACACCACGTTGCGGCAGTACTGCATTGGGCAGTAACCGGAGAGTGACGGACCTAAGTACAGCGCAAGCGGATTGCATGAGACTACGGGATCACCTAAACCGCGAGAGCGGTATGGTGACAGAACACCCATAGTAGTCAAATGATCGGGGTAATGCCCGGTACAGGGCGAAGGGGTGTAGAAGGTACTCCGCCTACTCGTTGAGGCTGCGATGGATGTCGCAGGAGGCCAACGACGGGATAGGTGGCTAGGAAGCCCTAGCGACGGTAGGTTTGGTAAGGAGGATTTGTAGCGCGTCAGCTGAAACAACTGAAGATCGATAGGAGACCCACATGCAGGATGCGGGTAACTTGAAAAGTCTGGAAAGATTAGAAGTTATCCGTAAACTCAACGGCGCAAACCGTGAGTGGGTTAACGACGATCTTTCCAGACTGATGCTGCGAAAGGACATGTATGTCCTGGCGTACGAGCGTTTGAAATCAATCCCGGGCAACATGACCCCAGGGACGGACGACGAAACGCTAGACGGGTTCTCAGAGGAAGAAATCGGCAAAATCATCGCACAGATGAAAGACGAGAGCTACCAATGCAGACCCGTTCGTGAGTCGTTCATACCGAAGGCCAATGGCAAACTCAGGAGATTGGGTATACCGTGTCCGCGGGACAAAATCGTGCAAGAGGTAGTGCGGATAATCCTGGAGGCTGTCTATGACAGCCCTCACGGCCCGTACTTCAGCGAGTACAGCTACGGTTTCAGGCGCGGCAAGTCCGTACACGGTGCGTTGAAGGAAGTCCAGAAAAAGTGGTCAGGCGTGATCTGGCTGGTTGAAGGGGACATAAAATCCTGCTTCGACGACATCGACCATCACATTCTGGTCGATGTTCTGAGAAAGAAGATCAAAGATGAACGGTTCATAGCGCTCATCTGGAAATTCTTAAAGGCGGGGTATCAAGACCTCGAACGGGCCAGGCACGACTCACTGGCTGGAACTCCACAGGGAGGGATAGCATCGCCCATACTGGCGAACATCTACTTGCATGAGTTAGACGCGTTTGTCGAACAATTGCAGGCAGAGCTGGAAAAGGGCAGGCAGCGCAGACCCAACCACGAGTATGAACTCATCTCTGACAGGAGGTACAGGCTGGCGAAAGCTGGCAAGGCCGACACAGAGGAGTTCAGAAGGTTGGGAACGCAGATGCGAAACCTTCCATCGCTGGACACACGTGACCCGAACTTTGTCAGAATTAAGTATGTACGCTATGCCGACGACTGGCTAATAGGGGTGATCGGAAGTCACGAACTGGCAGAGGAAATCAAAAACAGAGTTGGCGCGTTCCTGAAGGACAAGCTAGCACTGACCTTGAGCCAGGACAAGACCAGGATCACCAACGCCAGGATGGAAGAAGCCGAATTCTTAGGGTATAGAATTCGCAGAGGCAGAGCGAGGGACTCTCAAAAAGTCACGGCATCCACGAACGGTTCAGGGAGACAGTTCAAAAGGCGGTCAACCGGAATGGAAGTGGTGCTAAAGGCCCCGATGGACAGGCTGATCAAACGGCTTGCCTCCAAGGGTTTCTGTGACGGCAAGGGGGTTCCCAAACACAAGGCGGGTTGGACAGTACTCGACGAGGACCAGATAATAAGCTTGTACTCCTCGATGAACAGGGGTATACAGCAATTCTATCGCCCCGCCGACAACTGGCCAGAATTGCAACGAGTGCAGTACATACTGAAATACTCTCTGGCTAAGACTCTGGCGCTGAAGAGGAAAGTCTCTATCACCAGGGTCATGAAAGCAAGGAACATAGGCGTCCAGGTAACGAACAAAAACGGACAGGTGAGAAACGTCGTGTTTTTCAGAAACACGGACTGGACGGTCAGGCGGGATGCCTTCAAGGACAGCCCTGACATTGACCTCGTCAGAATGAACGCGAGACTGAGGACACGCAGTAAGTTGGGACTACCGTGCGTGGTGTGTGGAGACCCCAACAGGGTCCAGATGCATCATGTACGACATATCAGAAAGTTCGAGGATGGAGCGCCGCGTGGCTTTACAAGGGTTATGGCGGCTCTCAATCGGAAACAAGTACCGGTATGTAAAGCATGTCACGAGAGGATACACAGGGGAGAGTACGATGGTCTGAGCCTCAAAGACCTGGCATACGACCTGCGGAAAGTCAGATTTTTATCCGATGGACCAGCGGTAGCGCCAGTTGCGAAAAGCAAGGACCCGGATCCGACCCCCGTAACGTCCTGAAGGGATTCGACCTTAGTACCTGAACAACCGAATACGACAACGCACCAGTGAACTCACCGTCTTCGTCTGTCGCCGAGTTCCTCGCCGGAAGGCGGAGTCACTGGGAAAGCGCGCAATTGTATGCATGTGGCTACGCAAACTACAACCTGTAAAGATGAATGCGAGAGGTTCCCGCCGACGATCTAGCCCATCGTTATCGCAGTCCGCACTACGGGTAGTGGGTAAAGCGCAGACACGGCAGTCCGAAGAACTCCCCACAAGGGTTGAAGGGCATCAGGCTCCATACAACAACGCGCAGCGCTGAAGTATGGAGTTGTTCTGAATTTCAACCTTGACAGGAAACCTATAGTCATTAAGGCTTCCTAGTGGGTACCTTCGGAAAGCCGTGTGCTATGAAAGTAGCCCGCACGGTTTGGGAGGGAGGGACTGGAAACGTGCCTGGAAACAGGTAACGCGCCGATCTCCGACCTCATCGAAGAGGCCACAGGTTCGAGCCCTGTAGCGCCCACTTAGACAAGCCAGAGGGATGCACCCAATGCGTTCCTCACCTACCTGCTGGAGCCATCCGGTGGGTACCTTCGGAAAGCCGTGTGCTATGAAAGTAGCCCGCGCGGTTTGGGAGGGGACAGATGGAAACGTGCCTGGAAACAGGTAACGCGCCGTCTGTCTACCTCATCGAAGAGGCCACTGGTTCGAGCCCAGTAGCGCCCATTCATTCCATATCTGTTCTGCTTCTCACCTTGACGCATGCTCTTCTACAGCATACACTATACATAAGAATTTCCCTGACTGTGTTCGTTTCGTATATCAGCTCTTACAGACTATTGTTTCCTTGTAACTCTTCAGGTACCTGATGTATGCCGCCTGAGGCGGTGAGCGAGAGGAGGGGGATGATCTGGGGGCACCCCAGACCCCGGCAGGAGGACGGCGTCCCCCTGCACCCCCTGCTGAATTGTTAAGCTTCCTTGCACTAGTTGATTTGATTGAAACCGATGGCTCAAGACATTGAGGCGCAGCGCCTACAACTTATGGCTTCGCTCCGTAAAGCTGGCCTGCAAGATGAATCTATTCTTACAGTCGTGGCTAGTACCCCACGGGAATTTTTTGTTGATGAAGCCCAGCGAAGTATGGCCTATGCCGATCGTGCACTGCCCATTGGTATGGGCCAGACCATCTCACAGCCCCTGATGGTTGCTTTAATGACGCGAGCATTGCAACTCAGGGGACGGGAGCGGGTACTGGAAATAGGCACGGGCTCCGGCTACCAGACCGCTATTTTGGCCCGCCTGGCTGCCCATGTTTACAGCATTGAACGGTATCAACAACTCGCTTTCCAGGCTGCGCAACGCCTATTGCAATTAGAGCTGCGTAACGTCTCTCTCTACGTGAGTGATGGCTCATTAGGGTGGCCGGATGCAGCGCCCTATGACCGCATTTTGGTGACTGCCGCTGCACCTGAGATACCTACTCAACTTTTAGATCAGCTTGTAACGTGGGGCATGTTAGTCATACCGGTAGGGAGCCAGGAACGACAGGATTTACTCGTTGTTCACCGCGCACCCTGGGGGCCTGAAATACGTTCGTTAGGCAGCTGTGTTTTTGTGCCATTGGTGGGCGAAAAGGGATGGCATGAATAAAACTTGCCCATTACGCCAAAAATAATAGTATAATAAGTATGAGAAGTCGCTCTTTCCTGACCGAACTGAAATGCAGGGATGCGAGGAGATTTATATATGCCAGTTGTATTATCCGGCATACACGTTGCCAATTTGCTGAGCCTGGTGGTATTCTTGGTGGTATGGATTGTCCTGTTTGAGTGTGCTCATGTGCTGGTGACCATGCTGCGACATGGTCCGCTGATCGGTTGGGCTGTCGGTCCGTTGGGGGTGACGGTTATGTTTCTGCAAGAGCCTTCCACATTGTATATCTGGCTGAATGTACTCTTTCCCGCTTTAGTATCCGGTTTTGTCCTCTACTTCGGGCTTTTTACTTCCCTGTTCCCAATTAGTATACAGAACCGTCCTCTTATCAAAGTGGCTGTGATTGCGGTTGGAGTACTCCTCACGAGCACGGTTGATTTCGTCAATGCCATGCGCGATGTGCGTTATCCCCTGTGGGGAGAAGCCCGCATTCTACGCAGCTTACAACTCATGCAGACAAGTTGGGCCAGGATTCACTTTACTCCCTTTGGCCTCTCGTACTTGCGCGACCACTTCGGCTCGAATCCGACCGATTTGCTCCAGGTAATGTGACAACTTATTCATTTAAAATGAAATGTTTAGCTTGTTCGTGGTGTTCGAGGCAATGTGAATGAAAACGTGCAACCGACCCCCTGGTTGTTAGTCACCCAGATACGCCCGCCGTGCCTCTCAATAATCGCCCTGGTCACGTATAAGCCCAGTCCAATACCTGAGTATTGACGGCTCGCCGAATTGCGCAGGCGATAGAAGCGTTCAAAAATGTGGTCGAGATAGACTGGATTTATACCGATCCCCTGGTCAGTGATGTTTACAAGGTAATCACCGTCAAGGTCCCCTAATTGTACTGTCACCTGTCCCCCATTAGGAGAATACTTCACTGCATTGTCCAGGATATTTCCGATGATCTGGCCCATACGTGTTTGATCGGCCAGAATTTTCGTATCCTGTACCTGAATATCAAGGTAAATCGTATGTTGGTCTGCGCTCACTTGCGCTGAATGTACACACTCAGCAAGCACATCTGCCAGGAAAAAACTCGTGTACTGGAGGTTTAAATTTCCCCATTGGACACGTGAGAGATCGAGCAGGTCATTCACCAGCCGTTCCAGGTGTTCTGTCTGGCTCTGTACAATATGCAAACTGCGTAAGTCATAGCTTTCGGGAAGGTCACCGGCACTGGCGATATTATTCTGTTCCTGGTGGGCTTTGCGCAAGCGTCGATCAATACGTCGTATGAGGTGTTGTGTAAAGCCTTTAATTGATGTCAGGGGCGTACGTAGCTCATGCGAAACAACCGAGACAAATTCATCTTTGAGTTTTTCAATTTGCTTGTTCGAGGTAATATCGTTGAGTACAGCTACCACACCAATCGGGTATAACTGTAATTGGTTTGATTCATGTAAAGGAGCAGCACTAATACTTAAAGTCAGCGGAACGCTTTCTCGGATCTCACCAGCAATGATTTCCTGGTTCATCACGGTCTCTCCCGCCAGCGCCCTGTCAATGATCTCTGCCAGTTTGTCGAGCCAGGGTACGTCACTAGTGAGTGCCAGACTCCTTAAAGGGATATCTTGCTGTAGATCAATCTGAGCCTGGGTCAGTAAATGCTGCGCCGAGTAATTGAGAAGAGTAATCGCACCACGAGCATCGGTGATGAGAAGTCCTTCTGCCATGCTGCTGATAATCAGCTCCAAGCGCTGCCGACCTAGCTCAGCTTGTCGCCAGAGTGCAGTCTCCCGTTCACGCAAGCGAACATTTTCGAGAGCGACAGCCGCATAATCAGCAATCATAGTCGTCAGTTTTAACAGTTCGGTATCGAATGTTCCAACGTGTTCATCGAACAAGCTCAGCATGCCAACTATGCGATTCTCAACGGTGAGGGGAATATTGAGACAAGAGCCTATCTCAGAACCTCCTACAGTATCCTGTACCAGTACTGTGGAAAGTTCATCAGGCGCATCGAGATAGGAAGTTACCGCCAGCTCTTCCACGTTTATGTGCGGAAAATCGATCACCCTGGCAGCGCTGGCAATACGCTGGACCACGGCCTGTAAAAATGCCTGGCTGAGGGGATAGCAGGGGATAATGGATAATTCGAAAGGATCACCTCTGAGTAAAATGGAACACGCGGAAAAACTATATAATTCTTGTAAAGCAGCGAGCAAAGCCCGGTGTACTTGAAAGCGATCAATAGCAGCAACAAAGCGTTTCCCAATAGTGTTGAGGTATTCCATTTCCTGGCGAATGGCTGCTACGCGATCCACACTTAGTATATGGGAAGAGTGAAACGCGCTATCTGTTAGCTCTGACTCTGACTGCACGATGCTCTCCATACGTCTTTTTCCTATTGTAGCTGCTGCAATTGACGTGTCACTTCATCATATAGTGGTGGCGCGATGAGATCTCCGGTCAGTTCTTTGAGACCGGAAAAGCACTCCTGTAACAAGGCATCTAAGCCAGTAGCCAGTTCGGTGGGGGTAACTCCACTGAATTGCTCGTGTATTACCGCCGGAACAACATCGGTGTAGGGCATGTTTGAAAGAAAATGGAGGAATGGATATGTATTGCTTACTTGCCTGGCGGCACCTTGCACCAGGACACGAGTAGTGACTTTCCCTAAGAAGGGTGTGACTCTATCGTCAATCAACCGTATGACCTTCAGGTACGCCTCTGCAACTTGCTCACGGGAGACTGAAGAGGAGTAGTCGGACATATGTTGCATATGTTTCTCCCTTCACTGTATCAGCTTCTTCTCTCCGTAACTTATTATACCATAGTTTCATTGTATCTTGTAAGTGGGTAGTACTTGATTTACATTAATTTAATTGCCTTGTAAGCGCTATTGTCTGCATAATAGAACGGTTAAAGGGCCAACATTGTATCTACATGTGAGTAATTACCTGTATAGAATGTGAGGAATGACCCTTATTTATGTGAAAAAAGACCTTTTACGAAGGTACCAGTCCAAAGAGTCGTGCTAACCAGAGGCGGAACCCCCTTAATGGCGGTTTCCCATCCGTGCTATAGCTGTTAGCCATTTCAATCAGGCGTTGACGCCCTTCCTCACGTCGTGATATGGTCTCCTCCGCCTCTGCCTGGACAGCGTAGCGTTCACGTTGTTCATCGATAGCGCGAGCAAAATGCTCAGGGCGAATCAGGAAACGAGTGTTAGGTAGCGCAGGGAAGGAATCTTCCTTTGCCGTCTCTGTCTTTGTCTCTGCTTTTATCTCTGCTTCTGTCTCCGCTGTACTTGATGGCTCATTACCTTCTGTCTCTTCCGTGACCTGAACGCGCCCCACGCTAAGCCTGGGAGCAATCCATTCGCGCAGAGCAAGCAGAGAAGCACGTCGACAAATTGCCTCAATATCGGCCCCGCTGCGTCCTGGAGTCAGCTGTGCCAACTCTTGCATGGTAATCTCAGGCACAAGCGGTTTGCCGCGAGTATGCACAGCAAAAATTGCAGACCGTTCTTCCTCGGTGGGGTACTCCAGCTCAACGACGAGGTCAAAGCGCCCAGGACGTAGCAAGGCTGGATCAATCAGTTCAGATCGATTGGTAGCTGCCAGCACGATTACCCCTTCGCGTCCCTCGATGCCATCCATCTCTGTGAGTAGCTGTGCAATTACTCGATTTCCCACCTGTCCATCTAGCTCACCGCCAGCTCGACGAGGTGCCAGGGCATCGAGTTCGTCAAAAAAGACAATACAGGGAGCAGCCTGCTTTGCTCGCCGGAAGACTTCACGGATCCCTTTCTCAGACTCACCAACCCACTTGGAAAGTAACTCTGGCCCTTTAATAGAAATGAAGTTTGCCTCACATTGATTGGCCAGGGCGCGAGCAATGAGTGTTTTACCCGATCCAGGAGGGCCTGACAAGAGTACGCCGCGTGGAGCTTCTACTTTTGCATTGGCATAGATCTCCGGGAAGCGTAAGGGCCACTCAACGCCCTCCGTGAGCATAGCTTTGGTCTTTTCTAACCCGCCAATATCATTCCATGTCGTTTCGCTGAACTCGACATAGACCTCGCGGGTCGTCGATGGCTCAACCTCACGTAATGCTGCCTGGAAATCGGCCATGGTGATATTCAGGTTCACCAGCGTTTCGTAGGGGATGTAAGCGCGCTGGTAGTCAATATGAGGCAGCACGCGACGAAGAGCGATCATAGCCGCCTCGCGACAGAGAGCCTCCAGGTCTGCACCAACGAAGCCCGGTGTGAGTTGCGCTAAGCGGGCAAAGTCGATATCATTGCCCAGCGCTGCATCTTTACTATGGATACGCAATATTTCCATACGCCCGCGAACATCTGGAACGCGCAGCGCAATCTCACGGTCAAAGCGGCCCGGACGCCGCAAGGCAGGATCAAGGGCATTTGGTTGGTTCGTTGCACCAATTAGCACGACCTGGCCTCGCGAAGCCATACCGTCCATCAAGGCAAGCAATTGCCCTACAATACGCCGCTCAACTTCTCCGCCCATCTCAGTGCGTTTAGGTGCCAGAGCATCCAGTTCGTCAATGAAGATGATGCTAGGCGCTCGTCGCTGCGCCTCCTGGAACACACTGCGAAGGCGTGACTCGCTTTCGCCATAGAATTTATTGATGATTTCGGGGCCGTTAATGATGAAGAATGCCGCGTTGGTCTCTGCTGCCACCACGCGAGCAATCAGCGTCTTACCGGTACCAGGAGGGCCATAGAGCAGCACTCCCTTGGGTGGCTCAACACCCAGACGGTCAAAGACGGCGGGATATTTCAGCGGTAACTCGATCATTTCCCTGATGCGCTGCAGTTCCTTGCCCAGTCCACCGATGTCCTCATAGCTTACCCGCCCGGGTGCGCCATTCGTCGCACCTCTTGCCTGCGCCCGCACAATCGTCCCTGGCTGTACCAGCACTGCCTCGACTTCTGTTATAGGCTGTGGCTGCACGGGAGGAATGATAGCATTGAGATCGCCGCTATTGCGCTTTTGGATCGTATAGCTGGGCGTAGCAGGAGTAGTGCTAATAATGAGAAATTCTCGTGGAGCCGCCCCTGGCGTCCCAACCCGTAACAGGTCTCCAATGGTGACAGGTAATCCTATCAAGTAGCGGGCAATATATTGCAGATCACTCTCCTGAATGGGAGCGCCGCCGCTCAGTGGCAAAAGCGTGACCTTCTCTGCTGTGCGTACCCTGGCCTTATGAATGGTAATGCGCTCCCCCAGGCCCGACGCGCTGTTCTGGCGTACCTGGCTATCCATCTGGATCGTCTGCTGGCCACGATCAACAATCGCGCTCGGCACGACCTTCGCCGCCGTCGTACGCGCACCCGTAATCATGATGATATCGCCCGGCTGGCAACCCAACTTCGCCATATCGCTGGGGTCTATGCGTGCCACACCTCGCCCAACCTGAAATCCCTCGATCACCACAAGCTGCAAGCTATCAACCCTATAGGGTGTCGAACTTTGCCCATCATTAGCAGCGGTAGGTTGATTTGTATTATCGGCAGTATTCTCCGGTGGAAGTTTACTGGTGGTTCCCCTGGTGCTGGTTGTTGCTACTGGTTCTTTGCTACCTGTGCCGAGTGACTCCTCCATATATACCCTCTTCCCTTCATGCTAATTGAAATGAGTATACTTTCATTATGCATACCTTATCACATCTACGAAAGGAATGGGAGAAAGTTGAAGGAACAGGACATAATGAGAGGTGTCACGTTTTTCTTTGCTGGACGTATTCTTTATAGAAGAATTGCTTTGGAAACAAGTGGTAACTGTATAAAACAAGAGGAGAAGAAAAATGCCGAAGAGACATCAACAGCGACCGGCCAAAGAAATACATGGTCGCAATAAAGCAGCGAAGAGCACAGTTATTACGACCGGGACATATAAGAAGAAAGAGACCTATGAAGAGCAAGCGCGAGCGCACGAGAACCCGGCCAAATTGCCGCAGAAAGCCAAAGTTCCTCCAAAAAGAGTGATTCCCCCGGAGGTGACGACAAAGGAACAGGACTCGGAGGCCATGATGGAAGAGGGGGAGCGTCGGAGTGGCAGTGACTCGAACGCGCGCGGACCCCGAAAGGATGAAAGGCTGCATGAGAAAGCAGAGAGGCAGCCAGAACCTCATCCTGCCCAATCCGACGACTTTGAAGAGGATCTGAGACCGGATAACTTTAAGGGAGCGAACTATGGCCTGGGCTCTGAGTCGCTAGATGTAGGGCTTCGGGCTAGTGATATCAAGGAGTTGTACGGCAAGCTGGCCGATCTGACCGATGACGAACTGCGCAATATCGTGATTGTGCCTCTAGGAGAGCACCTGGAGCAAGGGGCAAAGTACATCGATCTGCTGCACCTGGAGCAGGGTGAGTTCGTTGCTACGGCTGATATGATTTCTGACGAGGATCACTACTATGTCCCGAAGAAGCACACCGATTATGTGCTCTGGAATCGCCTCAGACAGGTAAGCAACCCGGC
>WNGM01002138.1_pt1 | contig 27041 bp, 20 predicted proteins | sample 5400571 | NCBI WGS metagenome assembly WNGM01 (sample SAMN13153378, study PRJNA577476) | soil metagenome | isolation source: 100 cm soil or saprolite under Garry oak tree replicate 2 | place: USA:California | collected 2016-06-15 | reverse complement strand
TGCTTGTACCCGCACTCGCGCCGGATGTTGCTATCATTCATGCACAATATGGTGACGCACAGGGCAATTTGAAGATACTGGCACCACTGGTCGCGGATCTCTTTTTCATCCGCGCCTCTAAACATGTAATCGCCTCTGTAGAGAAGTTATTGCCAGCTGACGAGCTGCGCGCGATGGAACCAAATGTGCCGTATTTCTGGGTTGAGTCAGTAGTTGAGGTTCCTTACGGCGCTCATCCCACCTCGTGCTATCCCTTTTATGCCTATGACCGTGCGCACCTGACCGAGTATTACCAGGCAGCGCACGCAGGCCCTGACGCTTTCGCCAATGAGTACCTGACGCGTTTTGTGTTTGAGCCTGTAAGCCACAACGAGTATCTTTCCCGTATCGGCGGTTCAGCAAAGCGCCAGGTACTTGAAGGCTGGAAGGATGGCGATGACGCCTGGCGTGCACTCTTCACCGCACCTGAAGGAGCTATCGCATGAACGCAGAACAAGTCACGTATGCAACGCTCCCTGAAGTGATGATTTACCAGGTCGCACGCACTATCCAGGATGGTGAATTAGTTTTCCACGGCTATGGTTCACCAGTAGCGACACTCGCTATGCTATTAGCCAGGCGAACACAAGCACCCCATATGGTGCACATCGAGGGCGCTACCTATGGGGTCAACCCGGAGCCACCATTTCTACCGCCGACCTCGAACGACTGGTCACTCAAGCAAGGAAGTATGATAGCGCTTGGCATCAGCGACTTGTTTGACATAGCAGCCCGTGGCGATATGGGGCGTATGTTCCTCTCGGGAGTGCAAATCGATCGCTCTGGTAACCTGAACGTCACGGCTTTGGGCAATGCGGATACCCCACGCGTCAAGCTGCCTGGCGGTGGCGGCGGTTGCAACCTGTCTGGTGATGTTCAGCACATTACCATCTGGACTGCGGGACATCGTGCGCCAATGAACAAGGCTGGTAAACGCCAGTTTCGTTTCGTCAAGCACATAGATTTTATCTCATCCATCGGCCACTTCTCTCGTGATGGTATCTCCCGTCAGGCTCTAGGCTTGCGGGGCGGCGGACCAGACTGGGTCGTGACCGAATTAGGCGTATTTGATTTTGATCCAGTTACGCATGTCTTACGCCTGCGTGCGCTTTATCCTGATACGACTGTCCAGGACGTGCTGGACAACACCGAATTCGAGCCGGTGATTGCGCCGGATGTGAGCCTTGTGCCACTACCTGCGCCTGAACACGTCGCGCTGATCCGTCGTTTTGACCCACTTCGGACGCACCATCGCGAGTTCAAGTCAATTGACTTGTCCAGGTGCTTCGACCTATAGGAGGACTTGAAATGCATTACGCCACGTCCCCGCTATGCCTGGCTTGTGGCTAATGCAAGGAGGACATGCTTGTGGATATCACTCTTACTAAAACCACGAATTTTCAATGGAGACATCTTATAGCAGACTATGAGAAAAAGAGCGAGCCGATTTATAACGTCCGGCACGACGACAAAAGGAAGTATAATGCAATCTTTGTCGGCGGCGGAGCCGGTGGGCGCTTCGGTTCAGGCTATCTACGAGCCAGGGGAGGACGACAGTTGATTGTTGATCGCTGGCCGTTCCTGGGTGGGAGTTGCCCACACCTGGCATGCGTGCCACACCACCTCTTTTCCGAAGCAGCGCGTGAGCTGGATCTTATGCGCTGGTTCTCAGGAAAACTCTGGTTTCCTGATGCCACTCATCTGCGAGCATCGATCCTGCAGATGGTTCAGCTTTTCAAGGAAGGGCGGGGCAGCGCTCATGCCTTCATGAACTGGCAATCCAAGGAGCAACTGGACCTGGAATACATACTAAACGTCCCGGCTACGGTTATAGATAACCACACCGTTGAAGTAGCAGGTGAACGTTTCCACGCGGATAACCTTGTGCTTGGCACTGGTGCTGAAACGGTCTTTCCTAACATCCCTGGAACAGATCTGCACGGAGTCTACGACTTTGTATCACTGATCGAAGAGCTCGACTTCGAACCACAACGCTGCGTAATCATTGGCGGCTCAAAGGTTGCCATCGAATATGGATCATTCTTCCAGGCAGCCGGTTGCCCCACCACCATTGCAGCACGCAAACCTCTGATGCGCACAGCCAGCCTGCACCACGTTGACGAAGACCTGCGCCAGTATGTAGTCGATGGCATGCGCAAGCGTGGAATGCAGATTCTTGAAGGCGTTGAACCGGTCGCGATCAAAGGTGACGGCAACGGCAATGCAAAAGAAGTCATTATTCGTAATATGCAAGATGGAAGCGAGGAGTCCTTAGCCTGTGATTTTGTGTTCATCGGCACCGGAGAGCGACCTAAATCCGAACATTACCGGGAAGTGCTGGGCGTGGCAGTCGGAGAGAAGGGCGAGATTCTCGTTGACAAACACATGCGTACGAGCGTGCCCAATGTCTATGCGATTGGTGACCTGATCGGCCCGCCAATGGAGATGTTCAAAGCTCGTAAGGGAGGCATGACCGCCGCCCGTAACATCATGGGTGAACCCTATGAATTCGACTGGACCGATTACCCCGATTTCTTGCATTCCACCTACGAGATAACCTGGGTTGGTTTATCGGAGGAGGAAGCCAGGCAACGTTACGATAATGTTGTTGTGATTCAAATGCCACCTAAGGGCGTACCCCATGAAGACATCCCGCTTCCCTGTGCTGAGGGCACGATGCTTTATGCCTTCATGTATCCTGAGTTAACGGGTTTCCAAAAGGCCGTTGTCGAGGGTAACAGCCGCCGGCTACTCGGTTTCCATCACGTGGGCTTCGGAGCGAAAGACGCCTTTCAGTATCTCGATTACCTGATGCGGCAGCCCGAGGGCATCACCATTGACGAGATGGGTAATATGAACGAACTGTTCCTCAATCCTGAGCATTTTATCCAGCTGTGTCGATTGCGTGCTGGTTCGCCTAACCTGCGAGACTTATAAGGACAAACAGATGAGTCAGCTTACACAAATACAATCCTGGAAATCAGCAAAAAACCTGGTTCCACTCCCCTATCGCCGGGTCAGCGTACAGCAATACGACGGGCCAATGACAGTAGATGCCATCACCACGCTGCTGCTTAGCCGCGAAGCTTACCGCCGAACCGATTTCATCGTGTTCCGTGGTGAAGGCACCGAGACCGCTGTAGGTGCCATCACTCGCGCAGAAAGTGAACCACTGTTTTCGCAGATTACCTCCGTCGAGGTGCTGGCCTTGCCGGACACGTGCGTCTATGCCAGGTGCCCGGACATTGATCCAGCCAATCGTTCCGCCCTGGCCCAGACGGCATACGAACTTGGCATTGGACCAGAAAGTACGCTCATAGTCGAGGGACTGTATGATCATGTCAACTTCATTCATCACCCCAATCCCCTGGTGATACGAGTGGTAGAGGTTGCTCCTCCCGAACCTCCAAAATTGTACGGGCTGGCACAGCAAGTCTTGAGGTACGCAGACCTCCCACCCATTCGCTTAGAATTGGAGCGAATTGAAGTACTTGACCTGGCAAAAAGTGTAAAACCATCAGCTTACCTGGTACCCTGCCGCTCTGGTGGATTGGATGATCTATCCGCGCCGGTGTATTTCCTGGACCAGCGTCCAGAACGACACGCCTGGACGATGATCGGCTGCGAGCGCAGCCTGCAGTTCCACCGCCACTTCTACGGTGACGAACCCCCACGGGTTGAGATGTGCCCGCGTCGCATTGCAGGTGAGCGCAAAGAACCCACACTTCTCAAATGCTGTCTGCTGGAAACGCATATTGAACAGGACAAAAATATAATGGTTGTGCCATGGGGCGCGGATTTAGCGATGGTAGAGGCGGCGCTAAAGAAACTATCAGAGGAGGTCGTATATGCCTGAGCGAGCGTGGGCGCACGTGGTTGAGGGTCTGCTGACAGGGCGGACACAGCCACCGCGCAAGAGCGGAGTAACCATGGTTATCGATAAAGGACATGGCCCGGCCGCAACAGCTGATATGCTTGATATGTGTGGCGATCTGATTGACCATTGGAAATGCACCTTCGGTACCTCGGCTTTTGTTCCCGCGGATGTACTCCGTCGTAAGCTGTTACACCTGACAGCCGAGGGCATCCTGACATATCCCGGAGGAACATTGCTGGAAGTCGCCATTGTGCGTGGGAGTTGCCGAACATTCATGCAACATGCGCATACATTAGGCTTCAGTGCAGTAGAGATCTCTGATGGCACAATCCCGCTGCCGCCACATCGCAGGCGTAACGTGATTCGCTGCGCGCTCGATCATGGGCTGACAGCGATCACCGAGGTTGGCAAGAAGGATCCAAAGCAACAGCCTACAGCCAAGGAACTGGCTGAGCAAGCACTTCAGGATCTCGAGTGGGGCGCCCAATGGGTCACAGTTGAATCTCGCGAGTCTGGTAAGGGTATCGGCATTTACGATGATCATGGCGCGGTGCGTGCGGAGGCAGTGGCAGCGATATGTGAACACATTGGACCACAGGTCGACCGCCTGATCTGGGAAGCTCCGCTCAAGAACCAGCAGGTTTTCCTGATCCAGCAATTTGGCCCTAACGTCAATCTTGGCAATATTCCCACAGGCGAGGTGCTGGCCCTTGAGTCGCTGCGGGCAGGGTTACGCTTCGAAACGTTCTACCGCATTGCGGCAGAATTGGAACGCAGCGGCCAATGGAATCCAGAAGCTGTCGAGGAAGCAGATCCTTCGCTGCGCTCAGGATGACAATGGTGCTCAGGATGACAATGCGACATAGAACAGCGAGAGGTGGGGACTTGCAATGCATTACGCCACCTTAGTGATTGTCATCCCGAGCGCCGTCATTGTCATCCTGAGCGCAGCGAAGGATCTCGTCCTCTGATAGTTAAGGAGGGACTTGCAATGCATAACCCGGTACTGGGTGTGGGTAGTCGATTGGCAACAGGGCCGGCGGTAGAACTCGTACAGACAGCGTTTGCGCGTGAGCTCGCCGATCAGTTGGCGCTGTTCAAAGGTATGAGCCTGGCAGACCTGGCCCATACAGTCATGCTCATCGAAGCTGGAGTGATCCCATCCGCCGATGGGGCCTCCTTATTAAGCGCTCTGCTCGACTTAGACGAGTATCCCCCCGATTTCATCCCCACTCCGGAGTCAGGCGATCTTTATACGAACCGTGAAGCCTGGCTGGCGGCTCGGACACCTTCTGTGGGATGGCTCGGCGCAGGGCGCGCGCGTCGCGAGTCAACGACTACCGGTTACCGCATCATTGTGCGCTCGTGCTTGCTGGCCTTTGCTAGCGCGCTGATAATGGCCGGTACAGCGCTCATCGAACGAGCAGACGAATACCGCTCAACGCTCATGGCCGACTACACCTACCTGCAGCCTGCCCAGCCGACTACGTTTGGTCATTATCTGCTGGGCTTTGCCTATCCTCTACTGCGAGACCTGGAGCGCCTGCAGGCGCTTTACACTCGCAATAACTGCAGTCCGGCCGGCTGCGGCAGTGTCAATGGCTCGCGGTTACCACAGGACCGCAATCGCCTGGCCGAACTGCTCGGCTTCGATGGATTGGCACAGCACGCCCGGGATGCCATGTGGCAACCAGATGGCCCGATCGAGACAATGTCTGTTGTGATCACGGCGCTCGTTAACCTGGACAGGCTCGCCGAAGACTTACAAATCTTCGCCACTGCCGAATTTGACCTCGTTGAACTTGCTGAGGGACATTCACGAGCCAGTGTGATTATGCCGCAGAAAAAGAATCCTTACGCCCTGGCGTATGTGCGTGGCGCTACCAACGAACTGATTGGCATGCCGGCCAGCGTAGCCGCACTTGGCCGCACTCCCTCGGGGCAGGTAGACAATCGAGTCTTTATCTATGGGGATGTACCACGCGCGCTCGAAGCAGCTACCGGCGTTGCAACGCTCATGAGCGGAGTGATAATAGGCCTGAGCTTCAATGCTCCCGCTGCTGCGGCACGCCTGGCAAACGGATTCGCCACAGCCACCGACCTGGCAGAGACTATTACGCTCGAAACCGGTCTTGATTTCCGCACAGCCCATCGCATAGTTGGACGGCTGGTGCGCGAGGCCACACAGGCCAATCGTACCAAGGGCGAGTGCACAACTGCAGACCTCGACGCAGCAGCTCAGGAAATACTGAATCGCCCTCTACACCTTTCGGAGGCTGCCTTTGTTCAAGCGCTTGATCCGGGAGCAGCAGTTGCTGCGCGCCAGGGGATTGGCGGCGCTGCCCCAGAACCACTTTCTGCTATGCTTACCGAGTGTCGTGCCACGTTAGATAACTACATTTCATGGCACAAAAAGGTAGCCGCGAGAACCACAGAGGCCGAAGAGGCACTTTTACGTCGCGCCCGGCAGCTCTGTTGAGGTGTATCATGCCCGTCCATCTAACCGATTCGCTCATCTACCGGAACTCGTGGGGGACACCCGAGCTACGCGCACTTTTCGACGATGTGCCACGCACGCGCTCCTGGTTGGAAATTCTGGCTGCGCTGGCAGAGACACAGGCGCAATTCGGCTTGATTCCACCAGATGCAGCACAAGCCGTCGCAACAACCTGTCGCACTGTAGAACTAGATACCGTCTTCTTTGAGGAAGTGCGCGCAGGATTCGAGGCCACCAATCACTCTACTCTTGGTTTGATTCGCGCACTCCAGAGGCGCTGCCCTGGCGACAGCGGAGAATGGCTCTACTATGGCGCGACCGTACAGGATATAACCGATACCTGGACCACGCTCGTACTACGACAAGTGCGAGAGATCGTCAGTCACGAGCTGAAGGAGATCGAGGCCAATCTCTCACGACTGGCAGCCGAACATCGCGACACGGTCATGGCAGGGCGCACACATGGGCAAATTGGCCTGCCCATCACCTTCGGCTTCAAAGCAGCTATATGGGCGATGGAAGTGCGCCGGCATCGTCAAAGACTGGTAGAACTTGCGCCTCGTCAGAACTTTGGGCAACTTGCAGGTGGAGTCGGCAGCCTCTCTTCACTCGGACCGCGCGCGCTGGAACTCCAAAAGAGCTTCATGGAGAAACTCGGTCTGAGCACTCCCGCGATTTCATGGACGACCGCCCGTGATGGGCAGGCCGAATGGTTCAACCTGCTCGCACTTATTGCCTCCACTGCTGATAAGATCGGGCACGAGGTTTATAACCTGCAGCGCTCAGAAATCGGCGAAGTTAGTGAGAGTTTCGTTACCGGCACAGTTGGCAGTATTACTATGCCACATAAGCGCAATCCCGAGATCTCCGAGCACCTGGGAACGCTCGCCCGCGTTATCCGGCACAATGCCTCGCTTATAGTTGAGAGCCTTGTTCACGACCACGAGCGCGATGGTCGCTCCTGGAAAGCAGAATGGGCGGTGTTAGCTGAGACTTGCCTGGCGGTTGGCAAGCTGCTATCGCTATTGCGAACATTGACGGGGAACCTTGTGATCCACGCAGACCGCATGCGTGCCAACCTGGAGGCAACGGGAGGCTTCGTACTCTCCGAAGCGGTGATGCTGGAACTGGCTGCGCGCATAGGCAAACAGAGCGCGCACACTTTGGTCTACGAAACGGCGATGCATGCCCATGCCTCGGGCCGTGGACTCAAGGAGGCCATCCTGGACAATCCGCAGATCACTGCACACCTCTCGACAACAGAAATTGAATCCCTCTTCGATTACCGGCAACATACAGGCCAATGCGGCGCGATGGTCGATCAGGTCTTAGCAGAACTTGCGCAGATCCTTCGCTGCGCTCAGGATGACAAGGGCCGTGCTCAGGATGACAAGGAGGAGATTGAATGACTGACTGGGGCGAGGCTGCATTCAATCCGAGCAGTATAGCGCTCGTTGGCGCTTCAGCGAAGAGCAGCAAGCTGGGATACATACTTATGCGCAACTTGCTCGAGGGCTATCCCGGCAAGCTGTATCCGATCAATCCTGGAGAAACAGAGATAATGGGCCACCAGGTCTACCCACGTCTGCTAGATGTACCCGGTCAAGTAGACCTGGCTGTGATCGCTCTACCTACAGAGGCCTGTGTTGAGGCAATGCGTGATTGCGCTAAAATTGGCGCTAAGGCCGCGTTAGTGCTTAGTGGCGGATTTGCTGAAGTCGGGCAAGACGGCCAGGCTCGCCAGGAAGCTCTGATTGAGGCTGCACGCGCAGGAGGAGTGCGCCTGATTGGGCCAAACTGCTTCGGGCTGTACAATTGCAACCTGGGGTTGAACGCTTCAATGGGGCTTGGTCTACCGCCAAAGGGAGGTAGTATCTCCCTCGTCACTCAGAGTGGCGCTTACGGTATGGCAATCTTTGGATTGGCCCAGCAGCGTCATTTGCGCTTCGCTAAAATCCTCTCGCACGGCAACAAAGCTGATCTGACCGATCACGAGATATTGGACTACTTTGAGCAAGATGACGAAACGCGCGTCCTGTGTCTATTTCTGGAATCTGTAAGTGACGGCCGTGCATTTTATGAGGCTCTGGTACGCGTTGCACAACATAAACCGGTAGTTATTGCCAAAACTGGACGTTCGAGCGCAGGCCGGCGAGCTGCTGCTTCACATACAGCCGCCTTGACCGGCGATGCGACGGCATTTGTCACCGCTGTACGCCAGGCCGGCGCTATCCTGGCCGAAAGTGGCCTGGAGATGGTAGACATCGCCGAGGCATTGAGTCGCCAACCACTGCCATCAGGTCGCCGCGTAGCCATCATCACTAATTCGGGAGGCACGGGAGTCGAACTGGCGGATATGTGCGAGCGCTTCGGACTGAGTGTACCCGAACTGCCTGAGGATACTCAAGCCCGCATTTCGCCATTGATCCCCACCTACGCCAGCCCACGCAATCCGGTTGATGTGACTCCTGCCTGGGCACGTTTCCCGGAGATGTACGCTGGCAGCATCGAAGCTCTATATGCATGCAACGAGGTGGATATCATCATACCAATCCTGCTGCAGCGTTCAGCCCTGATGCGCGAGAACGTCGAGGCTGTCAGCGAGGCGGTGCTACGCTGCCAGCGCGAACCAGGTCTAGCTAAACCAACTTATGTCTGCTGGGTAGTCGGTAGGGAAGGCGATGAAAACCAGGCTATCTTGCAGGAGGCTGGTATACCGGTCTACGAGTGGCCGGAGCGAACAGCACGTACAGCAGCAGCCATTGCTGCTTATTCAGAGAATCACCACGCCCGCTCGGAAGCAGCCAATGTCAACCCTTCGTTCCACTCAGGGCAAGCTCTGAGCGCAGCCAATGTCATCCTGAGCGCAGCGAAGGATCCAGTCCTACCACCCGAGGCGCGCGAACAAGCAGGCAGCATACTTGCTAGAGCACGGACAGAGAATCGCACCTCACTGCTTGAGAGTGAGGTCAAGGCCTTACTCGCAGCCTATGGTGCAAGGATTCCACGCGAGACCTTGTGCACTAGCCCTGCGGAGGCTCTGGCTGCGGGTCAGATACTGGGCAAAGCGTGTGTGCTGAAAATCGTTTCACCCGACATCAGCCACAAGTCGGATACCGGTGGGGTACGCGTCGGTGTCCTGCCAGCGGAGGTTGGAACAGTATTTGAGGAGATGCTGGCAGAGGTGCGTACCAGGCAACCCACGGCACAGATTCTAGGGGTAAGCGTCCAGGAACTTGTACATGGGCAAGAGGTAATAATTGGCGGCCTGCGTGATTCCGAGTTCGGGGCAATGCTGATGTTCGGCCTGGGCGGAGTGTTCGTTGAAACGCTACGAGATGTCGCTTACAGGCTAGTGCCGGCCTCCGCCAACGAGCTGCGTGCGATGATTCACGAAGTCCGGGGGTATCCTCTCTTAGCTGGTATTCGCGGGCATGCCGCTGCCAATGTGGAAAAACTCATTGAACTATTGCAAGTGACGGCACATCTGCTCGAGGCATTCCCCGAGATTGCCGAACTCGACCTGAATCCCGTATTCGCCGGACCAGAGGATGCAGTTGTCGCCGACGGACATGCAGTACTGGCAGAGAGAAAGAAGGCACCAGGCTAGTTAATCATTTTTTCAATGGAGAGGTTCTATCTCGTATCTGTAGAGGCAATAGCCCCGTGCAGGTGGGTCGCCTTTGGCGACCGCAAGTTGTAATACACGTTTGTGTGTTTTGCGTGCGCTTCAGCGCACGCAAAACACACAAACGTGTACAAAAGACGAGTTGCGGCTACGCCGCAACGTGTACGGGGGTATTGCCTCCACGGTCTCGTATTGTCATCCTGAGCGCAGCGAAGGATCTTGGATATGGAGAGGAAAACATTATGGCAAATGAAATGACAGTAGTGGGAAGTTTAAAGGCAGGGATGCGCTTCGATGTAGAAACCGGTTCAGGACATCACGTCCCCCTTGACGCAGCCGAACACAACGGTGGACAGAACAGCGCCCCTCAGCCGATGGAGATGCTCCTGGTGGGCCTGGCGGGCTGTGCTGCGATGGACATCATTTCGATCTTGAGGAAAAAACGCCAGGACATCACAGCGTACGAGGTACGTATCCGGGGTGGGCGCACCGAGGAGTATCCGAAGGTGTTTGTTGAGATTGCTGTCGAGCATATCTTCACCGGTCACGGGATTAACCCGGAAGCGGTGAAACGTGCCATAGACTTGACCGAGGAACGCTACTGCGGCGCGAGCGCAATGCTGCGCAAGACGGCCAGCATAACGCATAGCTTCCACATCAGCGAATCAATTGAAAAAAGGTGACGACTCCCCACGGCTAAAGCCGGGGGCTTCTCAGAGGCGCGTCCCCTGAGCGCTCCGTCCGAGCGCGGGATGCTGTTTCGAGAGCTTGCAATCCAAGCTGGAGGATGTTTTTCGCGGCGTTGTGGTCCCGATCCAGAGAGCAACCACAGGAGCAAGAATGCCAACGCTCCTTTAACTCTTTCTGGACAATTGCGCCACACCCGCTACACCTCTGGCTGGTGTACTTGGGGGAAACAAACAGGACGCGAGAACCGGTGCACGCTGCCTTGCTCTCACAGATCTGTTGGAATTGTCCCCAACCAGCGTCAAGGATACTTTTGTTCAGGCCAGCTTTCGCACGGGCTCCGTTTGGGAGGTACTGCCCGGTTGTCTCATCCTGTTTGGGCTTTGGCCGCTTGCTCATATTCGAGGGAGCTAACTTTTCAAATACAATGGTTCGGTACTGTGTAACCAGCTTGCGAGCCTCTTTGTGGTGGAAATCTTTCCTCTGATTGCGAAGATGTCGGTGTGTCTTGGCAACTCGTTGTGCGGCTTTTCTCCGTCGCTTTGATCCGCGCTTTTTGCGGGAGAGCGCCTCTTGTAACTTCTTCAGCTTTTGCTCGGCTTGACGCACATGGCGTGGATTCTCAATAGTGCTTCCATCTGAGAGGGTGGCAAAATGCACCAATCCTAGGTCAATGCCTGCGCATTCTGCTGATGGATGATAGACCATCTCTTGCTCCCGTTCACAGGTGAAAATGACATACCAGTGATTGGTTTCGCGTTTGATCGTACAGGTTTTCATCTCACCTACAGGCGGATGGGCTTTCTTGCCTGTGGGGAATTTGACTTTGATGGTCCCAATCTTAGAGAGGCAGACCCGGTTATCCTCAGTCAAAGAACAGCCCGATTGTGGAAACGTGAAGGATGCATAGCGCCCATATCCATGAAAACGCGGATAGCCTGGTGTTTTCCCCTCTTTGACCCGCCGGAAGAATGCCTGGTATGCCTTGTCCACGCGCCGTAAGACATCTTGTAAGACCTGAGAGTGAATGTCGTTGTACTCTGGCCTAAGCTCTTTGATTTCTGGAAGCTGTGTCGCCTGCCGGGTGTAGGTGAGAGCGTGTTCTTGGGTGAGTTGCTTACGAGTCGCTTCATCATGATAGTTCGGGTGCCGTTTGATCCTGATCTCATAGACAGCACGCCGTTCCTGGATGGCGGCATTGTAGAGTTCCCTTGCCCGATCGAGGGTCCATTGCAGCTTTTCTGCCTGCTTCTTATTGGGGTACAATCTGTACTTGTAAGCTTTCAGGTTAGACATGCTTCTGGTTCTCAATATATTGCTGAATGACTGAGAGTGGCGCTCCCCCAATCGTGCTGGCGAAGTAACTGTTGGTCCAGAGCGTGGGAAGTTTGCGCTTCAATACCGGAAACTCCTAGCGTAACAACCGCAATGAGCGGCCTTTGAGCAAACGCACCAGCCGATGAATACCGAACTGGGGATCGCACTCGACCAGCAAACGCACATGGTCAGGCATGACTTCCAACTGCACTATCTCTGCTTGATGCTCCTGGCATACCTCAGCAATGATTTGCTTCAAACGTTCTGCTATGCCTTCCAGGAGCACCTTGCGCCGATACTTGGGGCACCAGACCACGTGATACTTACACGAGTAGTAGACGTTCCGGTTCGATTTGTATGCTATTGCACGCATGAGAACACTCTACAGCATCAAGCCATATAGTGTCAATCCCTCACATTACCCCCTCTCCCAAGCCACTTAAAAGGAACGCGCCTTCTATCCCTAGTGCAAAGTCACCAGAGCTGTTCGGAAAAGGGGTGCAGGGGAATCCCCCTGCCGGGGTTCAAGGGGTGTCCCCTTGGTTTCCCCTTTTCCCAAAAGGTTCGTTGAAAATGCACTAGGGCTAAAGCCACAGGGTTTTACGGCGCGGATTGATAAAAGCTATTATCTACCTAACAGGCGTTGAGTTAGCTGCACCAACTCCATTGCAGAGCCAGCGAGGGGAAATACATGAATGTGCCCATGTAGAATAATCTCAGACAATTGAGGGTCAGAAATGGAGGATGGCTTCTCTTGCCATAACCTGGCAATCTCATCGGCTAACCGTCCGCTGCCCTCGATAACAATGATGGGTCGCCTCTGGCGCACATTATGCAATACCTCGCTTTTGGCGATAGAACCACCGTTGATAAGCACAGCGACTGAAGGACGGCCCGCCGACAGCGTCTTCGCCAACTCGTACATCGTTTCTGTCTCACCTCCCCACTTATCGGTCTCCACGAGAACAAAATGTGAATGGTTTGGATCAAGTGGCACACCTGGTACACTTTCGCTGCCGCTCATGCCGGTCGACTTGCCCGGATATGTGACAATCCCAGCCGGAGCCACCCCCAACAGCGTTGATCTTCGCTGTTGTTCGGCTACCGCCTGACCCATGATCGCCATCACTCCCGCATGCGTGCCACCATCAATGATCAGCGCCCCGGCAGAGGTAGCGACCTGAGCAATACCACGAGTAAATAATCGATCCAGGTCAGGATGCACCTGCGCATCCATCTTAGAGGCCCCACCGGCGATGATAATCACAGCATTGGGCTGCTGTATATTCAATGTATGCAGAAGATCAGTTGCCCGCGTGCCAGCAGGAGGAAGGATTGCCTGTGCCAGGTTCCCGTTGGGAAAGTGAATTTCTCGTTTGTTCATAGCCTGCGATGTTGGCTGGGTATTCATAAACTAGCTTCCATTTCCTCGAGTATCATAATCCATTTTTGCTTTGCCCCCTTGATTACGGCGTATCCATAAACTAGCTTCCATTTCCTCGAGTGTCATCCTGAGCGCAGCGAAGGATCTCACTTGAGGTGTAGTAATACCTATTAACTCGAAAATTAGGTCTGAAAGGTCTAGTAGTCAGTCCAGATAGGTTGTGAGACAGAAATGTAGTGGCACCCCTTGTGGGTGCCAAGCTCCACTAGAAGCATAGTACCACTTTAGTGGAGGCTTGAAAAGCCGTGCTTTATTATGAAAAGGCTAGAGCAGCATCGTGGAAGAAAGCGAGAGATACTTCTTGACGATATTTCTGAGGTCAGTTAAACGAAATGGTTTGGCAAGAAAGTCATTAGCACCGCACTCGCCGATTGCTTTCCGCAGACCGACGTGGGCTGAGAGCAGGATCACGGGAATGTGCCTGGTTTTCTCATCGCACTTTAATCGCTCACAAATCGCGCGGCCATCTTCTCCTGATAACAAGACATCCAGCAGGATCAGATCCGGCAGATCGTTCTCCATCTGCCGGAAACACTCCCCGGTTAGACTCGTGGCTACCTCGTAGCCTGCCATCTCCAGGGTCATTTTCACCACTTCCACAATGGCTTCGCTGTCGTCTACTACCAGTACTCTCTTCTTCATCCTTGCCCACCTGCTCGATGTCTCTTTTGTCTTCTCTCTTCTTCATCGAATGGGCAGTGAAAAGGAAAAGATTGATCCTTTTCCCTCGACACTGTCCACCCACATCTTCCCACCGTGACGGCGTATGATTTCATGGGCAATGTAGAGGCCGATGCCTAAACCCGGATAGGTTTGATCTTTCTCACTATAGACACGATAGAAGCGCTCGAAAAGCTTCTCCTGATGGCTCTGGGCGATGCCGATACCAAAATCCTGCACACTCACCGTCAGCGTATCACGCGTTTGCGCGACTCTCACCACGACCGTTTCTGCTTGTGGCGAGTATTTGATGGCATTGGTCAGCAGGTTCATCAAGACCTGCCCAAGGCGATCCCTATCCCCGGTGATGCTGCGGTGTGCCGCTCCTTCGACCAGCAGGCGATGGGTGGTTGTCGGTTGCAGGTTATCGACCACTTCCCGCAAGAGTTCGTCCATGTCAACCGCTTCCTGCGCCAATTCGAGTTTGCCTGCCTGCATCTTTGAGATATCTAGCAGATCAGCCACCAGTTTGGTGAGCCTGGTGATCTGGTCATCCATTTTGGAAAGATGCAGCATCACGTCTTGCCTGTCCTCTGCTTCAAACCGCTCTCGCAGGAGTTGGGTAAACGCACTCAGAATAGCGAGCGGCGTCTTTAACTCGTGACTGGCCATACTGATGAAGTGATCTTTGCGCTGCTCAAACTCTTTTTGCTCAGTAATATCCGTAAACACACTGACCACGAATTGCACCTGTGCTTGTGCGTCAAAAATGGGCTGGGCTCTCATCAGTGTCCAATACCCCTGGTCGGCCAGGGTATCTTGATACAGGACGAGTGCATGCGCTTTTTTGCCTTGCGACGCTTGAAAGCCTGGGCGCTCTTTAAAGGGTAGTGGTCTGCCCTGTTCATCCCATGTCGCAAACCTCCTGAGTCTCTCGCCAAATGCAGACTGTGGCGCGGCCAGCATAGCTGCTGCCGAGGGAAACCCGGTCATGCGAGCTGCGACATCATTGACATAGACTAAACTGTTGTTGGCATCGGCTACGACAATGCCATCGGCCACGTTGTTCAGGATGGCTTCAAGCTGTTCTTTCGCTTTGGCGACCTCCTGCTCCAACTGTTTGCGCTCTGTCACATCACGGAAATTCCAGACGATGGCCTCGACACCCGGCTCATCCAGCAAATTGATGCCGGTGACTTCCATCCAGATAAAGGTGCCATTCTTATGCCCGGTGCGGAATTCAAGCAGCTGGCTCTTCCGTGGTTCCTCCAGCACGCGCGCCATAAGGCGTCTCGTTGCCTCACCGCCATCAGGGTAATCCTTCCTGCCAAAGATACGACCGCCGACAAACTCCTCGGGAAGATAGCCTACCATGCGTGTCGTCGACGGGCTGGCATAGGTAATGACCCCGTGCATATCCGTCAGGGCAATCCCATCGGCGCTGTGATATTCAAAAGACACGGTTTTGCCTGTGGTTTTCGCTTGCTGGCAATTCTGGAAGAGAGGGGTGTCTCGTATTTTCGGAATGGCTTCCCAGATACTGCTGCCAAGCAGTTGTGCTCTCGTTTTCTGTAAGAACGATTCTGTCTGGTGGTTGAGATACGTAATGCGCCCCTGCATGTCCAGGGCCAGTAAGGCATCCGGCATATGCTCAAAGATCGTGGTGTAGGGGATGGCTGATCCCTGAACCGTTTGCTCAGATGTACTCTTTTGCTCTTCTCCATCGTTCTGGTCCGGTGACCGTAGAGACTCGTCGTGGGCAAGGTCCATACCATAAAACCCTTCTATCAACAACGCCGTTTTAAGACAATTTAAGCTTCTTTGAGTATATCAGCAGATGAGAAGCAAAACAATACCCTGTTGATACTACTCAACCATTCTTGATCTATGAATTACCTGCGCCAGAACGCGTATCCCGGTATCAATATCGTTGGGAGTGGCACGGCTATAGGCAAGGCGCAGGTGGTGTTCACCATCGGCAGGATGCACGAAAAAACCCTCACCCGCCGCCAGCGAAACTCCTTCCTGGAGGGCCAGGCGCTTTACGTCTTGCGCAAAGACCTGCTTTGGCAAACTGAGCCAGATGAAAAAGCCGCCCGCAGGGTGGGTCCACCTCACATCAGAAGGCATGTACTGGCTCAGAGCAGAGAGCGCTTGGTCACGGCGCCCTTTGTAGAGTGATTGCAAGTGCTCAATGTGCTTCTCCCAATGGCCGCTCCGGCAGTACTCGGCAACCATGTGGGCCACAAACGGGTTGGCGCCACCTCCCATTTGCATCGTCCCGCAGTTGATGCAGCGGCCGATTACATCCTCGGAACCGATCAACCATCCCAATCGCAATCCAGGCGCAAGCGTTTTCGAGAAACTGCCAATGCTCACCACCTGGTCACCATTGGTCAGGGCATAGAAGCTGGCAGGCACTGCACCCTCAAATGAGAGGTCGCGATAGACATCATCCTCCACGATCAGGAAACCATAGTGGCGCGCCAGCTTGATCATCTCGAGACGCCGCACTTCGGGCAACGTGCAGCCCGTCGGGTTGTGAAAGTTCGCCACGGTATAGAGCATGCTGGGAAAGGTGCCGCTTGCGTGCAGCCGTACCAGCTGTTTTTCTAATTCGCTGGGAATGAGGCCAGCTTCGTCGGTGGGAATAGAGCACAACTCGATCTGCTGATCCCGAAAAATGTGTATGGCATCCACATAGGTCGGCGCCTCAACCAGCACTACTCCTCCGGGCCTGGCGTACAGCCGGGCCAGCATATCCACGGCATGCGTCGAGCCTGCCACCACCATCAGGTTGCCAGGCTGAAGTGAGAGGCCCTGTACTCGATTGATTCTTTCAACGAGAAAACTGATAAGGCCTTGCGTCCCCTGCTCTGGACCGTACTGGAGGGCCGTATAGGCTTGAGGAGAGCTTATGATGCGCTGCATAGCATGGCGCAGTTCAGGTGGAAGGAGAGTCTCCGGGTCTGGATGGCCAAACAGGAGGGAGATCGTGTTCTGTACCATTCCTTGAGGTAAATCGTTTGTGGTCATTGGATGCCCTTTTCACTATCACTCTGGGTGTGCTGTCTGCTTCCCTTTCTTCGTTCTCTATGATACTACGACCAGTGGGGGCAATACTCACATACATATTGCGGCTGCGCCGCAAATAGTCCTTTTATACAAGTTTGTGTGTGTTTTGCGTGCGCTGGCGCGCACGCAAAACACACACAAACTTGTACTACAACGTGTGGTCGCCGCTGGCGACCCTCCTATACTCTGTTACCAACACCCTCAGGTTATGAATTGTTTGTTGGCAATCAACCAACCGGGTGGCGAAAGTGGAACAGACAGGCCGTAGGGGCCGCTTACGCCAGCTTGCCAACCATTAATTAATTCATTACTTCGCTTGCTGGAGAGCGTTGTAGGACTCCACGACGGTGAACTCTTCCAGAATTTTGACGCTCTGCAGAGTCTCTTTCACTCCTGCATTCGCGCCCACAAGATAGATATCCTCGTCGAGGTCTAGCTTTTGAAATACAAAGCCCAGCGCGCGGGCCGATGTCTTCGAGAGCGCCTTCAAGTTTTCCACGCGCAGGATGACTCTCTTCGGGTGTGCAGAGACGATTTTGTCCATCTGCGCTTTGAAGATTGGCTCGGCCTCGTCGTTGAGATTGCCGTACAGGAGCAACTGAGCAACGCCTTTACTGATCTCCAGCACTGCGTCAAACTGCGCTCCGGTTGGGGCCAGGCGCACGCGGACTTTCAGTTCGCGTTCCGCGGCAGGACTCAGCGCGGGATTGCCGGTCCATTCAGGGCGCTGCTGGAGAGGATGCTGCTCCTGCATTGCAGGCAGCTTCACCGTTAAAGCTTCCGGGTCAAAGTCGCTATAGGGGTCGCTGTTGATCCAGACCGCCTCGATGCGCACACTACCGGGTGGCAGGATGTCGGGCTGCACACGCAGGATGTTATCCTTGAACGCGCCCGGCTCCGGCTTGAAGTAGAAGTCCATCGGCTGCTTCTTGATGAGCAGATTGGTGTAGACCGACGCCAGGTAGCACAACTCGAAGGAGTGATAGCCGGACATAGAATGGCTGCCCTTGAGACGCTCGGTGCCAACCAGGAAGGGAACGCCGCTCGCCAGGACGTTGAAGTAAACTCCCCCGTTGTCGTGATCAGGAAAGAAGGCGTTATAAAACGCCACCGACTCCCGTGCCAGGCGCAGGTACCCGGGCTCTTTAAGCGAGCCATGCAGGATAAGATAGGCCAGGATGGCCTGCTCTTGCTGCCAGCACGCCTTGCGGTCGTGCCAGACAAAGCGGTTCCACTCCTCACCGGTACCTCGCACGCGCTCCATCACGTCATACCAGCCTCCGCGCTGGCGATCCATGCCAACCGCCGGCATGACCTCGGCAATCTTTCTCGCCAGGGCCGTATAGCGCTCGCCTGGACGCAGGTGATGGATGCGCATCAGGTTCCAGGCGATCTTCAGATTGTGCCCGACGACGGCGCGGTTCTGCTGCCAGCTCCAGGCTTCGTCGTGGCTCCAGTCCTCGTGGAAGCGCTCCTGCACAAATGGGCTGTGCTCGTAGTCCTGGAAGCGCTCGACAATCGTATCGGCAGTATAGGCCAGGAAATCGGCATATTTCTTCTCGCCCGTTGCCAGCCACAGGTTAATCAAGTAGGCCGGGGCATGATCGCCAACGGAGTTCCAGTTCTTGCGCGCCTGGTCCTGCCCCAGTGTCTCGTCTCGCGGATTGAACGTCAGTGGGTCGATGTGGGAGAAGTAGCCGCCTTTCTCATGATCGCGGAAGAACTTGTCGAACAGATTGATGGTCATCTCAGCGTCGCGCAGGATGCGGGGGTCGCCGGTCACGCGAAAGGTCTGTACCGGACCCGCCAGGGCGTAGATCTGCTCGTAAGCGGGAATAGCATCGTAATCATCGCCAAACTGCGAAGCGAAAATTTTGCGCTCGCGACTGCCGCGTACATCCATCGCGTGATACCAGTAGACGACTTCTTCGTCTGCGTCAATGGCGCGCATGTGCTCGCGCAGGTACTCCGTGCCCTTTTCCGCGGCTTCCAGGTAGCGATCTTCGCCTGTGAGCAGGTAAGCCGAGGCAAAGCCGTAGATCATGCGCGAGATGGTATCGGTCTCCTGGCGCGTGCTTTCGATCTTCTGTCCCTCGAGCGTCAGGTGCGTGCGATAGTTGCGGTAGTCGATCACGCCGTCGGGGAACTGCGCGTTGAAATAGAAATCGGCCAGTGCGCGAATCTGCTGCACCCACCAGTCGGGCGTTTCAAAGCGATATTCATCGTTATTGCGCCCGGCCAGAATGACGTGCTTGGCCTCGAAGCCGAAATCACCAGCTTCCGGGTAGAAGATACCGCAGGCGAACAGATACCTGCCAGGTGCCAGCAGACTCTCCAGCGGAACTCCGGGGTCCTGGAAGGGTTCTCCGAGGTTGCGCACCAGTTCCGCATAGGTCGTGTTCGTCAGTTTGACCTGAAACTCCCTGTCACCGGCTGTTTTCAGGGTAAAGGTTTTCCTGGCCTGGTCAATAGATGTGACATAGCCCGCTATGGTATCTGAGAAGGTGAAGTGCATTTTCTCCTGTTTGGAGGCGTGCATCTTCTCCCCGGGCTGCTCCCGTAACTTCATAGCCATGTTTTTTTGTTCCTTTCATATCCCGGGCATTTTATGTTCTACATGACTGGCTGCGGTGCCAGTTTTTCGATCTCTTCCAGGAAAGTCTTCATGAACGATTCGACTACTCCTGGATGCCTTCCAGTGATCAGATTGGCATCCACATAGGTGTCAATAAGCTGGTCCTCATAGAAAACCAGGGTCCCCCCGGCGTTTTCCACATCACCCATAATGTTGTGCGCGCAGGTGACTTTACGGCCTGTAAGCGTTTCCGGAGCTGCACAGAACAACCAGAGCGAATGGCAGATGGTACCGATCTTCAAGTGGCTATTGTTCATCGCCTTCACAGCTCTACGCAGGAACTCTACGGCAGGGGCCCGGTTGGGACGGCCTGGCTCGGGATGCTCCTGGTAGCGCAAACGATCCATCGCATAGCCTCCGATGAGGATAATGGCTTTATAGTCAGCCGGCTTAACATCCCTGACTTCCCTGGTAACGGTGACTTCCTGGGTGAAATCATTCCCCTTGAAGGTGAGTTTGTCCTGGCCCCATAGATGCGTGATGTATTCAACCTCGTAGCCATGAGCAGGAAAGAACTCGTTGAACCTGCGAAACTCGGTTTCATCAAAGTGTGCTTCGATGAGCACACCAATTTTCCCTTTGACCTGAGATGATTGGGCTGCCATATTCTCTTGCCTCCTTTTTTTACACTATGAACGCTTGATCTGCTCCATCGATGCTGGCGGCGCATACACATCGCGGTAGAAGGTGAGCCTCCCACGAATCTTCTCAGCAGTGAGAAAGCTTTACGTGCAATCGGTTCACGTAACCCTGTTTCATCAGAAAAGGCTCACATTTCTTCTTGAGCGGCTATAGCCCAGGCCGCAGAGGCATTCCATTTGTAGTATACAGACATGAAAAATAGGAGGTTATGAAAGGTATATTGATGGATATCCTTCTCACGAGAAGGGGCTGCTATGTGAGCGAGAAATTCGACAACGACTCGATCACCGTCAAGAGGGCAGAATGATCCAGATTTCCCTTGCCATTAGCGACGAGGGAGGTAAACAATTGCTCGACCAATGTCCCCATCGGCAAAACGACGCTGTACTCTTGCGCGATCTGGTTCACGATTTTGAGGTCTTTGAGGTGATAAGCCGCTTTGCCTCCAGGCTCGAACGCATGCTGGATCATGGACGAACCCCGCAGGTCCATGAAACGGTTCTGAGCAAGGCCACCACTGAGTACTTTCAAGATGATGTCAGGTGCGACGCCTGCCTTTGCGCCCAGTACGAGGGCTTCAGAGACAGCTTCGATGATAAGGGCGACGAGCACCTGATTACAGGCTTTCACGATCTGACCGGAGCCGCCAGGGCCGCAGTAGGTGATCGTTTTGCCCAGGACGGAAAAGAGCGGGAGTGCCCGCCGGAAATCCTCCTCGCTTCCGCCGACCATGATGGAGAGCGTGGCGGACCTTGCCCCCTCTTCGCCTCCGCTCACAGGGGCGTCGAGCGCTCGCACGCCATGGGGCTCAAGGATGCTGGCAATACGTCTTGTCGCCAGAGGTGAGATGGTACTCATGTCGATGAAGAGCATTCCTTCACGCATGCCCTCCTGGAGGCCATCAGCCCCCACGATGACGGACTCGACATCTGGACCATCCGGCAACATCGTGATCACCATATCGCTCTGCTCAGCCACCTCTCGTGCTGAGTGGGCGGCTACCGCTCCTGCGCTTGCCAGTTCGTCGATGGCGGGGCGACTGCGATTGAACACCGTGAGCGGGTAGCCAGCGGTGAGCAGATGTCGCGCCATAGGCCTGCCCATCAGTCCCAGGCCGATAAAACCGATGCGTTCAGTCATAAGGTACTCCCTTCAATGTGTGTCGACGGATACTATAAGCATAACAGCGAATGATGAAAAACAGTATTGCTAAGTAGAAAATTTCAGGAAATATCAGGAAAGATGTGGTAAGGATTGTTTTTTGCCTCAAAACCGGGTATGCTTGCAAAAAAGTAAAGCTTGCGTCTCACTATCGATAAACAATCAATTGGCGAAAGCTGGGGTTAGCGTATGTCTAGCGCATTCCTGCTGGGTGACGATGTATTAACCCAACTGTATAACGGAATTTTCTCGTGGCAGTTTTTAGAGTTCATCGTCGCATTCCTCTCCTTCTTCGTGTTTGTTTTGGGCAGCGCGGTGATCCTGGTTCTGGCCGAGCGTAAAGTTGTTGCCTGGATACAAGATCGTTACGGACCTCTGCATGTTGGCCCCTGGGGATTGCTGCAAACGGTCGCTGATATGGGCAAGCTGCTCCTAAAGGAAGATATTCAGGCCTCGCAAACTGATAAGCTGGTGTTCTTGCTGGCCCCGTCAGTTTTCCTCGCCCCGATCATCGCTGCTTTCGCGGTGTTGCCCTTCTCTCCCTATGTAGGACTACCAGGGACGGCGCTTGCCACTGGTATTGTGTACTACGTGGCCATGAGTTCGATTGACGTGGTGGGGGTAGTGATGGCAGGTTGGGGCTCCAATAACAAATACTCGCTGATTGGTGGATTGCGTGCCGTGGCACAGATGATCTCCTATGAGTTGCCGCTCGTGCTGGCTCTGGTGGGGCTGGTGATGGTAACGAGCGCACTTGGCAATGCGGGTATTGGGACCATCTCAATTAAAGACATCATGGCCTACCAGGCGTCAAACCTCTGGCCCGGCAAAGGTTTGCCGGTCTTTGATTTCATCTTCAAAGGGTTTACACCCTGGGCATGGTTCTTCCTGGTGCAGCCATTGATGCTCGTGATTTACTATACATGTGGCCTGGCAGAGACGAACCGCCCTCCCTTTGATCTGCCAGAAGCGGAGTCGGAGCTTGTCGCCGGCTATCTCACCGAGTATAGTGGCGTGCGCTGGGCGATGTTCTACCTCGGTGAGTATGGCAACATGACGATTGTTTCGGCCATTGTGACGTTGCTGTTTCTTGGTGGTTGGTCTGGGCCCGGAGTAGCCTACCTGACCGGGCTAGAATCACCCGGTTGGGGAGTGCTTGGCAATCTATTGGCGCTCATGTACTTTGTTACCAAGGTCTACCTCCTCTGCTTCGTCTTCATCTGGGTGCGTAGTACGCTCCCCCGACTGCGCGCGGATCAGTTGATGCAATTCGCCTGGTTAATCTTGATACCTGTGACGTTGGGGAATATCGTGCTGACGGCTCTGGTCTTCCTGATAGTCAATAGCCTTGGATTGTCAAATCTCGTGTTTCTGATCGTGCTGGGTGTGATGAACTGGTTGATGTTCTTCGGCTTCATCCGTGTGGTGCAGGGTGCAACGGCTGCTACGACGCGAAAGGCGCAAGCCCCTGCGATGCGGGCACAGCAACGAGTTGCTATTGTACCGCAGTTGGCAGAGCGTGCTGGAGCTAGCGGGCAGAAGCCATGATGTGGTTTGAATCGAATCATTGGCAAGTGGGAGAATCTCATCGAGTTCCTTGAACGGCAACGCGACCCTTTTCGCTCAGATGACTGCCTGGGCAACCGCTCGGCCAGCAACCCGACCGGAAAAGAGGCAACCGCCCAGAAACGTTCCCTCCAATGCCCGGTAGCCATGCACGCCACCTCCACCAAATCCTGCCACTTCTCCAGCGGCATACAAACCGGGGATTGGCTCATCGTTCGCTTGCAGTACTCGACCAGTCAGGTCGGTTTTCAGTCCCCCCAGCGTTTTGCGGGTGAGAATGGAAAGCTGAACGGCAATCAAGGGGCCAGCAGCGGAATCGAGCAGGCGGTGCGGCTTCGCTACACGGATGAGCCTGTCCCCTAGATACGTTCGTGCTCCTCGGATGGCCGTCACCTGAGCATCTTTACTGAACGGGTTCCGTATCTCGCGATCACGGGCGACAATTTCCTGCTCCAGTTCGCTGAGGTCAATCAAAGGCTCTCCCGCCAGGTCATTCATCTCGTTAACCAGATCGGGAAGGCGGCGCTGCACCAAAAAGTCCACCCCTTTGCGCTTGAACGCTTCAATGGGGCCGGGAGCACCTGGCAGGACGCGACTGAGGGTTTTGAGGATGCTGCGGCCCGTCAAATCAGGGTTCTGCTCGGACCCAGAGAGTGCAAACTCGCGCCGGATGATGCGCTGATTGAGCAGAAACCAGGAGTAGTCGTAGCCACCGGTCGTGATGTGCTGGAGTGCTCCCAGCGTATCGAAGCCAGGAAACAACGGGATGGGCAAGCGATGCCCTCGCGCATCCAGCCAGAGAGGGGAGGGTCCGCTCAAGATACGGATGGCATGACGACTCCAGATGGGCGCGTAGTTGTGAATGCCCTCTGGATAATGCCACATGCGATCAGGATTGATGAGATGTCCTCCGCTCTGGGCGACGACTTCCAACATATGCCCGTCAACATGATCCGGGACTCCCGAGATCAGACGGGTGGGAGTTGGCCCTAACCGCTGAGGCCAATTGCGACGCACCAGATCATGATTGGCTCCAATCCCCCCTGATGTGACGATGATGGCTTGAGCCTTGAGATGAAAGGCTCCGACCACAGTCCGCGAACTGGGTTTCCCCCGCTGGACTGTGCTGGGTTCCAATACCTCTCCCTCAACACCATCCACGACCCCACTGCTCATCGAGAGCGCCGTCACGCGATGGCGAAAAAATAAACGCACCAGTCCTTGCCGCTCCCCCTCACGCACGCGCCGCACAAAGGGTTCGATGACCCCTGGCCCTGTTCCCCACGTGACATGGAAGCGCGGGACGGAGTTGCCATGCCCGTTGGCAAGATAGCCCCCGCGCTCGGCCCATTGTACGACCGGAAAGAAGCGAATGCCCTGCCCACGCAGCCAGGCATACTTCTCGCCAGAGGCAAAATCGACATAGGCTTCTGCCCAGCGGCGCGGCCAGAGGTCTTCTTCCCGGTCAAATCCTGCACTCCCCATCCAGTCTTGCAAGGCAAGATCGTGGGAATCTCTTATCCCCAGGCGTCGTTGCTCCGGGGAGTTGACCAGGAAGAGACCTCCAAAGGACCAGAACGCCTGCCCACCCAGTGAGGCTTCTGGCTCTTGTTCGAGGATGACCACTCGTCGGCCTGCATCAACGAGTCCTGCGGCGGCGACCAGCCCTGCTAGACCTGCTCCGACAATAATAACACCGGTTTCATCGTTCATATGGTGTACTCCTGTGGCTCAATACGCAGCAAACACCGCCATCGGAGGCGTCGGGAGAAAACCGCCGGGAAAGAAACCACGCCCATGAAACGAAATGATGCTGATGATGAGGGCGTACAGATGAGCATCTAGGCAGCAAACCAGCCATTGTCAGCCGTCAGGATCGCTCCATTGACGTTGCTGGCGTCATCGGAGGCCAGAAAGGCAATAACCGATGCGATTTGTTCTGGCCTGGCAGGCCGTCCACCCGAGCCCTGCACAACAGCCATCACCCTCGCCAGTCCTGCCTCGTGGGGCATGCCACTCCCCACCCCAATCCCCGTTTCGACACCGCCAGGACACACCGCGTTGCAACGAATACCACGCTCACCGTAATGAAAGGCAATACTCCTGGTTAAGCCAACGACTCCGTGCTTTGAGACCGTATAGGGGGTGCCAGCAGTTCCTCCGCGCAGGCCCGCTTCAGAGGCGGTGTTGACGATCCGCCCCCCTCCTTGTTCCAGCATCATTGGGATGGCCCGGCGGCAGGCGAGGAAGGGTCCGGTCAGGTTGACCGCCAGCACACGATCCCATAACGCCAGCGGGACATCAGCCGCTGGCGTCATGAGGTCCATAATCCCTGCATTATTACAGAGAATATCCAGGCGTCCGTACGTGGAGGTAGCGATACCGAGCATGCGTTCCACATCTCCTTCAGAAGAGATGTTCGCAACGCAACCAGTGGCCTTCCCGCCTTGTGATTGCAGCTCTGCGACCACCTGGTGAAGAGCTGCTTCGACGATATCGACGGCGACGACGGCAGCACCTTCTGCCACAAACTGTTGGACGAGTGCGCGACCGATGCCGGAAGCGGCACCAGTGACCAGCGCAACCTGGTTATCAAAGCGCATGTGGGTCTCCTTTGTGTGATCACTCACTTTTCTAGCAGTGAGGTTGAATACGCTCACTTCCTGTGTTCAAGAAGTGAGCAACTGTCAGCCTTCCCTTGCGGCCTGTGACACTTACGTAGCACCGGGCCACCACGAAAGGACTACTTTACGGTCTTCCCCGTTAACATCGTCAGCAGGAGTTGGGAGAGTCCCTGCGCAAATTCATCGAGTGAGCAGCGCGTCCCCAGCAGATCGACGGCACTGGTGATACATGACATTTCTTCCGCTGCATCTGGTTTCTCAGCGTTGATCTGGTGAAAAGCCAGTCGGTTGGGAAGTTTCTGGTGTAATCCCACGCTCGGCGAGCTGTCTGTTCAGATAGGCCAGTTTCTCCGGGTTCACTAGAGCATAGATCTCCTGAATGCCTCCAGCACTCAGGGTCAGACTGAGGACCCCGGCCAGCTGGCCCTCTTCCCAGAACAAGAGGGCCGGGCCGCCATTGATCTCGGCCAGCGTAAAGATGCCAGGCCGCTCATTTTTGAGGGCCACGCTCAACCAGAAACGCGCCACAGCGAGCTTACCGTAGAGAGGCTTGAGATTCGCCCGCGCTTTGCCGCCACCATCCGCCCAGGAGACGGCATCCTGAGCCAGCAGGCTGGTCAGAGCCTCCATATTCCCGGCCTGAGTGGCGGAAATAAAACTGAACAGCAGCTGGCGCAGGCGCTGCGGCTCCGGCTCGAACCGCTCGCGCTGCTCCTGCAGGGCCTGCCTGGCCCGATGATAGATCTGACGGCAATTGGCAGTGCTTTTCGAGAGCATCATCCCGATTTCGCTAAATGGGTAATCAAATACTTCATGCAGGAGAAAAACGGCGCGCTCAGGCGGGCTGAGCGTCTCAAGCAGGCGTAATAAAGCCAGCGAAAGCGACTCTTGTTGCTCAAGGTCTGCCAGAGGAAACTCACCGTCATCCGAGGTGAGGATCGGCTCGGGCAGCCAGGTTCCCATATACTGTTCGCGGGTGACACGGGCCGATTTCAGATAATCCAGCGCCAGGCGAGTAATAATCGTGGTCAGATACGCTTTCAGCGAGACAATCTCTTCGCTTTCGCTCGCCTGATAGCGCAGATAAGTCTCCTGCACCAGGTCCTCGGCGTCACTGGCGCTGCCGGTCATCCGATAGGCAATGGAAAAGAGCAGCACGCGATAGTGTTCGAACGCTTCTGCCTGGCTA
>WNGM01000689.1_pt1 | contig 27087 bp, 24 predicted proteins | sample 5400571 | NCBI WGS metagenome assembly WNGM01 (sample SAMN13153378, study PRJNA577476) | soil metagenome | isolation source: 100 cm soil or saprolite under Garry oak tree replicate 2 | place: USA:California | collected 2016-06-15 | reverse complement strand
TGATTCAGCGCGGCGAAGTCGCCGAGGTCGTGCGCCGCAACTGCCTCGCATTCCAGCCGACGCAGCGCGACTGGTCCGACCTGCGCACCCTGGGGGCGGATACCGACGTCCTGAGCAGCGTGGGCGGGTGCGCGGCGCGTGACGCGCGGCGCACGGCGCCCCCTGCGTCCCCCGCGGCCCCGGGACCCGTGGCCCTGGTCGCCGTGTTCCTGGCGCCGCGCGTGGCAGCCGTCGCTGGTGCGGCGGTGCCCGTCCAGATTCAGGTGCGGCGCGCCGACGGGACTCAAGCCCGCGGCGTGGCGCTCGCCCTGCGGGCCACGCCCCGCGTTGTCGGAGGGCCTCCGGGGGAGATGAAGGCCGTCACCGACGACAGCGGCTTCGCGGTAGTGGACGTGCCGGTCGGCCGTTTGGCGGGGAGGTACCGTATCGAATTGGCGAGCGGGTCGGGGATGCCGTTGCCGGGCAGGCCAGTTGTCGACCTGCTCGTGCGCCCCGGTCCGCCCGCCATCGCCGACGCTCAGCCGCCGCGCTTCGAGTTCGCGCCGCCGGGGGCGAGCGACACGGCGCTCGGCGTCCTGGTCACCGTGCGGGACTCGTTCGGCGACGCCGTGCCGCAAGAGCCGATCGAGCTGCGGCCGGGCAGCGCGGCGCCCATCCCGCCCCCTCCGCCGGTCCGGCAGGCCGCCGAGCCTGTTCCGACCCTCGAGCTCGCGCCCCGGTTCGTGGCCGGTACCCTGCGGCGGGGTCTGCCCCGGACGCGCCTTGGGGACGTGCCGACCCTCGAAGTGCGGGATCGTTCCGGAGCGCCCCTTGCCGGCAAGACCGTGACGTTTCAAGCCGCCAACGCGCAAGTCGACCCGGCCAGTGCCGTAACCGATTCCGCCGGTCAGGTTCGGGTGGGGGTGACGCTCGGCGCCAAAGCCGGAATGGCCCTCGTCACCGCGGTGGTGGATTCGGTGCGGGCGCAGGACACGCTGCAGGTGATGCCCGGGGCGGCCGTCGAGCTGGTGCTGGAGCGCGACGGCCAGCGAGTGGACGGTGGCCGCATCCTGGTCGAGCTGGGAGTCCCGTTCGGGTTGACGCTCCGGGCCCGGGACGGCTATGGCAATATGACGTCGACCGCGAGCCTCACCGGCCGCCTGCAGGAGCTGCGCAGCTCGTACAACACGCGGCCGGAGCGCAAGCTGGATTTGCTCGCCGTGCAGCCGGAAGACCAGGCGACCGTCCTGATGTTCAAGCCGATGCGGCTCGGCAGCACCGATCTGATGATTGCCGTGGGGTTGACGACCACGGTCTCCGTGGAGGTAGTGCCCCCCAGCAGGTGATCACGCTATTTTTGTGCCTGGGCTCTGAGCGAGAAAGAGGTCTCCAGGCATCCGACAGTTGATCGAAGTCCAGCCCCCGGTCGAGCGCGCCTTCCTGGTCGGCGCCCCGCGCAAGGGCTCCGCGGAAGCGGCGCAGGTGGAGGAGCATCTGGACGAGCTGGGCCGGCTGGCCGACACGGCCGGCGCCGAGATCGTCGGCCGCACCTGCCAGCGCGTCGAAGCGCCCACTCCCAACCTGTATCTCGGGCAGGGGAAGGTGGAGGAGCTGAAGAGCGTCCTCAAGGACTCGGGCTCCACGCTGGTGCTGTTCGACGAGCCGCTCTCCCCCGTGCAGGGGCAGAACCTCGAGCAGGCGCTCGCGGTGCGGGTGATGGACCGGACCGAGGTGATCCTCGACATCTTCGCCACACGCGCGCGTTCGGCGGAGGCGAAGATGCAGGTGGAGCTGGCGCAGCTCGAGTATCTGCTGCCGCGGCTCACGCGCATGTGGACCCACCTGTCGCGCATCCGCGGCGGCATCGGGCTGCGGGGCCCGGGCGAGACGCAGCTCGAGACCGACCGCCGGGCGATCCGCCGCAAGATCTCCGGATTGAAGCGGCGGCTCGAGGAGGTCGCCGACCACCGCGCCAACCAGCGCCAGGGGCGGCGCGACCTGCCCTCGGCCGCGCTTGTCGGCTACACCAACGCCGGCAAGTCGAGCCTGCTGCGCGCGCTGACCGCCGCCCGGGGCGACGACATCTTCGTCGAAGACCGGCTGTTCGCGACGCTCGACACCCTCACGCGCGAGGTGGACGTGGGCGGCGGGTATCGCTTCCGCCTCACCGACACCGTCGGGTTCATCCGCAAGCTGCCGCACCATCTGGTCGCGTCGTTCCGCGCCACGCTCGAGGAAGCGCGTGCGGCGGACATTCTGCTGCACGTGATCGACGCGGCGCATCCGGCGTGGGAGGAGCAGGTGGAGGTGGTGGAGAACGAAACGCGGAACGCGGAAGTTGGAACGCGGAACAGCGATGGAGGTCGCGAGCGCAAGCGCGTGATCTACGTGTTCAATAAGGCCGACTTGCTGCTGGATCCAAAGGCGTTTCTGGCGCAGGTCCGGGAGCGGTATCCTCACTCGGTACTTACATCATCTGTTCCGCGTTCCGACTTCCGCGTTCCCCGTTGGGGTGGGGTGGACGCGGTGCGGGACGCGCTCCGCACCTCCGCTCAGGCCCTCCGTCCCGTCGCCCAGATTCGCGTGCCGGTGGCGGACGGGCGGCTGCTCGCCGCGCTGCATCGCGACTCGGAGGTGATGGCCGAGGTGCAGGTGGACGGGGTGGTGCAGGTGACGGCGCGGGTGGAGGCGTGGCTGCTCGGGAAGCTCAGGCGGGAAGGGGTGGAGGTGGTGCTGGGAGGGTGACGTCCCGACCAGGGCCTAGCCGAGCACCCCCGAATAGACCTGCCACGCACGAAGGGGAAGATCAGCCGCCCGGGTTGAGGATCGTGCCCGTCAGTTGAACCACGTTCGTGGTGGGCGACGTCTGCGCGAGGCTCCCCCGCAGGATCAGCCCCTCGCGCTCCCCGCTCCCTCGGGCAACGAGGGTACCGGAGAATACGCCCGCGTCGAAGCTCCCCTGGAACCTCCCGTCCCACGCGCCCGCGGCCTCGGTGATCGTGAAGGTCCCGAACGCCGTTCCGTTGCTGGTGGCCTGCATCACGTTCAGGTTTCCGACCGTCTCGATGGTGCCCGTGATGTCGCCGCTCACCGGTCCGACCAGGACCAGGTCGCGGACATGGACGACGCCACCGGAGACCCGGATCGTTCCTGGATCTGCGATCGTCAACGGCGCGCTCGCTGTGATGGTCGTGGTTGTTGCCGCCGCGAACAGCGGGCCGGTGATCGTGGGCGCAGTCGGTCGTGCCGAGTCGCAGCCCACGGCGATCACCCCGACCAGCACAACCGTCGCGACACCGATGGGGCGCTTCATAGTTCGCCTCCTGTGGTGGGTTTTCCCCTTGGCTCCGGGTGGCTAACCAATGTCGGCTCGGCGGGGGCGCCGAGTCAATCCTCCCGTTGGTCCCCCCTCTCCACGACGTGGAGAGGGGGTCAGGGGGTGAGGGCACCCGGGCGTGCCGGCGGTGGGACTGGTATGTACGGTGAGCCCCGGGGCGTGGCCCCGGGGTTAACCCACCCGTGCGGGGCTTACGGTGGTGGAGGTGGCTGCGGTGCCGAGGCCGTGACTGCCCACAGCTCGGGTCGGGTGTGGCGTCGGCCCGAGCGAACCCGCGAGCCGGCTATCCCCGGAAGAACAGGGCGCCCAGTCCGATGAGGGTGGAGACCCAGAAGCCGAGCATCCAACGCACGAGCCGGGTCTCGAGGGTCCGGAGCCGATCCCCGAGTTCCGTCTTGAACTCCGCTCGGAGTTGTGCCAGCCGCTGCTCGAGCTTCGCGTCGAGCTCGGTCCAGCGTCCGCCCCACTTGGCATCAAGCTGCACCAGCCGCTGCTCCAGCTTCGCGTCGAGCTCGGTCCAGCGTCCGCCCCACTTGGCGTCAAGCTCCACCAGCCGCTGCTCGAGCTTCGCGTCGAAGCGCGCGAAGTTCAGCTCGTTCAGCTCGCGCAAGTCAGCGCGGTAGGTCGCGTCCACGGCGTTAAACCAGTCCACGAGTTCGTTGGCGACATCCTCGCCCAGCTTGTCGTACAGCTTCCGAGACAGTTTCGCCGTGACCGGCAGATGGGGCTCCTGTGAAGGTCGGAGCGAATCTGGGCGCCGCGAGGCGGTCCGACGTCACCGAAACCGTGCGCGCGGGGGCGAAACTGTGCTGAATCCAATGTCGGCTCGGCGGGGGCGCCGAGTCAATCCTCCCGTTGGTCCCCCCTCTCCACGACGTGGAGAGGGGGTCAGGGGGTGAGGGCCTACCCAGGCCGCCGGCCCGGGGTCAGCCGAGCTCTGAAGCGGGGGCGCCGAGTCAATCCTCCCGTTGGTCCCCCCTCTCCGCAATGTGGAGAGCGGGTCAGGGGGTGAGGTCACCTGGGCGTGCCGACGGTGCGACTGGTATGTACGGTGAGCCCCGGGGCATGGCCCCGGGGTTAGCCAACCCCGGGCGGGCATGTGGTGACCGCCGGCAGCGGCCGCCGGCCCGGGGTCAGCCGAGCCGGGCCGCTCCCTGTGCCGCTAAGCCCTTGGAGCGTTCTTTCCCGTTGGATCGCCAGGAGGCGAGCCTGCCCGCATACTTGACCGCGAGCCGCAGAGGCCGGACGAGGTAGTAGAGGAAGTGGAGCGACGCCGGGAGGCGGACGAGTCGCCAGTCCGAGGTGCTGGGTGTCGTGACGACGTACCACGCGTAGCGCGCCCGGTCACGCCAGCGCTCGCGGACCCGGAGGTGAAACAGGTGTCCCCGCAACGGCTCCAGGGGCACCTGGTACGTGGCCGCGAGCCGTGCCCGTACGTCGTCGGCGAGGGCGCGGACGGTCGGTTCGGCGCGTGCTCGCGCGACGAGCGATTCAGGCACCGGGGCGTCGAGCAGATCGTACGCGAGCCACAAGCCGAGCAGCAGCATCCGCTCGGCGCCCCGCGCGCGGGCGCGACGGGCGATCGTCCCCCAGTCGAGCGCGCCCTCCCGCCCTATGAGCTCCGCGACGTCGCGGATCCACTGCGGACGCCACCAGCAGTGCTTGGCGCCGTGGGCGCAGAGGAACAGCAGCAGGTCCTCGGGGCCGAGCGTGTACACGACCCGGCCGCCGAGCGGAACGGGCCGAAGGCGCGTCCACACCTCGTCGGCGTCGAGTGGGTAGGGGAATTCTCTCGGGGCGAGGGCCCAGTGCAGCTCGACGGCCAGCCCGTCATCTCGGTACAGAGGGTAGTGGTACCCGGAGCCGAGTAGCATCGTGTCGGACCTGGGCTCCAGCAACGACTCGACGCGGTAGCCGCGCGACAACAGCAGTTCCTTCGCTCGCCCCGCATCGGGCCGACCGACGAGAATATCGAGGTCCCGGCACTCACGGAGTGCGATGTCGCCGTACAGTACGACCGCGAGCACGGGCCCCTTTAACGGAACAGCGGGGACCCCATTGGCCTCGAACAGCTCGAGAAGCGAGACCAACTCGCCCGCGAGGTGGAGGTTCCGGAGCGCGGTTCCTCGGGACGCCTGGTTCAGCTCGGCCGAGGCTCGGAGGAGCGGCATGACTTCATGGAAAGCCGTGCGCACGACGCACGCCGGGTCCCTATCAGGCGCGACGGAACTCGGGCTGCTGTCGGGGCGCCGGGGCCTACTGACTCCCGATCAAGAGTGGGTCGGACCCCGCACCTACCACGCCCTGCGTAACTTCCTCGACCTTCCCGAGCTTCGTGAGCACCGGAGTCTCGTAAGGCTTCTTGCTATCCTCGATTTGGGCCTGCGACATGACGGTCTCCTTTCATCTTGAGGTAGCGGTCGCGAGCGCACGACCGCGGTTCATGGTGCGCGCAATGCGCCGCCTGCGGAGCGACTCTGCGAACACCGTTAGTTGTGTCAACCCGTGCGTGTCCCAGAGCTCGAGCGTCGCCGGAGGCCGCGGGCACCAGTCGTCTCGAACAATCGGTTCGAGCAACTCGTCCAGCGGCTCCGTCCAGGGCACGTGCGCACCGTTCAGATAAGTCCCCCAGTGTCCTTTGTCCGGCCGGTCCAGGTTCCGCGCCGGCACATCCCCGCGCAGTGCTCGTCGCAGCAGCCGTTTCGTTCCAGGACCGACGACCTCCGCCGGATGGCACTCAAAGGCGAGCTCCAGCGCTTCCCGGCTGAAGAACGGGAACGAGCGTCGCACGCCCAGCGCGCTCGCCGCCTCCCAGTTCATCGCCACGAATCCGTCCGCCTCGGCGCGGAGTGCGAGATACGGGAGCGCTTCCCTGTCTTCCGCGGCCCGACGACAGCGCCGGTCGAGCCACGCCCGGTAATCCTCGCGCACCTCGGTGCGAATGAACTCAGGCAGGTGGGGCGGGAACGGCAGCACCGGCCGCCCCGCGGCCGACAGCACGCGCCGCTTGGCCCACCGCAACACGTCCCGCGGCCCGGTCGGGAGAGAGCGGGGATGCGCCAGCAAGTCGAAGATCGATGTGTGCGCGACCCAGTCCGGCCAGGTGAAAGCCGATCCGCACACCTCGTCCGCGAACTCGCCACCGAAGAGGACCCGGACCGGAGCCTCGCGCAGAATCCCGGGGAGCGCGCACAGCGCGGGGTGGATGACGTGAAACACGACTCGCGGCGCCTGACGCAACAACTCGAGCCGCGTCTCCGCACACAGGCGCACGACCCAGCTCCGCTCGATGCGGCACTCCTGGAGCAGCGGCGCGATGTACGACATCTCGTGCCGATAGCGATCCTCCGGATCCGGGAGCAGGCTCCAGGTCCACACCGGGCGTCCCAGCGCGCGGGTGGCGAGCGCCGCGAGCGACGTCGAATCCACACCGCCGCTGAGCGTGAGGAGGTTCCCGCCCTCGGGGTCGAGGTCTCGTGCCAACTTATCGAGGAGCAACGTGCGGAGCCGCTCCGCGTGCTCGCGCGCACGGCCCGGTGAAGGGCGGAGCAGGGAGCCCAGCCGCGGGTTCCAGTAGCGCTCCATTACGATCTGTCGGTCCGGCTCGAGCCGCGCACGGCACCCGCGGCCGAGCAGCCGCACGCCTGCGAGAAAGGTCCGTCCGTCGGGGAAGCATCCGTGCCCCGTCGTCCAGACGGCGTTCACGAGGGGGTCGAGCCGGGGCTCGTCCGGCAGGAACCGCACGAAGTCCCCCAGCCGGGTGGCGGCGGCCATCCGAGAATCCGACTGCCACAGGTAGAACGGAACCAGCCCGCCACACGATCGGGTGACCGTCGCGGCACCAGCCGGATCGAACCGGATGAAGCCGGCGTCGCCCTCTCCCTCACGACCCTCGGCGAAGGCGTGCCCGTTGCGGCGTGGGCCCGCGTCCGCCGGCCCGCCGGGGAGCGGGGCGGCGGCGGCCACCCAGCCTGGCGCTGGGTGCCACACCACGGCGAACTCGCCGGTCGCCTCGAGGTCGGCCGCGAGGTCCGCAAGCCGGAGCGGGTCCGGGTCGTGGGCAGCGAACAGGTTGGCCAGCGGCGGCAGACTCATACGGCCACCGTGGCCGCGCGGCGCGCGATCCCCGCGGCCGCGAGCAACGTCTCCGGGAGGTCCGGGTCGAACGGCGGGCCCCACGGGATGCGCGCCTCGTACACGGGCACGCTTTGCGCCACGCGGCCGAGCGCCTCGAACTGGCAGCGCCGCAGCTCGGGCGCCTGGAGCCCTAGCACTCGGGGATGACGCAGCAACGCGAGGAGCGCCCGGTGGCCGCCGAGACGCTTCACGATCGGCGCGCGCTCGGTGCGGGACGGATACGGAATGACGATGGCGTCGAGCCGGGCTGGCGTAGGCCGAGCCTTGCCCGGCCGCAGCGCGATCCGGCGGTCCGCCGTGTCCCGCGCAGCAGGGAAGCCGGCCGCCAGGGCCGCCGCGCCGGGACGCAGCCGGACCTCACCGGTTCCCGGGTAGCAGCGGAACCCCGTCGGCCCGTGCGACAGCCGCAGCACGTCGTCGGTCACGAGCCGTGCTCCGGCCGCGCACAGTAGGGCGGCGAGGGTGGACTTGCCCATCCCCGGCCCGCCGACGAACGCTAGGACCGCTCGCCCGAGGCGCACTGCGCTCGCGTGCAGCACGCACTCGCCACCGAGCATGAGCAGGATGGCGAGGGCGTTGCCGCAGACGAGCAGCGCCGCCATACCGGGATCGGCTCCCGGCACGAGGTGCACTTGCATGCGTCGGCGGTCCCGGTCCAGCCGCAGCTCGCAGATGCCGTGGAACCGCAGCACGTACCCGTGCACTGTTTCCGTATGGGTGTAACCTTGCCCGCGTTCCCAGACCGCATCCGCAAGCACCCGACCCTCTTGGCGCGCGAGCGTGATGTGGAGCGGCTCGCCCCAGTCGACCTCGAGGTCCGCGCGGCCGCCACGGCACGCGAGCGCGTCGAGCGGCAGCGCCGAGCGGACGCGCAGGCCGTACAGCTCGTAGTTCATGGGAGCAGCGCCAGCGGCGTGTAGTGCGAAGCGGCCGCCCGGCCGAACACGATTCGTCCCTCGCTCTCCACCCAGGCGTGCGCCCGGAGCGGCCCGTCGGCATCGCGTGCCACGCCGATCCGCACGCATGCCTCGTGGTCCCGACGCGCCAGCAGCACCTGAGCGGCGAGTGCCTGCGCGAGACACGACTGGGCACCCGGGACTACGCGGCTCACCCGCTCGACGGCCCACGTCACGCGCTCTGCGGGGAGCTGGCCCCGGGGCCGCGCGCCGTCCCCGGAACGGGACAGGCGGTCGAGCAAACGGCGCAGCCGCCCGAACGGCAGCAGCCGGAGACCCAGGCCGATCGCGCCGACCAGCAGCGCCGCCTGCACGAGCAACGACAGCTCCGCCGGGGAGAGGCGCAACAACTTACGCAGCGTGGTCATCCTGGACGTCGATCAACTGCGCGGCGGCGAGGGCCTCGAGCAGGCCGAGCAGGTCGCGCTCGCACCGCTCGGCGGGGACGTCGTACTCGGCGACAAGCGCGTCGCGGATCTCGCGCACCGAGCGCGGGCTTTGCAGCAGCGCCCAGATACGCGACCCCACGGCGTCGAGGCTGTAGTACACGCCCGACGCGAGCTGCAGGATCGCGGCCTCGCCGCCCACGTCACAGGAAACCTGATCGCGGGCCGCCACCACGCGACTGGAGATGGCCAAGGGACCGCACGCCTTCATCGCGCTAACGTACGGTCACGTGCTGCTGCTGCTATCGGGGGATTCCCCGACAGCGCCGGTCACGCGATGCCGGACAGGTCCTGCGGTTCGGCGGTGAGGAGCCCGTTCAAGAGGGCGTACTCCACGAACTGGACGCGCGTGCGCACGCCGAGCTTCTTCGCCATGCGGGCGCGGTGGGTCTCGACCGTCTTCACGCTGACCCGCAGCCGCTCGGCGATCTCGTGGTTCGCGTACCCGCGCGCGAGCAGATCTAGGACCTGACGCTCCCGCGGGCTGAGGAGTCGTGGCGTCTTGCCGCTCAAGGCGCGGCCGAGCCCGTCGGGCCGACCTACGTCGATGAACGTGCGCCCGCGGTGCACGGCGCGGATGGCGGAGAGCAGCTCCTGATCGGCGGCCGGCGTCAACACGTAGCCCGTCGCGCCCGCAGCGAGGGCCGCCTCGAGGCAGCCGGGAGCGTCGTGCGTGGTGAGCACCAGGACCCGAGCCGGCGGGTGTCGGTGGCGGATCCGCTCGATCGTTTCAATCAGGCGGGTACTCAGCGCGGCGGCATCGAGGACGGCGACGTCGGGTGCGGCGTCGGGCGTGTCCGCCACGATCTCGATGTCGGGCTGCGCTCCGAGCACGCTCCGGAGCTCGGCTTGCGAAGCGCCGTGGTCTCCAGCGACAGCGACTCGTATCCGCACGGTGTACGACCCTTCCGCGTGTGGGCAGCCGGCTATCAGGGAATTCCCCGACGACTCCAACCCAAAGTGTGGCACGCGCATGGCAGTCGCAAGGCGCGGGGGCGAGGTCTAGCGGGTCGTCCAGCCGCGGGTATATTCAGCCGCTCCTTCGGTCGCTGCCGCGAGCCCTAGCGGGCGGCGATTGGCTGTTCGGTGGCCTCGCCGGTCCGATCAGCAGCGCCCGCTCGACCCAACTTTTTGTCGCAGCCCCGTGGGACATTGCAGTGCGCGTGCGGCCCTGACGCCCTTCACTGCCTGGGAGACTGCATCGTCGTGGAGCCCTTGCCTTCTCCTCACCCCCTTTCCCCCTCTCCGCATGGCGGAGAGGGGGGACGGCGCGGAAGCGCGTTGCCCACTATTGCCGGTGCCCAGGGGTTCGCAGCGCTGCGGCGCGACACGCCGGCACGGGTGCGGCTCGATCTGCAGCAGCGTGCGTCCAGCAACATCCGCCGCCACCTGCTGCGCGCGGCGCGGCGTTTCCTGGCGCTCGTGGTCGTGGACCTCGCGTCCTTCTACGTGATGCGCGAGCTGTTTCGCGCCGTGCGCGAGTATGCCGTGCTGGGCCACCGAGTGGCCGGCGCCGTGCAGACGCTCGTGCCGCCGGGAATCTTGAACGGCTGGCAATACGCCGCCGCCTTGTTCGTGGGACTGCTGGTGACAGGCAATTACGGCCGGGGTGACCGGCGGCGCGATCCGCGCCGCTTGTTTCTCGGTTGCGCGCTCGCGACGGCGTTGCCCCTGTGGATGACGATTTGGACGCGGGGGCTCGAGCCGATGCTGGTGCAGTACGGGCTCGTGACCGTGCTGGTGTGGGCAGGGCTCGTGATGGAGCGGCTGACGCTGGATCGCGCGGCGGCGCGGATCCGGCCGTCCGGCCGCGATCGGCTTGACACGCTGTTCGTCGGGTCGGGCGCGGACTGCCTCAGTGCCATCGCAAGTCAGGCGTTCACTGCGGGCGCGGAATACCGTCCGATCGGGTTCGTGGACAGCCGCGTCCCGCCCGCTCCCGGAGCGCTGGGGCACATCAGCGACTTTTCGCTGCTGCTCGCGGCATCGGGAGCGCAGGTGGTTGTGGTCTGCGGATATCTGACCGACAAGCAGTTCGAGGAGATCGTGGACACGGCCCTGACAGGCGGCTGCCAGGTGCTCTCTATGCCGCGCTCGGCCGAGATCGCGGGGGTGCATCCGACGACGGTGTGGCGGCGGGGGCGGCCGCTGGTTGAGCTGACGGCGCCGAGTCTCAAGGGGTGGCAGCTCGCGGTGAAGCGGGTGGCGGACCTGATCGGCGCGGTCGTGGGATTGATTGTCTTGAGCCCGGTGTTCGCGGTCATCGCCGTGCTCGTGAAGCTCGAGTCCCCCGGACCGGTGTTTTTCACGCAGCAGCGCGTGGGCCGCGGCGGCAAGCGGTTCCGGATCATCAAGTTCCGCACGATGGTGGACGGCGCCGAGGGGCAGCGCGACGAGCTGTTGCCGCAGAGCGTCTACAGCGATCCGCGGCTCTTCAAGATGCCCCGCGATCCCAGGACTACGAAGCTCGGGCGTTGGCTGCGGCGCACCAGCCTGGACGAGCTGCCGCAGCTCGTGAACGTGCTTCGGGGAGACATGTCGCTCGTGGGCCCGCGGCCGCCGTTGCCCTCAGAGGTGGCCTTGTACGAGGAGCACCACTACGCTCGGTTTGATGTGAAGCCTGGAATCACCGGCCCGTGGCAAGTTGGGGGTAGGAACGACGTTCGGGATTTTGACCAGGTGATTCGGCTTGAGCTCACCTACATACGCGACTGGACGCCCCTGAAAGATCTCATGATTCTGGCGCGAACCGTTCCGGCTGTGCTGCGGATGCGGGGCGCAGAGTAATTGCCTTGAGGTCGCAGATGGGACCTTCGGGTGCCTAACAGCGTGCAGGTGTTGGCAATTGGGATTCTTGTTTCTTCCTGAAGCAGCAGACGTGGCCCTGAGTCTGCAGAACGTCTTGCGACCGCAGGATCTGGAACCGGGAGGCGCACTCCACTGGCTTCTCCGCCCACAATTCGTCCTGGGCTTTCTGGGCGGGCCTTTCGGCGCTCTGATTAAGGACACCTAAACTCACCTTGTTCGGCAGATTGGTCGGCGACGGACGATCTCGCATCGTACTACTCAATACCGGAGACCTCACGGTAGTTCATGCCTCGCGCACTCGTGTTGTACGCAACAGACCTAAGCCCTCGATCAGAGATTGCGCCGGGGGGGATCACTAACATTCTTCGGAGTTGCTTAGAGTACCTGCCGAGCGAGTGGGAAGTCGATGTGTGGGGTGCGGTCATCTCTGGAGCGGAAACGTGCGATCGCCCTGTGTTACTAGGTTCCCGGGAGGTATGGTTCCGCCCAATTGTTCAAGCAGCCCCGATAACTCGCCGCCGCGTCCCGCTGTCCTTGGCATACTGCCTTGCCCTGGCAGCACGGCATCGACGTGGAGAGATCTCCGCGTCTCGCTACGACCTTGTGGTAGCTCACCGGACGGACTACGTGGCTGCTCTTCGGACCGCCACGCGTCGGCGGCTGCTGCCCCCGGTGTTGGCAGTCATTCACGGCTCATCGGAGTTTGCGCCGCGGACCATGGGGATGGCAAAGCGGTGGCTCTACTTGTTCGGGGAACGGGCCGCACTGAAGACGGCTCAGCGCGTTGCCTTGGTGAGCCGCTCGGCACTGTCATACTATCGGGCTTTCTACCGACAGCTACCAAGTCACCGATTTGCGTGGTTGCCCAACGCCGTGGACCAGAGTGTGTTCCGCCCAGGCGATCGTGTGGTGGCAAGGGAATCGCTCAACGTTCCCCTGGATGCGCAAGTGTTCACGTACCACGGACGACTTGAGCACGAGAAGGGTATCGACCGCCTGGTGGCGACAATACGGAGAATTGCAGAGAGCAACCCAGATGCCCTCTTTTTCATCGTAGGAGCTGGGAGGCTTGGTCGCTGGACTGCGGAGCACGCGAGTCAGCCGCCGCTGGCGGGTCGCGTGAGGCTCTTTGGATTTCGAGCGCCGCACCAGGTGGCAGCTTTGCTTCAAGCCAGTGACGTAAGCCTACTGTGCTCGAGGTTCGAAGGGATGTCCGTCGGGCTGCTCGAGAGCTTGGCCTGTGGTGTCCCAGTCGTCGCTACAGATGTAGGCGACAATAGGCTAGTGCTGAGTATGGTGGACGCGGACCTTGTGGTACCACCGGATCCCTGTGCCATCGCCCCACGCGCAGCGCAAGTGGCAGCCACGCGACAAGCCCTGACTTCTCGAGCCGTGCAGGTAGCAGCGCAGTTCTCTGTCCAGCGTCGGGCGCGCCGCGTCGCGGATCTATGGAGCGCCGTGGCCGCCAATCAGGGGACCCTCTGACGAGCCCGAAGAGATTCTCGGCCGACTATTTTGCTCGCCACTCCCCACCTAAATGGTGGCACCGAGGGGGCGACAAGCCGCTCCTGTACCAGTCGCTACTGAGGTGGTTGCGCAGGTCGAGTGCAATACGGTCCTTGGTCGTCGATGTCGGCTGTGGGACCGGTGCGCTCTCTGCCCGTCTTGAGAAGGCAGGTTTCCGAGTCGTGGCCATGGATCTATCTGCTTGGGCAGCGCGGGCCGCGAAGGTGGGAGGAGTCGAACATGTGCTCGTGGGAAGTGCAGTGAGCCTTCCATTTCGCGAGAGTTCCGTGCAAGTCGTCTGCTGCCTAGACGTGATTGAGCACTTGGCAGACCCCGCAGCGTTCTTTGCTGATGCGTGGCGCGTCATGGCACCAGGCGGCGTGCTGGTGATCTCAACCCCCAATCCTGAGTCACTCGGTAGTCGGCTAAAGGGTCGTACCTCCTTCATCTTCCGCGACCCGACTCACCGCACGGTACTTAGGCGCGGAGAATGGCGGCGGATGCTTCAAAGTGTGGGATTCGATACCCTCCGCGAGGGAACCGACACTCTTTGGGATCCCCCGTACGTGCACTGGCTGCCCCATTCACTCCAGCGGCTGGCCTTTCTACTCATTTCTCAGGTCTTCTGGGCTTGGCAACCCGCCTTTGCTTGGTCGCTTGGGGAGAACTTTTGGTGGCTCGGACGCAAACCCGGCCGACTGTAGCGGTGTGCGCTCAACATGTCCGGTCTGGCCGTCGGACCGGCGTAGAGAGGTACGCATTGAGTGTAGCACGGTCGTTTCTTGCACGGCCCGGATCTGACCTTGACATTCGTATCATCGCGGCGCCGTCAGTCGCGCAGGAGCTACCCTCTGGGGACACCCGCGTCGTTAAGCTCGCGACGGAGTTGAGGCTCTGGAACGATCAGGTCACTCTTCCTCGGTTACTCCAGCGACTGAACATTGGCCTCGCGCATTACACGGCATACGGACCCCCGATCTGTGGTCGAACGCCCTACGTATTGACCGTACACGACGCCGTTTTCTGGGACCACGAGGGCTCATTGTCTCGCCTTGGTCGCTCGTACTACCGCCCCTTGTTGACTTGGGCCCTTCGTGATGATCCTAGGCTCAAGTGGGTCGTGTGTGACAGCGCGATGACCCAGGCAGCCCTGCGCCGCCACTTCCCGAGGCTCGTTGGACGATCTAGCGTTGTGCGGTTGGCGCCCGTGATAGTGCCGCGAGAAGGACAGCGGGAATGGACGATTGAGCAGCGATTAGAAGCCCCAGCAATACTCGCAGTCGGTACCATCGAGCCTAGAAAAAACGTGGGAGCGGTTGTGCGGGCTTTCGAGCGCGTGCGTGAAGCCGTGCCGGCGGCAACCCTCCATGTCGTTGGCCGGCTCGCGTGGGCGAGACGCGATGAGCGCAACCTGTTGAGCGCTCCCGGCGTGGTCCACTACGAGCGACTCCCGGATGACGGACTGGCTGATCTCTACAGTAGAGCGGCTCTTCTGATATCGCTGTCGCGATTGGAGGGGTTTAACCTCCCTGTGGCTGAGGCGCGAGCCTTTGGCCTCCCCGTTATAGTCTCGGACCTACCAGTCCACCACGAGGTTACTGGAGACGTAGGGTGTATCTTCGTGGATCCGGATAACGTGTCTGATGCGGGCCGTCAGGCCGTTCGAGTGTTGACAGATCATGACTTGTGGCGAAGGCTCGCCCGGGAAGCCAGACTCGAACATCGAGGGGACTCATGGGACCGCGTTCGAGACGAGCTGCGCGTGGTCTACGCTCGAGTCAGCGAGCAGTAGTCGCATGAGGCAAGCCACTGGTCGGACCTCGCTCGCCGGGGTGCAACTGCACCCCCGTAGTCTCCGGAAGGCGCTGGCCAGCGTGGAATGCTTGGCTAAGTCCTCCTTCACGCGGACCGTGCTGGTCTGCACGGTGAACAGTGACTTCATCGTCACGGCCAACCGAAATCCCGAATTCCTGCGAGTCCTGAATCAAACGGCATCTCTGTGCTTAGTCGATGGCTTTCCTGTGGCCCTTCTCGGCGGCTTGCAGACTGGACGATTGCTGCCTAGAGCGACCGGTGCTGATCTGACGGAGTTGCTTCTGCGTCGAGGCCATAGGGAAGGCTACACGGCCTTTCTCTTTGGGGACACGAAGGAGACGCAAGATGCTGTGGCGCGTCGCCTCAGGCTTCTGGGCGCGGAACCCGTCTTAGTCGGGGGGATCAGCCCGAGCTACTCGCAGCTGCGTGACGTGAGTGCCAACCGCAGCTTCGTGGCACAAATCAATCACAGCGGAGCCGACCTCTTGCTCATAGCACTGGGCACGCCGCAGGGCGAGCTGTGGGCGGCGAGCTGGCTGCCGGAGCTCAAGGTGAAGGTCACGATCGGGGTTGGATCGAGCCTGCGGTACTTCGGTCGGACGACGCGCCGAGCACCTCGAGAGATGCGGGCGCTCGGTCTTGAATGGCTGTTTCGGCTGACCGCCGAGCCAACCCGACTCGGGCCTCGATACCTCCGTGATGTGAGCCTTATTTGGTGGGCGGTGCGTCCTTGGCTCCTGGGATCGAGAGCTCGAATCGGAGAATGAACGGGCTCGCTCAGCTCCTTAGGGCGCCCTCTGCTGCATCGAAGACCGTTGTATGCCTGAGCGTCCTCGTGGGGGGGGTGGTTGCGGCCAACCCGTGGTTGATCGTCTTCGGTCTCCTTGGCCTGCTCGCAAGCCTCTTCCTAGTAGCACCATACGAAGCAGGTAGCTCGTTTCTGCTCGCCTCGATCGCCCTTCGAAGTTCGGTCGATGCATTTCACGATGTTCAGGTTGGCCCGGACTGGGCAGGTCAGAATGCGGCTAGTCTACTGGGACTCGCGGCGCTCCTAATGTGGGTCCTTGTGCATCTTGAGGATCGGCTCAGGGGGGCGCGCCCGCGCGTCGACATGCTGCTCACGTTGGCGATCCTTCCACTCGCCATGACACATGTGATCGGGACGTTGTCAGGTGTCGCGGTATTAGGGTTACGAGGTCTTACGCTGGGTGTGCGAGAGCTCGTGCGGCTGTCGTGTGTCTACGCACTCGGTGCGCTTGTGTACTTGTTGCACCTCCGAGGTTTACGCCTTGGCGCCCTGGTTGGGGCGGCCATTGCGAGTCTGATAGTTCCGTTTGTGGTCGGGGCGTGGCAGATCGCGACAGGGTCGGGCGATCCGTCGCTCCCGGGGATGATTCGCGCTTACGGGACCTTCCCTCACGCCAATGCCATGGGGGACTACCTGGCGATCATGACCCTGACGAGCGTTGTCTTCATTGTTGAGCGGCCAGCGACTAGGCAAATCGCTGTACCATTGGTGCTTCTCTGCGGTACGGGGATTGTGCTCACCTTCAGTCGTTCTGCAATGCTGGTACTGAGCCTTGGCGCTGGCCTCTACCTCTTTTTGGCCGCCGTCGCTTGGCGAAAGCATGCTTCAGGCAAGGGGATCACGGTCGCGATAGCGCTCTTTCTCATGACCGGTGTGGCGTTTGCGGGCCTGATCGCAAAGCGATTCTCGGACATTACAGTTGGGCCAGACTTGATTGCTCGGGCGGAGGTTGGCGAGATACAGAATTCGTTGGAGTGGCGGGTCTTCACCTGGGCGGTTCTTGTGAAGCAGGGGCAGGAGCGTCCGGTATTTGGTCATGGCGTTGAGTCGGTCACCGAGCTGAATCCCGTGCGCCATTTTGAACTGAACCTACCCTTCAATGCACACAATGCGATCGTTCGAATGTTCTTCGAAATGGGCCTGCTTGGCGTGGCGGCCTATCTTTGGTTTGCAATCGGCCTCGCCACGTGGCTCCTCCGAGCCGGTAGAGAGCTCCCAGGGCCGTGCGGGTCACTGGCCCGAGCGTTTGGTATCTGGGTGTTGATCGCTTTCGTTGCTACGTTGGGTGCGATAGATCAACTGAACGAGACGGCGAGCCTGTATCTCATAGCCGCGGCGATCGGCCTCGTTGCAGCCGAAAGACGGCGATTCGAAGGTAGCAGTGGCCTACGTTTTCGGCGAGAACCGCTCCCTACTTGAGCAGCAGCCTGCGTGAGTGCACGTTGCGCCATAGCGCATGTACCTCCCGGAGGCCGTTCATATACGCCCGGATTCGGGCAGGCCCGCCCCGGCGTACGAGGGCTGTCACCATTAAGCCGACAGCAGTCCAATGCAGCGCGGCGTAGTTCAACCACCTCATTCCCCGAACCCTTAGTAGATGGTAGTGGTTTACGATCGCTGAACGCGCGGTAGCAGCAGCACCTTCACGAGAGGAGGGAGATCTGTGATGCCAAACCCGCAATGCTGGATCTACGAACAGAGGTCCGTTGGCCCCGGCGATTAGGGAGAGGTACACGTCCTCGCCTAGACTGTATCCCTCGAGCCACGGCGCGGCCTCGACTCCTCCGAGAACGGCGCGACGAAAAGACATGTTGCAGCCGCTCAAGAACTCACTCCGGAAAGCTCCCGAGGCGTCACTCCATCGGATGCCAGATCCACTATAGCCACTCAACGAAAGCCTGCCGGCATCTCCGGAGTCCTCGAGAAACACCCTGGCCCAAGTTCGGCGGAGCAGTCCGCGTCGGGACGCCAGCACATCGATCCCCCCGATTCCCACCGCAGCCGGAGTGTCCCGATATCTCGCCACCAGATGCTCGAGGTAGTCGGGTGCGATCTGCGCGTCGTCGTCAAGGAATAAGATTACCTCACCAGTCGCAGCTCGGATGGCCAACCGGCGAGTGTGAATCAGTCCGTGCGGGCCGGGATTTATGATATGACGGAAGCGGAAGTTTGCCGCCTCAGCTTGGCTCCTCAATTGGCTCACAAGCTCGGGCGCGCTTGTTCCATCGTCCGTTATGATAACCTCGGTGTAGGAAGCCCCTTCGGGTGGGCCCGCCGAGAGTAGTGCCTGGAGACAACGCGCGAGTTCCACTGGGCGGTTGCGGGTGCACACCGCGACACTCAGCCCAAGAAGGGTAGCCAGGACCAACCCCCTAGCGGTCCGCTCGCCGGAAGGCGAGCCAGGTGGCCAATGCAACGGTGCCTTGCGTCAAGGCGTACGCCGCCACGGCGCCCGACAGTCCCCAACGCAGAGTCAGGGCGGTATTTGAGAGGACGCCGATCGTACCGCCGACAAGCACCGGGAGGTAGAGCATTCGCTCACGCTTTGTTGCGTACAAGGCTGCCGAATAGAAGCCAGCATAGCCGCACGCGACGCGAATTGCGACGAAGGCTAGGATGTACCCCATCCACGCCACATATCTCGCGAATAAGACATGCACGAGCACTGGCGTGAGCGCCAGAGCTCCGGCGGTAATCACACCAAACGTTGGGAGGTAGATCCGTTGGTTCTCTCGGAGCCTCGCAACGAAAGCCTCCCGACCAGTTCGCGAGGTGGCTGCGAGCCCAGGCGACCATGCCTCGACCATCGCTCCGGGAACTAGGAGAGCCAGCGTAGCCACTTGAGACGCAAGTCCGAAGACGGCCACTCCTTTGAGCCCATCGGGGCTTGCCTGCAAGAAGTACAACTCCAGTCGCCGCCAGATAAGTACGTCAAGAAGAACTAGCATTCCCACGGAATACACGGAGCGAAGCTCTTTGGAGAGCCCTGCCACACGCCACTCCTGAGCGCCGATCCGCGCACCGTGAGATAGAACGAGGCTCGCGAGAACTACAACTGTGGCGAGGGTTTCCAGAACGACAAGTGGTCCATAATGCGACCTTTGTGCCGCGACCCCCGACATCAAGCTCACGGCCATTGCGAGACCAACGGAGGCTGCACCCATCCACTCGGCACGGAGCACTTCTCGGAATGCCCCTACAGCCTTCGCTCTAGGCAGAAGAGTCGCATAGCCTATCTGGGCCAGAGCCATCGCCCCAAGCAGCGAGTAGTAGCCGTCCCCTCCGCTGACGGGAGCAACGAAGCCCATAACGGACAGGGCGACAGCAGCAACCAGTACGGAGTGTAGAAGCAGGCCGCCTAGGGGCACGCTTCGCTGCGGTTCTCGGAGGATCGTTTGGGGTGCCCCGAGCACGCCAACCTGAGACACCACAGCAGCGGTGGTCTGCAATACGCTGTACGCGCCATACGCTGGGACGGTGAGCGCGCCCGGGACGAATATCCCCCAGGCGGTCCGCGCCAGACTTCTGACAAGCGCCGCCTGAGTGTTCGCGAGTGGTGCCGCATCCCGCGTGAGCGCCCCCCGCAGTGCGGACAGTGTCGGCGCCCGCCTTGATGCACGCACCAGCCCGTGCCAGAGAGTCGCAAGTAACAAGGCGGCCTCAGGGATTACGACGAACTACGTAGCCCGCGCAGGTCAGCCAGTGATTGATCTGTTGAATCGCCGTCTCAAAGTCTACTGGGGGAGTCCAGGCTCTTATGACATGAGGCTGTACACACGTTGTGGCCTCCATGATTCGAGCGAAAGCTTGGTCGTCCTCTAAGGGCGCACGTGCTCGTACATGCGCAAGAGGGTCTTCCGACGCCTTCAGCCGTGACACGAGCGCCCCCAACCAGGACCACGTCGGAAATCGACCAAGCAACGCTCGCACGTACCAACCAGCCGTTCGTCGGTAAAGGCTTCGGAGCAGCGCAAAAACCTGGCCCCTCAGGCTCACTTCCTGTGCGCGGCCCGCACTCGCGACGACTCGACGGTTGACGCCCATGGTTCCCTCCATTGGAGCGAGGACTTCGGTCCATGAGCGGTGGGCGAACTCGACATGATGGTGATAGTGTCCAAAAGCGTTCAATTCGTCGACGCTAACCCGCGCGAGATGCACCAAGTACGCTGCCACATTCCTGACGTACGTTGTATTGGAGAAACCAAGGCGGTCGGCATAAGCGACCGGACGGCACTCTAGCAATCGCTGTGCCAAACTAGCCGTCCAAGTGGGGGAACCGGGACCGATCACGTTGCCCAAGCGGACGATCGCTAGGGAGTAACCGCCGACCTCCGCTGCTCGGCACATTAGTTCCTCCGTAGCGGCCTTGGTTTCAATGTACGGGTTGCCTTTGACCCTCGGCGCCGCCATTGGGATTGGGGGAATCCGCAGATCGAACCCAAAGACAGCGACCGTGCTGACGTGGATGACTCGTGGAGTCCGTTGGCTAACTGCGATTCTGTCGACACTCTTGGCCAAGGCTTTCGTTTCGTGACGTAGACGGTGGGGGAGCGCCGCCTTGACGTAAGCGAGATTGATGACCGCCTCGACATCGCCCCGCGCACGCTCTGCGTCCGCTGGAGTTACGACCACAATACGCTTCAAGTGATGACCTAACAGGATCGACGCTACATCCGGACGACGCGTCACCGCCATGACCTCGAAGTCCGAGTCTAGGAGCGCTTGAATTACGAACTGCCCCACATAGCTCGTCGCTCCGACAACGACAGCAGCAGTCATTCCTGATTACCACCGAAGGTGGCGAGCTGCTCCAGGATAGCCGACAACGTTATGAACCGGTTGGCTTCAAGAATCGACGACAACCCAGTGGGGTCACTGCATGCGGTTAGAAAGTCCTGGTGCTCAAGGTGGAAGCAGCCCAAACTGTCACGGGCGATTAGATCCACCGGTCCGTCGGTGACTGTGAACTGAGCGCCACCGCGATACAAGATGGGCGCGCCAGCGAAGGATGTCGGTATGACCAGAGTGCCATGAGCTCCCACGACCTTGACGCAACCCGCTAAAGCCTCCATTCGGCTGACCTTTAGCTGAACCTCCACTGGTGGGGTTCCCGGGCGCGACAGTTCGAAGGAAGCCCGCAAATCGTGCGACGGCTCCTCTCTCGGCGTCTTCTCTACGGTACGTACTATCAATCTCACCTGACTATCGTCCATGTCTAGAGACAGGACAAAGAGCACCATGTCCAGAAGGTGCGACCCAGTATCCCAGAGGACACCACCGTGCGGGTCGTTCACGAAGTAAGAGGACCGAGCCGGCCACGCCCAGCGCGCGCCCTCTGTTGCCTCGATGAAGGTGACGTGGCCGAGACCATCTACTTGCAAGAACTGCCGCGCGCTCTGCAAGCTGGGATAGAACCGGCGAAAGTGACCGACGAGCAAGCGCCGGCGCGTATGCTTCGCCGAGATGGCCATGTTGCGGGCATCGGTGCCGGAAACAGTGAATGGTTTTTCTACAAACACGTGTTTCCCCGCGGTTAGATATGCTTTGGCAATCTCGGCGTGACTCTCAGGCGGTGTTGCGATAACCACCGCGTCAACAGGGGCAGTAGCGTCGACCTCGGGTCGTGGACCCCAGGTTGCTGCACGTAGGGTACTCGCTACCAGATTCGCAGCGCGCGTATCTGTATCGTAGCACCCCCGGATAGCGACGAGGCCCCGGCGCACAAACTGCCCGACGACGGGGACATGGTAAGCTTGCACCACGGCGCCGCACCCCACGATGTCATATCTGAGCAAAGGGGCGCGTGGATTGCCAATTGAAGCGGTTCTGGCCCCTACGTCTGCAACTGAGCGGTTCACTGGGTGGCTGGTGATGGCGCACCAAACGCCAGTCCCCAAAGGCTATCGCAGCGTCGGAGATGGGGCTGGCGCGTCGCGGCTTTTGCAAACGTTGGAGTCAGTGAGGACATTGGCCTAAGGTTGTGCATTGGCGTCAGGGGTCTGCGCGAACGTCAGGTGCACGTTCGCCAACAGCGAATGCGGTCCGACTGATGCTGAACGCAAGGGCGATGAGGAAGCCCGCGATTGAGCCCGCGAGGCCTATGAGCGTTCGCGGCGGCCCAGCCTTCCGAACGGGCGTAACCGGGGCTTCGACGAGGGTAAGGGTCGGAGTGTCCCGTACCTCGTTGAGGCGTGCCCTCTCGAGGTCTGATTGCAGTTGAGTGTAGAGATTGAGACCTAGGTCAACACGACGTCGGAGGTTCACTTCCTCAAACTGCAGGGCGGGAGAGTTCGCGATTTGACGATTGTGTTCGTAAAACTGACGAAGTGCCTCCTCCTGCCCGTGAAGGTCCTCGTGCGCCTCTGCCACCCTTCTCTCGAGAAACAGGCGCTCGTTCAAGGCTCTGCTAGAGCGCACATGTTGTAGGAAGTTGTTTATCTGGCCGAGAAAGGAATCGGCGATCGCCCGGCTGAGCACTGGATCGGAAGCTCGCACCGAGAAGGAGATTACGCCCGTGCGGACGTCGAGGTCGCTGCGGATGTTGTGGTTGAGGCTCCGTATGGTCGACTCAAGTCTACGCGCACTGTCCAAATTATCGAAGCCGTAGTACGAGGCAAGGTCTTTCGTTTGACCGTTGCGGTTGACGAATTGGCTCTTAGCGATTCCTTCGAGAATCGTCCTGCTCTTGACCAGGTAGGCGTAGAATTGCGGGGACTCCGCAACCGAGCTCTGGAGTCCTAACTGGCTCGCTACGCCTAGCAGAGCGGCGCTTCGGAGCGTCGAACTGGGGTTGTCTGGCAGAAAACTTGCTGAGGCGTCGTACCAGGGAGGAATCAGTAGGGCAGTCCCGATTGACCCCAAAGCTGCGGCGACCGTAATCGCGATGACCACCTTGCGATTCTGGCGAATGGCAGAAACTGTAGCTCGTCCTAGGACGCTGAGACTCGGACCGAGTCGCCCGTCGTCGTCGGGAATCGGCGCGCTCACCAGGTTGCCGCCACGAGATCCTGTAGCGCGGCCTTCAGGGGCTCCAGGGTGGTCGCGAGCGACGTCACGGCACTCGCCTTTGCCTCTCCATCCGCCGCTCGCACCACCACGTCCCACTCCGGCTCGGGGCTCCGATCATTTGCTACGAATGGTCTTCGCGGTGCCGCACAAGCCCCGATGTGCCCCATTCGTCCCGCCAGCGCCAGGGTCGCTGTTTTACTAGCTCCATGATTGCTACAGTCCTCGTGAGGACCTCCGCGATCACTCCCACCAACGGCACACATGCGCTCCGCACGGAGGAGCCTCTTTGAGCTGCGCTCGTGGATGATGAATGACATAAATGACATAGATGATCGTGACAGTACCTAGTCGTCTAGCTAGGGCGTGAGAGGTTCATCCACCAAGTAAGGTTCGTAGATAGTTCGGATCCTATAGGCGCGGTAAATCCAGTTGCCAGGTGGTAAGGTGAGTTTCCATGCCAGTTGGCCGGACGGAAGTACTTCGTGGAGCGTGCCCTGCGGGCCGAACGTAACCAAGGTGTTCGCGTTCGCCAGCCTCTGCGCGAACCCGATAAAGGGTGAGAAGATATCGGGACCTGGCCTGTAGCTCCAAACCAGAGTCGCTGTCTTCGCGTCCTGGTCCAGCACGTATTCAACGGCCCGGCTGAAGGGTGGGTTATGCGTGTTGCCGTTGTCGAAGAGAATGTAATGCCCGTTCCAGAGCCTCCTAATCCCGTGCTGGAACGAAAACATCAGCGTATCACCAGCAAATGTAAACTGGTTCTTCACACCTCCCCAGCGCCAGATGACGTTTCCAGTTCTCGAGTCGATCTTCGTGATTTCACTTTCGTGCCGGAAACTGACAAGGTAGTTGCCGTCTTGGTCTACCTCGATCGCATTACCGTGATTCCAGTCAAGAGTCGGGGTCGTCAATGAGAGCGATGGGTCCACGTCTGTGATCGAGAAATGATCGAATGCATTCCAAACGAAACGGATCTGGCCGGCCGGGTCAACTTCCTCTAAGACATTACCGATAACTTGAGTTGCTGGCGAACCACCAAGACCGGTGAGGTCCATGGTTCTAACGTCGAACCCAAGCAAGATACCTGTTCCTCGACGTGTCAAGCGCAACTCATGATTGTCGGTGGCATAGCCGCCATCTGCTGTCCAACTTCGCAAGACGTTCCCAGCGACGTCGAGTTCATCATATGCCTGGGAAGCGCCCGTAATGTGTAGGGAAAGGGTGTAATGACCGTTGGGCTGCGGTTCGAGATCCGTGATGAAACCGTTCGACTTCACTACGTACCACCTTACCCGACCGATCGAATCGACGATGAGAGCACAAGTGGGAGGGGTTAGCGAACTGGTGAAAACGGCGAAGACGGTCAGCCCGACGGGTGGGTCCCCGAGTGCCTGGGTGGTGATCTGTGGCAGGCCCGAGGGAAGGGAGTCGGTACCGAAGTCCGGCCCGACTACTGTTTGGAAATCGCCACCTCGCCCCCAAACGGTGATTACCGTGGAGTAATCCGTGGCAGCCAGGAGGCCGAGCACGTTGACATCGATCGGGCAAGCAGAAACCGGAAACCGAGGTGTACTCCCGTAATCGAGGCCTGCCACGGCAGGTCCCGCGTAGAAGACTTGGACAGCCGCAATGGAACCGGAGCACTCCACGTGCGCCACGGCGGCGGTGACCATCAGCGGATTCGGAGTGAAAGTGACAGCCCCCAGCTTGACTGGGAGTCGGACTGGAGCGAAGATGCTGCCTCCTGAATCGCAGGCCGTAGCGGCCGACACCAGTAAGATCGAGAGCCACATCAAGCGGTACCAGTTAACGCACACAGCCGCCCCCTCTTTGCAAATAGGTCCTCGTTTTGCCGAGGCTATTAGCTTAAGCAGCCTCCCCTGATTGGCGCGAGAGTCTTTATGGCTCCGATGTTTGTTCAAACGGCTGGCACACCAACAGGTTAGGACGCGTGAGCCTCGAGCAGTGAGCAGTGGCATCACTTCCTCACCAACACAACGATCGCCACCGTGCTCGCGACAATCTGCGCGATCCCCCCGAACAGGGCCACGTAATTGATGTGCTGCGTCGTGTCCCGCACCGGCACGAACACCTCCGACCCCGGGCCCGGCCTTGGATCACTGCGGAAGAACAGCGTCTTCCGGCGCGTTCGCACCTCGCCGTTCGCATACTGCACGCTCACCCGGCCCTTGTCGGCGCGATACGTGAATCCACCTGCACCGTCGAGGTAGTACTCGAGGTCCGCTCCCTGCTTCCACAGGACGCTCCCCGGCGAATTCACGGCCCCGCCCACTTTCACCGCGGGCTGATACTCCGGGATCTCGATCACGTCGCCCCGCTGCAGCATGATGTCGTAGCGCGATGCGGTGTCTTGGAGCGCCCGCTTTAGGTCCACGTTGATTCGCCCGACGTTGTTCGCAGCACGCACGAAACGGATCCCCTCGGGATAGGCTTGCCGGGTGAGCCCGCCCGCTCGCCCGATGATCTCCGCCAGTCTGTCGCTCTTGGTGCGCAGCGAGTAGGTGCCGGGATAGCGCACCTCGCCGGTCACTGTGACCGTGCGCTGGAAGTCAAACTCGGGCTGGGGCTGGATCAGCACGTTGTCGTACGGCTGCAGCGCGACCTCGGGCGCGCCCTTGGCGGGGAAGGCGAGGCCCGGCGGCCCGAAGTAGTGGCCCAGCGAGTCACGCTCGAATAGATACGTGGAGTCGAGCGGCACGCGGACAGTATTGGCGAGCTGGCCCTTGGAGCGGTCCGCGGGCATGCGCGCCACCTCGCCCTCGCGCAGGTCGGCGCCCACCGTTGGCCCGCGCGCCAGCAGCACCAGGTCGCGCAGCGTCATCCCCTCCCGCCACGGATAGATCCCGGGCTTCCGCACCATCCCCGCGATCGCCACGTAGTACTGCCCCGCCAGCGCGGGCACCGTGTCCACCACGACCGAGTCACCGTCCTCGAGGACCATGGCCGGCAAAGTCACCGGTAGCGGTGGATCACCAGGAGGAACTGCTCCCTGCTCCCCGCTCCCTGAAGGTGTGAGCGCCACGTCGATCGCGGCCCGCGGCGGCGCGCCCGGGGACCGGTTCGCGGCCGGCAGCAGCCGATGGATCGCGAGGCGCTGGAGCTGGGCGTTGGGGCGGAACCCGCCCGCCGCATGCAACAGGTCGAGCAGCGTCTCGCTCTCCTTGAGCTCGTAGACCGCGGGCCGCACCACCGCGCCCGCCACCTCGGCCCGGATGCCGTGCACCGGCACGAACACCACGTCCCCGGTCTCGAGCCGGATGTCGTTGCGGGTGTCGCCGCGCAGCAGGTAGTCGTACAGGTCGAGCGTGGCGACGGCCTTCGCGGCGCGCTGGATCTCGATGCGCCGCATGTTGGCGCGCCCCGTCACCCCACCCGCCGCGTACAGCGCGGTGAGCGCCGTGCCGAGCGAGCTGATCTGATACGCCCCCGGCTGGGACACTTCGCCCACGACGTAGACCTGATTGACCCGCACGTTCGCCACGGAGACGTCGAACCGCGTCGTGGCGTTGAGCCCGCGCTTCACCCCCGAGTACACGCGCCCCAGCCTGGCGTAGAGCACATCGCGCAGCTGATCGAGCGTCAGGTTCGAGACATGCACCTGTCCCACCTGGGGAATCAGCACGAACCCCTCGCGCGTCACCTGCAGCGTGTACGCCAGCTCCACGTCGCCCGTGAGGATCAGGACCAGCGCGTCACCGGGGCCGAGCTTGTAGTCGGGCGGCACGGGGCCGGAGAGGAGCGGCAGGAACTGCGTCGTGGTCCGCCGGAACGCATCCACGCCGAATACCGCCGAGGGTGGCGCGGGCGTCACGCCCCGCAGCTGGAACATCCCCGTGTCCACTGGCAGCCCGCCCGTCTGGATCGGCGCCAGGCCGAGCGCCTGCACCGCGCCGAGCTCCAAGGCGCCTGGAACCGGCAACGCCCCACCAGGCAACGCCTGTCCTAGATACGGATCGAGCAAGTTCGTCGGATACCCGCTCGCCGCGAGCCGCGCACGGATCTGATCCGGCGTGAGGCCGGACTGCTGAATGCGTTGCCGGATGATGTCGGGGAGCCCGGGATTCTGCTGGATGGCTTGCTGCAACGCCTGCTGTGCTTGGGAGGGAGATGGCACCTGGGCAATGCCAACTCGAGCCGCGATGAGCAGGCCTCCGGCCAAGACAGGGAGAAGGGAGAGGGGAGAGGTTCGTCCCGGTGCGCCGCACGGGCACCGGTGCTGAAGGGCCATCATCTGCGCAGAATCCCCCAAGGGCTCGGGAACAGCCG
>WNGM01004735.1_pt1 | contig 27097 bp, 21 predicted proteins | sample 5400571 | NCBI WGS metagenome assembly WNGM01 (sample SAMN13153378, study PRJNA577476) | soil metagenome | isolation source: 100 cm soil or saprolite under Garry oak tree replicate 2 | place: USA:California | collected 2016-06-15 | reverse complement strand
CTTCTCGCTGTACTTTTTACGGGTGACGTACTGAATACTCACCTTGTACTGTAAGCATAGCCGCTCATGATGTGAGCGACATTGGAAGAAGATGAGCGTTTTCTCATGCTTCTTTTCATCAGTTTTGACGTTGTAATCTCAACCACCCCGTGCTATACTTTTGGTTCTATTAGTTTCAGAGGAACAAACCAATGAGAGAGTTTATTGTTACCCCGCTGCCCGAACAGGATTATACCGGACGGGTGCGCTTGCCCATTGAAAGTAAACTGGCTATCCAGGCCAGGCAATCCACAAAACAACAGACGGAAGACAACCGCGAAAGCTATGAGTCACAGACCAGGGCACATTATAAGCGGGCGCTGCGTCTTGGCTGGCGTGACGATGACATTCTGATGTTTCTTGAAAATAAGCGCAAGGACGGGAAGTTTATCGACGCATCAGGTACCAAGCGTATCGATGAACGGCCTACCATGCGGGAGATTTGGTACTACATCGAAAACGATATGGTAAAGGCACTTATGACGCGGGGAGTAGATCGACTCTTCAGGCATGTTGACATGGTAGAACCAGCCATGTTTGCTAAACTCTGCAAAGAACACCATTGCCTGATCTTAACGGACACAGCCACCTTAGACTTAAATCGGCCCGATGACTACAACAAATTTCTTGCAGATGCCCAGGCAGGGGCAGATCACTTACAGCATATCAAGATGATGAATCGGCTGAAGCTAGGAAAATCCATGCGCGGGGAATACGATGGGAGGTCTATTCCCGTTGGGTTTATCCTAGACGAAGACCGGATGTTTTATATCATCTACGAACCACATGCTCGGGTTGTCAGGTGGCTGTTTCGGAGATATAGGGAACTGGCTGGTAACTTCGCCATGTTAAAAAAGGAAGTGGCACAGAAGATCGCAACCCAGGGCTATCTTTTCCCGCCATTCCCTGAAAGCATACAATCGCGTGTCATCCTGGGCGGTAACAAGTATGGCTATACCCTTACTGCAATTGGCCTAAAAGAACTGCTTACCAATGTGGCCTATATCGGGTGGTGGCTGGTCTATGAAACAGTTGATAAGGCGCTGCCAACAGAACAGAAAGTCTTGCGGGCTAAGATAGAAAACAACCACCCTTCTATTGTCGATACGGTTGATTTCTGGTACGCCCATGATAGGCTGACTGAAAAGGACGCGCCCAGGTCGCGCTACCACAAAGTAGGCACAATGCCATGTGACGCCCTGCTAAACGGGATTGTCACATCAACGAATGGCTGTTCAGTCTACGTCTATCAGAAATCCCGGGAACCGGAAAGCGCGGTGTATGTGATCGAAGATACGAAAGAAACCTATAACGACCATGCGCATGGTTCCCTGTACGTCAAAGACTTAGATCGCATCTTCACCAGTCACCTGTTAGCAAAGCTGGAAGAGGGGAAGCGGCTGCGCCAGCAACTTGCGGGCAGTGATTTGTTGGCTGACCTAGACGGGATGGAAAATGCGATGGCCGTCCGGTTAGCTGATATCGCAAAAATGCAGGCAGAAGATAGCGCAGGACTTACCGCATCGCTGGCAGCGTACACACAGGAAGCCGATAGTTTGCAGCGCACCTTGCGCTATGGGGCGGCTAAACTTGATAGGGAAACCATCGAAGAGTTTTCGGGACGGCTTGCCAGGCTGCATGTCACCATCAAAGAGCTAACGCTGAAACAACAACGTGCCCAGGCAGCAGCAGCAGAATGGGCAGAGTTTGCCACACGGTTAGAAGATGTCCCAGCCGTCTGGAAAGAGATGGGCAGTGAAAACCGGCGTAGGTTTGTCCGATTAGTGACAGAACAGGTTACACTTACCAAGCCTGCCCATAACTGGCTACAGCTAACAATACTGTGGTTATGGCCGGATGCACCGGTTGACATTTGTTTTATCTGGCAACGCTGGGGGAAAGGTGAAATCTGGTCGCTGGAAGAAAATCACATCCTGCGTATGCTGTACCCCCAGGCTGATAGGCAGACCATCTTAGAAGCGTTGCCTAACCGTAGCTGGTCGGCAATCAGTAACCAGGCCCATAAGCTAGGGATACTGCGCCCCTACCGGTTTAACAGTAGTGATCTTCACCGGTTACTCTCATTGGATGATGCTGCATTCATGGCCCAGGCAGGGCTAGCGTTTGATAGTGAGAGCCCCTATCAACGGGTATGGTGGATAGACACTACGTTAAACGCTGTGCAGTAAAATGAAGGGTGATGTCGACCTTATTTTGTGCAATAGCAATGTTCGCCAGATTGGGCGGCTGGATGCCGAAGTCTGTCATATAGATCGTGCTGGTCGCCGTTCCCGTGATCGTATTGCCCACCACCTTGCCCTGCACATCAAACACCTCTTTGTTAGTTTGTCCATGCATCGTCATGTTGCCGGTGAGCTGAAAATGAACGGTTTGTCCATCACTATAGCTCGCTGGTAAGCCTTGAGTTGAGGTAGAGATGAACGTCGCATAAGGATAGGTGTCCGTTTGCAGGGTGTTCTGTTGTATAAAGTGGTCACGCCTGGCCGAATCCGTTTGCAACGTCCTCAAGTCGACCTGGATATTCATCGCTGCGACGAGTGGGGATGTGCTGGTGCGAATCTTGAAACTGCCCTGCACCGAGTGCGTCGTGCCAACCGCATCATTATTCGGTTTATTTTCTATGATCAGGTTTTCGTGCACGCTGTAGGCTGCTGTGGTCTGGGCGGGGACGATCTGAAATGTCAGCAGGCCGGTTGATGGAATGGGCGTTGTGGTGACCGCTGCGGCCCCCGGAGCTTTATGTGTCGTATTGACGGTGCTGGCAAAATGCGCCGCATAACTCATACCGGCGACGAGGATGGCGAGGATGATGGCGATTGCGCTCCCAATCATCCAGAGGTAACGTTTCATAACTATTTTCTCCTTTATTATTTTTTCTGGTTCTCCATCCCTTGCGGGTGATTGACGAGAGCGGGCCGATCAATCGGCGCTGGCGGCGAATAAATCGCGCCCTACAGTTCACCCGGATGGATGGAGACATTACCTATTCTTGCAGAGATGCAGCGCTTCCCAGCGTGTCACCTTCGTGATCAGGCGTAGTTCCGTACGCCAGAGGTAGGACAAGGGTGACGGTCGTTCCTTCGTCAGGGATGCTAGCCACGGCGAGCCGACCTCCATGGGCGATGGCGATGCTGCGCGCAATGGAGAGCCCGAGACCGGTGCCTCCTGCCTGGCGCGAGCGCGCCTTGTCCACCCGGTAGAAGCGCTCGCCCAGGTGCGGCAGGTGCTCGGCGGCAATGCCGATCCCGGTGTCGCGCACCTCCAGCAGGGCCTGTCCCTGTTGTACTGCTGTACGCACAATGACACGACCTCCACGTCGATTGTATTTGATGGCGTTGTCGAGCAGCGCCAGTACTGCCTGTTCGAGCAATGTGGGATCGCCGATCACCACTGCTGATTCGCGAGATTCTACCTGAATACTGACCTCCGTCTCGCCGGCCAGGGCCTGTACGCGCCGTGCTCCTACGCTGGCCACATCAGCGAGGTTCACCACCTCGTGCTCCCGGTGCGAGGAACTACTGTCCAGGCGGGCAAGGGTCAGCAAGTTGTTTGCCAGGGTCGCCATATGCTTCGCTTCTGCGACGATATCTTCTAACAGTGCGGCGTCGGGTACCTCCAGGCGCTCGCGACCGCGCAGCAGGACCTCGGCATCCGCGCGCAACAGCGTCAGCGGAGTGCGCAGTTCGTGCGAGGCATCGGCGATAAAGCGCTGCTGATTGGCCCAGGCCAATCGCGCCGGCGCCAGCGCACGGTTTGCCAGGAACAACCCGCCCAGTCCCGCGCCCAAGAGTGACACTCCCCCAACACCGAGCAAGAGCGTGAGCAGCAACGACAGCGCAGTTTCCTGCGCCTGGACAAACTCACCAATCACCACCACACCCACATTGTTTGGGACCACAAGCGCGTAGCGATAGATCTGCCCAACCGAGCCTCCTGCATCGACAATATCCCAGGCTGGCTGTCCCGTCTGTAAGGCCGTCTTCGCCAGCGTACTGGTGAGAAAGGCAGACGGGAGCCCCGTGGTATCTTCGCCTGATAGCAAGGAGCTGTTCTGGTCGAAGCACGCGACGATCTCGGACATGAAGAATCCCTGATTCTGGCCAGGAGGGCCAAATTGACCCTGAGGGCCGAATGATGGGCAGGCACGATCAATCGCGCCCGATAGCCATTCATTCATATGTCCCTGGGCATGCATGGCAGCATCGGACTCAATAGGAGAAAGGAGGAAGTATTGAGTCCCCAGGTAGAGGACCACACCGAACAGCAGCAGGGCCACGCCCAACACGGCGCAGTACCAGAGCGTCAGGCGCAAGCGCAGTCCCTGAAACATGGACGCTCCTGCCTCTCGCGAGAGGCGACCTTCCCACAACGCCGATCTTGTCCATTGGGCTATCTGCCGTCGCAGAGCAGCATCCGTCATCTGCTTTGCCATGAGCATCACTCCTTTCTCCACAGTTATCTTGCGTTCACATGCGTTTATGCTTTGTCCTGCTTTACTTAAGCCTAGCACCGCTTTATTGAATTCTGATGAGAACTGTATGAGAAGACTCTCATGGAGCAGATATGAGAAATTCCTCATTTCCTTCCAATATGCTTTTCATCAACCCCTGCTACCCTCATCAATGCAAGGTGGTCGTTTGGGATCATCTCTTGCTGGAAATGTAGAAAGACAATGATGGAACTTCCATGGTTCTCTATCCTCGCGGTGATTGACGAGCATGGGCCGATCAATCGGCGCTGGCGGCGAATAAATCGCGCCCTACGGTTCACCCGGAAGGGTGGAGACCCACTTTCATTGCTCCATCATATGGTCTCATGGAGGCCGCTAAGACTACGAGAAGGTTTTTTATGATAGATACATGTGAAACGGCTGCTCTTGAAACGTCTGAAATTCCTCCTCCTACCCAACCGCTCTATAATGAACACAATGCCGGTTCTCATCGACTCCCTGAGCGTTTTCGCTTGCTCAGGCAAGTGCTGCGCTTTGGCCTGGTCGGTGGACTGAATACCCTGGTGGATGTGCTGATATTGAATAGCTTGCTGTTGCTGTTTCCTACCACCAGTGCTCCCAAGCTCCTGGCCTATAACTCGCTGGCCTACAGCCTGGGCGCGGTCAACAGCTTTTTCTTGAATAAGTATTGGACCTTTGGATCCAGGCAGCAGGTGACCCGCGCAGAACAGGCGCGCTTCATCTTGACCACGCTGTGCGGGATCGGGTGGAGCAGCGCCATCCTCTGGCTCGCCAGCACGCTGCTCCACCCCTTCCTGGTCAACGCGACGCTGTGGGCAAACGCCTCGAAGGTGCTGGCCATCGCCGGTACAGCGCTCATCTCCTACCTGGGGATGCGCCTGTGGGTCTTTGTCAGCAGTACACCGCAGAAACAAGTAGGGTCCCATGCAGCCGTATCAGCACGCGGCAATGTCCGTGACACATATCGAGCATTGCCAGCTGTGAGGAGAAGAGAAAGCACCGCTGAACGCGAGCAGCGTGGTGTGGTCGAGCAGGAGAACGAGCTTGCCAGCAACTCCAGTCTCTCTGTCGTCCTGCCTGCCTATAACGAAGAGCAGGTCATCGCAAGCACGATCTCCGGTGTCCTCGACGTTCTGAGCAGGTGGCGGTTGGATTTCGAGGTGCTGGTTATTAACGATGGCAGTACCGATCGAACGGGGGCAATTGTTGCCGCCCAGGCCCTTGCTCACCCCCAGGTTCGTCTCATTACTCACCCAACAAACCAGGGCTATGGAGCTGCCCTGGCGAGTGGCTTCGCCGCCGCGACGAAGAACCTCACCTTGTTTATGGACGCCGATGGGCAATTCGACATACGGGACCTGCAGCGGTTTTTCCCTTTCATTAATGGATACGATGCGGTCATAGGCTATCGCATGGACCGGCAGGACTCGTGGATGCGCAAACTCAACGGCCATGATCAACGCTGAACTGTTGTATCGATTGAGACGGGCCGGGTGCAGCTACCAAGAAATCGGCGTTCACCATCTACCTCGACGGGGCGGGCGCGCCACGGGAGCCAACCTGCGCGTCATTGCACGTGCCTTGTGTGAACTCTTCGTGTATGCACGCAAATGGCATCGAGAAGAGCCTGCAGGGCGCCCGCAAGGGGTGCCCCTACCATGATACGAATGTACCGACCCACGTGTCATGGTAGGGGCGAGGACAGGCCTCGCCCATTGGAAGCTTCTCATATGTTTCCAATGGTACGTCAATATGCATGATCTATGCTCGAGTACATGGAAAAGATATCGGTCACAAAGATGAAAACATTTATTATGATAAGGAGAATACTTGTATGGCTGATGTAATAGAGGCGACGACCCAGGCTCAACCTGCGCCTTCAATCGCACCCTCCCAGGGCGAGGGCAAGCCTCGCCCTTACATTTCGCGGCCCACAGCCTTGGCTCTGGTCGGCGTCATGCTCATCTCGATCTTCATGAACTTCTACCAGCTGGGACAGAATGGCTTCGGCAACCTTTACTATGCGGCCGGGGTCAGGAGTATGCTAAATAACTGGCATAATTTCTTCTTTGTCTCCTATGATCCAGGAGGCTTCGTAACACTCGACAAGCCGCCCCTGGGTTTCTGGCTGCAAGTTGCCAGCGCAAAGCTCTTCGGTTTCACCCCATTCAGCATCTTCTTGCCGCAGGCGCTGGCCGGGGTGCTATCGGTTTTGCTGCTCTATCACCTGGTGCGCCGCCATTTCGGGGTCGTGGCCGGCCTGCTGGCTGCATTGGCCCTGGCCATCAGCCCGATCAGCGTGTTGACCAACCGCAATAACACCATTGATAGCACGCTGGTGCTCGTCATGCTGCTGGGGGCCTGGGCGGTGCTGCGCGCGGCGGAGACGGGCAAGCTGCGCTGGCTGCTGCTCTGCGCGGCCTTCGCCGGCCTCGGCTTCAATATCAAAATGCTGGAGGCCTACCTCGTCGTACCTGCCTATAGCCTGCTGTATCTGCTGGCCGCGCCCAGGCGGATCTGGGTACGCATCGGACAGCTGGCCCTGGCGGCGCTGCTCATGCTGACCATCTCTCTCTCCTGGGCCGTCGCGGTAGACCTGACCCCGGCCGCGAGCCGCCCTTACGTTGGCTCCAGCCAGGACAACTCAGAGATCAGCCTGGCTCTCGGCTACAACGGCATCCAGCGGCTCCTGGGACAATTCGGCTTTGGCAGCCGGACCACCGGCAGCACGAGTGGGAACACGACCCGGTCATTCCCGCCTGCTGGCACAGGGAGTGGCACATTCACCGGAGACTTCCCGCGGCCAGGGACCGGGACAATCGGTAGTGGTGGCAGCAGCACTGGTATGTTTAATACAGGCAACCCCGGTCTGCTGCGCCTCTTCAACGAACCATTGGGTGGCCAGATCGTGTGGCTCTTACCGATGGCGCTCCTGGGCATGCTCGCCCTGGCCTGGCAGCGCCGCCCGCAATTCCGGGAGAATCGAGAGCAGCAATCGCTGCTCCTCTGGGGCACCTGGCTGCTGACCATGGCCGTGTTCTTCAGCGTGGCAACCTTCTTCCACCAGTACTACCTGTCAACATTTGCTCCTGCCATCTGCGCCCTCTTCGGCATCGGCGTGGTTGTGATGTGGCGGGATTACCAGCGTGCCGGCTGGCGCGGCTGGCTGCTGCCCCTGGCGCTCCTGCTGACCGCTCTTGAACAGATTCACATTATCGTGAGCAATCCGTCCTGGGGCACCTGGCTGATCCCGTTGATCGCTCTCCCCTGCGCGCTCGCGGCAGCGATCATGTTCGCGGCCCGTTTGCTCCCGCGCCTGCGGGTGAACATGCGCGTCGTGGCATTGGCGCTCTGCGTCGCTCTTCTCGCGTTGATGCTGACATCGGCGGTGTGGTCGACGATCCCTGTGCTGGCGGATCAGGCGGTGAGCCTACCGGTCGCCGGTCCAAGCGGGCAGACTGGCGGTGGTTTTGGAGGAAGCGGCAGTACCGCCAACACTGCCCTGATCAAGTACCTCGAAGCGCACAAGGGCAGCGCAAAGTACCTGGTCGCCGTCGTCAGTTCGAACGAGGCCGACTCGATCATCCTTGAGACCAATCAGCCGGTCATGGCGCTGGGTGGCTTCTCCGGCAGTGATCCCATCTTAACGACATCCCAGCTCGCTGCTTTAGTCAAGAGCGGTACAGTGCGTTACTTCTTGCTCAACGGCTCCGGCGGAGGTGGTCCTGGTGGTGGCCAGAGCGCGCTGATCACCTGGATCACACAGCACAGCAAGGTAGTTCCGTCGAGCCAATGGCAATCCACCTCGACGAGTAGCGGTTTCGGCGGTTCTGAGCAGTTGTACGAAGTAACAACATAGAAGTCTAGTAGTCAGTCTAGATAGGTTTATGAGGCAGAAATGTAGTAGGTCCCCGATTTATCGAGGGACCACTCCTTGCAGGTGCCAGGTTTCACCGCAACATTCAAACTGGCCTGACTATTAGTGGTTAGTCCGCTTAGCTTTTAGGGAGGAGATATACTGAGCCAAAACGGAGGATGGCCATGCCACAACAGCCAGCCGTGACCTTGACCGATGGAGAGCGGATGACCCTAGAGACCTTTGTGCGTCGGGGCAAAGCCAACGCCCGCCGCCCTTTACGAAACCTTTCCGCCTGCCGAAGCTCGTCGCATTCTCCAACGCCTGGAGTTTCATTACACGCCCAAACACGGCAGTTGGTTGAACATGACCGAGATCGAGATCGCTCTCCTGGAGCGCAATGCCCTGTCACGACGCCTGGAAGACGAGGTGGCTTTGCGTCGTCAGGTATCGGCGGTAGAAACCGAGCGCAACGCACAGCGGCGTGGTATTTCCTGGCAATTTACTTCACGCGACGCACGTCGCAAACTTGAGCGGCTCTATCCCATAAAAGAAATTTCAGCGGACTGACCACTCCCTCTCAAACAAGAACAATACGGCTGATAGTTGGAGTATAATGCCTCTGAGCCTTGAGAGGTGAGAAGAAGGAAGAGGGATGCGCGTCGCGCTTGCAGGAAAGCATCCCATGCTCTGCGTGAGGAGTTCAACCATGTCTTTATTGAGATTAGGCACCATAGACATTACTCCCGCTGTATCAGCAACACTCGCAACCATTCATGCTGATCCTGCAACGTACTTGGCTAGGCATCAGCAGGGAGACTGGGGCGACGTGGATGAAGTTACTCAGCAAGACAATGATTTGGCATTAGAGTATCATCAACCAATTTGCTCAATGTACAGGTTGAGCGATGGCACCGACCTCCTGGTCATCACTTCCGGTGATCGATCCTCCACCCGCATGTCTCTTGCAACAGAGGACCCAGTGCGTAAAGTCAGCACCCAGCAGGGGTATGCAGTATGGGCAGCAACCTATGATCGTGAAAAAAATGCCCTCATCGCCGTAGAAGAACCTTACGCTGATGCAATCGTAGCAACGCTCCCGATGACTACCGCCTTAGATGTAGGCACTGGCACAGGCAGGCATGCCTTAAAGCTGGCACGGCGTGGTATTGCAGTCACGGCGATTGACCAGTCCCTGGAAATGCTCGCTGTTGCCCAGAATACCGCACGTACTGAAGGTTTACCCATAGATTTTCGACGTGCCTCCCTCGATCATGATCTCCCCTTCGCCCAAGGGAAGTTCGACTTCCTGGTGTGTGCGCTCATGTTGTGCCATGTTGCTGACCTGATGCATGCCGTACAAGAATTCTTCCGTGTCTTACAACCCGGTGGCTACCTGTTGATCACCGCTTTCCATCCTGATGCTATTGAGCGAGGATGGCGAACTAATCCGACGATAGCAGGCATACAGTATTTGCTCCCAAATATCCCCCACACACAAACTGGCTACATAGAAGCCCTGACGGGAACCGGATTTCATATCCTCAAGGTCATCGATGCTATCGTGGGTGAAGTACCAGATGGCTATCTATCAGAAGCATTCAGAAGTGTCAATGAGAATAAGACCCTCTGTTTGATTGTCCTTGCTCAGAGGCCCGCATAGGCTCTTCTGTCCTTCAACTCCTGCTCAGAGTGACTCAAGCAAGTGCATCAGAGCCGCACCCATGGGTAGGTGCTGCTCTAGGTACCGCCCAGGATCACTGTGTCGCAATGGACCTGGGTACCATGAGCGAGACATACTCACGCCCCTCAATCTCTTGATCAGTCACCAGCCAGCCAGCAGGTGTAGCCGCACCCATACCAGGTCAAGGGGCATGCAGTAGTGTTATCTGCTCGCTGCCCATCATGCACATCTCATGAAATACGTCGATACCTGGACGTTTGCTCATCTCCTCCCTTAAATATGAGAGAAATCACATGTTATTCCCATCGTTTTCACATCGTACCGCCTTATACTCGGAGTGCGGCGGTTCGCCCGCCGTATCAACTCACTTTAAGGAAAGGAGGTATACCAATGGAAGACTATGAAGAGATGGCTTCGACCCCGCTGAATCAGCCACCTGCTCCGCGACGGCGCGGGCGCAGGTGGCTCCTGATTGGGGGTCTGGCCTTTGCCCTTATGCTCGCCCTGGGCATAGGTATGCTCATGGGTTCGTTGACCAGCAGCGCCCAGGCCGCGACCATTGCGCCCGGAAGCTCCAATAGCTCCCTGTCGCTGGCTGACGTGCAGGGAAACGCCAGTAGCGCTCAGCCGCTGGTTATCGCGCAGGGAACACAAGGGACAGGCGGCCAGTGCGACGCGCTGACTGTGTCGAGCGTGAATGGCAATACGATCGTGGCCAAAACGTCGAGTGGCAGCTCGGTCACGATCCACACGACAGCGAGTACCCAGTACACACAGTCTGGTAAGACTGTCGCAGCGAGCGCCATCAAGGTTGGCGCCCGGATTCACGTCACCGGGACGCACAATAGTGATGGGAGCATCACCGCTACACGCATTGACATCGGTTGATAGCGTGCCACCGCACACCAGCGACTAGATCACTCTGATCAGCGGTTGCTGGCTGCGGCACTCTCTCCCTGGTGGGTTCAGGACTACCCTGGATTCGCCAGGGATCAGGCCTTGAACCTTCCCTTTTTCCCATACCTCTCCGGGTCTACCCCCATTAGGGGAACGAGCGGGCCACACAGTCCCCCAGACTGCGACCATAAAGGCCCACCTCTACGGGAACCGAGAGCGGGCGACCATAAAGGCCCACCCAGCCACTCCTCACCACTCTCGCCCCTACGGGAACCGAATTTCCCCCGCAAGGATGGAGAGCCTCCTCTCCCCTGAGGGTTGACAGTAGACTTTTCGCGAGGTATACTCCTTATAGAAACAGACCGACCGTCGGTCTGTATAGAAAGTAGGAACTATGGCGCGCGTCGTCAAAGAACACGCGGTGAGACGCAACGAAATCCTCGATGTGGCCCGGCGGCTCGTGGATACCAAGGGCTATGAGCAGATGACGATCCAGGACATCCTGGACGACCTGCGGATTTCCAAGGGGGCGTTCTATCACTACTTTGACTCGAAACAGGCGCTGCTGGAAGCAATGATCGAACGCATGGGGGAAGGGATAGAACAGCTCGTACTCGCCATCGTCCATGATCCTGCGCTGCCCGCCCTCGAAAAACTCCAGCGTGTCTTTGATATGCTCAACCGCTTGAAAACCGCGCGAAAAGAGCTTTTTCTCCCGCTCTTGCGTGTCTGGTACGCAGACGACAACGCCATCGTGCGCCAGAAATTGCGCGTAGCTTGGCTCAAATTGGTCGCGCCCTGGTATGCGGCGATCATCCGTCAGGGCATGCAGGAAGGCGTCTTTACGACCTCGTATCCTGACCAGGTGGGCGAAGTGGTCCTATCCCTTATATGGGACCTCGGCGATACCCTTGGCGAGTTGCTCCTCTCGTTTAAGCCGGAGCGTGACGACATGCTTCGCGTCGAAAGCACCGTCGCTGCCTATACTGATGCACTCGAGCGTGTTCTAGGAGTTTCCACGGGTTCCTTGCACCTCACTGACGCTGAAACGCTAAAGGAGTGGTTTTTCTCACCGCAAGACCATGCAGAGGGAAGTTCCATGATGGTGAGCGAACATGCGTCAGCCATCGTTCACAAGAGGTGACATATGGCCATCAATATCAAAGTGCTCGTGTTTTCGCGGGCATGATTGCTGTACGGGCAGTACTGGAGGAACGCACGTTACAGCAGGAACTGCAAGGTTATGACGCCTATATGGCGCAAGTGAAATATCGTCTCATCCCCCTTGTCTGGTAAAAGGAGGAGTGAGGAGGAACAACAGATGTCAATTATCATTCAAACTAATCAACTCACCAAAAACTATGGCAGGAGCCGGGGCATTCTCGACGTAACCTTCGACATTCAGGAAGCCGAAGTCTTCGGCTTCCTGGGACCCAATGGGGCGGGCAAAACCACCACCATGCGCACCCTGATGGGTCTGCTGCACGCGAACAGTGGCAGCGCCACCATCGGCGGGCTGGACTGCTGGAAAGAGTCCACAGAGGTGAAGAAGCTGGTGGGCTACCTGCCCGGCGAATTCGCCTTTGATCCTGGCCTGCGCGGCGCGCAGATCATCGAATACCTGGGCCACCTGCGCGGCGGCGTGGATCAGGTCTACCTGCGCAGCCTGGTCGAGCGCCTGGGCTTCGATCCTAGCAAACGCTTCCGCGAGTATTCGCACGGCAACAAACAAAAGCTGGGGCTGGTGCAGGCTTTTATGCATAAGCCGCGCCTATTCATCCTGGACGAACCGACCAGCGGACTGGACCCGCTCAACCAGCAGGAATTCTACAAAATGGTGGCCGAGGTGCGTGCTGATGGCAGGACCGTCTTCCTCTCCTCGCACATCCTGCCCGAGGTCGAGCACACCTGCGACCGTGTGGCGATCATTCGCGAAGGGCGGCTGGTCAGGATCGACCATGTTTCTTCGCTCAAGGACATCCGCCAGCATGACGTGGAGATCACGTTCGCCGGTCCAGCTTCCGTAGACTGGTTCAAGCAGGTCGCGGGCATGGTCAACGTGGCTCAAGGAGCCGATGAGCGTACCCTGCAATTGAACGTGCAGGGTGCGTTGACAGAGATCATTCACATCGCGAGCCAGCACAACGCCACCACTCTTGATACACACGAGCCGACGCTGGAGGAAGTCTTCCTGCGCTTCTACGAGCCGGAGCAGTCACCGGCCACGCTTGTCGGATAGGGGTATACTATGTTTCGCAGCATGTGGAGCAAAACGCTCAGAGATTACCGGGTGCCCATCCTGGCCTGGGGCATAGGCCTGGCCTTGCTCATGTTTGTGGGTTTCGCGACGGCTACAGCGCCTGTGCTCGCGGCCTTTGCCAGTATCGCGCCGCTCGTTGGCTTTCTCGGCGAGCCCGTCGCTATGCGGACACCCGCAGGGTATATCAGTTTTCGCTACATGGAAACCACCTTGCCACTCCTGCTCAGCTTCTGGCCCATCCTGGTCGGAGCACGCCTGGTGCGCGGGGAAGAAGAACGCGGCACGATGGATGTACTGCTAGGCACGCCACAGGCACGCACACGCCTGCTGCTGGAGAAGACCATTGCACTGGTGCTCGCGCTGCTGCTGATCGCGGTGCTGTTCGCGCTGGGTGTTGTGGCAGGTGAAGCCAGAATTGAGCAGCATGCCGACCTGATCGGGGCACTGCTGACAGGGCTGAACCTGAGCCTGCTGGCCTTCTTCTTTGGCATGGTGGCGCTGCTGCTCTCCCAATTCACGATCAGCAGGGGTGCAGCGGCGGGCGGGGCGAGCGGCCTGCTGTTCCTGGCTTTGCTTCTGAACATCGCCGGACGGGAGGTGAGTGGCAGCTGGCTGCAGTACCTCTCGCCGTTCTACTACTACAACCTCAACCGCCCACTGATCCCGAGTTTTACCGATACACCGGCAGCAGCGCTTGTGTTGCTCGGTCTGGGCCTGCTTTTCGCTGTGCTCAGCGCTGTCCTCTTCGCCAGGCGCGATATTGGCAGGGCAGCGTTTGTGTGGCAGCGAACATCCGCCAACGGCAAGCACCAGGCTGAGCGCAGCCTGAGCCGGGCCGAGCGCGCGGTCTCCACGCGTGCTGTGAGCCTGCGCTCACTCGCCGCATCTGGCTGGTCTTCCTTCTGGTGGCTGTTGGGCATGGCGGCCTTTTGTGCCGCCATCCTCTACATTACTCCCAGCTTCACTAAGTCGTTCTACAACGTCGTGCAACAAACCCCCTGGCTGGCCCAACTCTTTTTCGACACTCCTACCAACACCAACACCGGTGTGCTGGGCACTCTCCTCTTCTTCTTCCTGCCAGCGCTGGTGGTGATCTTTGCGCTGACCCTGGCCTTGAAGTGGTCCGCAGACCTGGAAAACGGACGCCTGGAACTGATTTTCAGCACGCCGCAAGCGCGACTGCGGGTCCTGCTGGAACGCTTCGGCGCGAATGTCCTGGTGGTCCTGCTGGCTCCCGTGCTGACCTGGCTCGTGCTCATTATCGGTGCACAGCTCATCAACCTGAACATCAACCAGGGCAGGGTGTTCGCCGCCAGCTTCAGCATGCTCCCTCTGGCGCTGATTACCATAGGCCTGGTCTATGCCCTGGCCGGACGCCTGCGCTACGGGGCTGTGCTGGGCCTTGTGTCCGCGTACCTTGCTTTGTCCTACCTGGAGGAAACGCTCGAAGGGCTGGTCCCCATCCCTTCCTGGATTGGGCACATCTCGATCTTCCACCTGTATGGCAACCCGATTTTCGGCATCCTGGACTGGGGCAATGTCCTGGGCATGACCGGCGTAGGCATTGTGCTGCTGGTGATTGGTCTTGTCCAGTTCCGCTATGTCGATGTCCAGCTCGGCTAAACAGATTGCTACACGCTTTTTGAGGAACGAGCCGCCGCATCCCTCTAAATAGGGGTAGCGGCGGCTCTGCTCCCCAATGGCGTCAAGATAACGGAACGAGAGGAGAGCGTAGCTGCGCGATGTTGAATTTTAATATTCAAGGTCGATCCTGTCACCCTGAGCGCAGCGAAGCATCTCTGTGCCCATCGAGAGAGACCCTTCGCTGCGCTCAGGGTGACAGCACGATACCGATGTTGGGTGTGAAAGTTCATCATCGCGCCGGGGTGGGGGAGGTATCCCAGGGGAGGCCGTGCCCCACCCCAGCGCCATGAATGTCGCGGCTCCGCCCCTTCACGTGACGCCAATGGGGTAAGGCGGCTCCGCTCCCCAACGGCGGACATTCCTCCTCCATCTGAAGCAAGCAGACGATGTAACTTTTCTCCCCCGGAGAACGTGAAGATAACGAACTATTTCTTGAACTTATTTTGGGGGAGAACCGAATGATTACTCTAGAACACGATGCCATCGACGAGGTTCATGCCCTGTTAGGCGAGTACGAGCAGTATTTATCGGGCAAAGCCGAGGGAACGACGGCTGTCTATCTCCGCACGGTACGCCACCTGGTCGGATGGCTGGCTCAGCATCCTGGCAATGGTGGACAGTTTCAGCCGCAGCAGTTGTCAAAAACAGCAGTAGAGATGTACCTGGCACACTTAGAACAGCAGGGCTTGAGCCTGCGCTACCGAGCGCAGGTGAAATCAACCATCAGCAATTTCGCCCATTTTCTCATCGAGGAGAAGGAACTACTCCAGCGGAACCCGACCCGTGGCATCGATCTGCCCTCCGTGGTGCTGCTCGCTCCGCGACAGCTCTCAGAAGAGCAGCGTGTGATCCTGCGCTCTTTGGTCAAGCGAGAAGGAGATAGACGGGGGGCGACCCTCTTCGCCCTGGGCTACTGGGCGGGCTGCCGGGTGAGCGATATCTCCTGGCTGCAGATGACTCATACCCATGTGAGTCCTGGGGGAGGATGGCTCCATGTGGGCAACAAGGAGAGCAAATGGCGGGATATCGACCTGGTAAACGAAGCCCACACGACGCTCTATGCATATTTGCAAGCCACTGGAGACACGGGACGTACCTACGTGTTTGCCACCCGGCGCAGCGAGCGGTTGACGGAAGAAGGGATCCACTATTGGTTCCGCATGCTCAAGGCACAGGCCACGAAGAACCAATGGAACTCAATCCGGGATCTCACCTTCCATGACTTGCGGTGCGACTTCGCCCACCGGGCACGAGAGGCAGGGTGGTCACTGGAAGAAGTGGCGTACTATCTTGGGCAAGTCAGCGGGAATGGTGTGCCTGCTATTCAAACCACAGTATACTCTACCCAGGTAAGCCGGGAGCAAATCGCACAGAAACTCAATGACGTCAAGGGGTAACGTGTGGCTGTTCTATAGAAAATACATTTTTATTTGATAGTAATAGTGGATGAGATAATATAAATACTTGACAAAGCGCCAGCTACGCCGTATACTTGCTACGGTGAATACAGGGAGAATTTGTCTTTGATGAGAAAGATATGTGGAGTGAGCATCAGCCGTCTGCGCAGGATGAGAACCAGTATCTTCAAAAGCATGGCTTTGCTGAATATGGGAAATGGTACTTAGGCATCGAGACAGAAGAGGATGAAGATACCAAGGGGAGATATAAATTTCCCTACGGGGATTTTGAAAAGGTCCACCGTTGTGGAGTGCTTGCCGCAGAAAGCAGAGCTGGACAGTATAAACATGATGACATTGAAAATGCTGCAACACATCTGCATGGTTTGATCGATGCGGCGAAAGGGAGCAAAGTAGGCAAACCACGCTCATAGTTGCCCCGTGATAGACAGGTAGCACAAACAATCAGGAAGAGGTGGAACAATCTTACAACCAGATTGCGAATCTACCATACAAATGATTCAAAGCCTTACAGAGCACATTCGGGAAATTGATGATCGCATTGGTGCTCTTGAGGCTGAAGCCATGCAACTTCAACCACTACAGTATCTCGTTTCACAGCGAAAAATTGATCGCCTCGTCCGGGTGAAGCGCGCACTCCAGGACGAATGGAATAACGCGATGAGCAAACTTGCCATCTGTAGATCAGTTCTTGCTGCCCACCTCTATTTTGACTGAGATCACATCCTTCCCGGCGAATGATTTTCCAATGGAGAAAGGTCGGCCATATTCCCACCTCTGATAAGACTTCTCAATCAGCCCACTCCACAGCCTACACAACTCCAATGAAACTCCCTGTGAGGGGAAATTTGAAATTCTCGGTAAGTTCCTGTTCTACAGAAAATATATTTTTGTTTGATAGAAATAGTGGATGAGATAATATAAATACTTGACAAAACATCGGCTACGACGTACACTTGACGTGTGTGGCTACAGACAGACCTCTTCTGCGGTCAGGAGAGTGAGAGGTGCAGGAAACAACAGATGAGATAGTATCCCAGAGACAAGGAGACACAGAACAATGATTACTCGTTATGATCCCTTCCGCGAGGCACTCAGTCTTCGCCGCGCGATGGATCAATTGTTTGAAAGGAGCTTTGTGCAGCCCGGTTTGATGCCTGGTTCACCTTCTCTGATGGCCCCTATGGACGTCTGTGAGACGGAGAATGGCTATGAGGTGGATGTTGCCCTCCCAGGGGTGCGACCGGAAGATATCGAGCTCATGGTGGATCAAAACACCTTGACGATTCACGGGCGCTACAGTCATCAGAACGAGCATCAGGACCAGCCCCAGGGCCAGACGCAGGGTCAGCAACAAAAGCAACAGCAAAGCCAGCCACAAACGGGGCAGCAGTACGGAGGACAACAGACGCAGCAGCCGGGCAGAACGGACCGCCACCGGCAGGGACATAACTGGCTCTCGCGGGAAATCATCTCCGGCTCTTTTGAACGGACGATCACTTTCCCGAGGCCTATCGATCCCAACAATATCAAAACGGATTTCCAGAATGGGATCCTCACGATTCTGCTTCCCGTCAGTGAAGCGAGCCGCCCGAAGCGGATCAGCATCACGAGCGGCCAGAGTCAACCCGAGCAGGTGCCCGTCGGGGCAGGACAACAAAGGTAAGAATGCTCAGCCAGAATGCCGTTGGTCAGCGGCAGGACCGGCTGTTAACGACGCTCGAAAGCCTGCTCGAACTCCCCACGACCGAGGTGAACTCGATACTCAATCAGGCAGCGCTGTTGGTCGCCAGGATCCTCGCAGCTGAGAATACCGCCGCCTTCTTATACGATGATGCGACCAATGCCCTCGTGGCTCTTGGGACCAGTGATACGCCGATGGGGAGACAACAACATGCTGCCGGCCTGGATCACTTGCTCCTGGTTAATGGCGGGCGCCTTGTCGAGGTTTTTCAGACCGGTGTTCCCTACCTGACTGGGCATGCAGACCAGGATTCTGAAGAGTTGGTTGGGATGAAAGTCGGGCTGGGGGTGAAGTCTGAGATCGCAACGGTCTTCCAGGTGGAGGCGCAACATCGGGGAGTCCTCCTGGCCTCCTCCAGCATCCCCGAATTCTTCTCAGAGCAAGATCTGCACTTCTTGCAAGCCGTGGCCTGCTGGGTCGGGATCATGATCCATCGTGCGGAGTTACTCGAGCGCCAGAGACAGGCGGTTGTTGAACAAGGCCGGCGCCTGGCTGCTGAGGAACTGCTCACGATCATGGCACACGACCTACGCAACTACCTCACTCCCCTGAAGGGTCGTCTCGAACGGCTGGAGCGGCGGGCACGTCGCGAAGGGCGAGAGAAAGATCTGCATGATGCTACTGCTACCATCAACATCCTCAACCGGCTCGGACGGGTCATCTCGGACCTGTTGGACGTGGCACGCCTGAACCAGGGCATCTTCACCATCCATCCCCAGCCCATCAATCTGGTGGATCTGGTGCAGCAAGTGGTTCCTGCCTTTAGCAGGCCAGAAACTCCGATCCACGTTCACGCTCCCCAGGAGGTGGTGCTTTCGGCTGATCCCGATCGCCTCCGGCAAGTCCTGGAGAACCTGCTGGCCAATGCAGTCAAGTACGCGCCGGATCACACTCCCATTGAGGTCCAGGTGGACAGGGAGAGGCGGGCGGATGGACTATGGATGCTTCTTACTGTGAGCAATACAGGACCAGGCATCCTTGCTGAACTGCGTCCACAGCTCTCGCGTCCTTTCGTAGCGGGCATGACATCGACGGGCCTGGGTTTGGGACTCTACCTGGCTAACAGAATTGCCGCAGCCCACCTCGGGACGCTCACGGTAGACTCACCACAAGGTCAGGGGATGCAGGTGACTCTCGCTTTACCCATGGAAGATGAGCACTGGAGTGAGTGCCATCATGAGGGAAGAGGCCCTGTTAGGTAATCTCGTGTGAGTAACAGGCTGCTGGCAGCAGTGGCCGTGACGGAAAAGAAGAAAAGGAAGGTGCCATGCAGCAGAACGGACAGGTACAGCAGGAGCGCAAACGTTTGCAACAGGCAGCCGGGCAGCTGGAACAAGAAGGCGAGCCGATTTCCGCTACTATCTCAGTTCAGGTAGAGCAACAGCTTAAGGCAGAGCAGCAGAAGGTGGAAGAGTGCCTGGACCTGCTGCGGCGAACACAGGCGGACTTCGTGAATTACCGGCGTCGTATGAGCCAGGAGCAGGCTGAGGCACGCATCGCAGCCCAAAGTGCGCTGCTCTCTCACCTGTTACCGGTGCTCGATGATCTTGGACGGGCGCTGGGAGCAACGCCACCGGAGCTGGCCACGCACCCCTGGATGCAGGGCCTGTTCCTGGTTGCGCGCAGACTCAAGACGCTGCTCGACCAGTTGGGCGTGCGACAGCTCGGCACACCCGGAGAGCTGTTCGATCCGCGCTGGCATGAGGCCATCACGACGGAGATGCGAGCAGATGTGCCTGAAGGAACGATCCTGCAAGTTGCCCAGCCAGGATATGCCCTGGGAGAACGTGTCATTCGCCCCGCTCAGGTCGTGGTCGCACACGCTCCGTCTGCCATAAGCGAGGTGCAGGGGCAGCACGGAGACGCTCCCACACGCTAAGATGTGTTCGCCCGGGCGAAGCAAGAGCCCTGGGCATCTCAGATCCCTTCCGGCAGTGGAAGGAGAGCATAAGGCAGGATCAGCCGTAAGGAGGGAAGCGTATGGCAGAACCGATTATTGTAGCGGGAACCTTCGCCGACCTGGAATGTGCGGTACGTGAGATCTGCCGGCAGATCGATCTGCTGGCCCAGCACGTTCCTGAAGAGGAGGACCGCGCCTACGCTGAGTTGGCGATGGAGTATCTCTGGCGCATGTACCGGAGTGCTTACCAGCGTGCGCTTGCCCGTGAAGGGCTTGGACAATGAACTGGAAGAAAAGGAAGGAAGGGAGAAGCAATGGCAAAAGTAATTGGTATTGACCTGGGAACCACCAATTCGGTGGTGGCGGTCATGGAGGCCGGTGAGCCGACCGTCCTGGAGAACAGCGAGGGGTCACGGCTGACGCCCTCGGTAGTGGCCGTCACCAAGAGCGGTGAGCGCCTGGTCGGCCAGGTCGCCAAACGACAGGCGGTGACCAACCCCGAGAATACCATTTTTTCCATTAAACGGCTCATGGGCCGCAAGTACGATGACCCCGAGGTGCAGCGCACGATAAAAACTGTGCCCTATAAGATTACACGTGCCCCCAATGGTGATGTTCGTGTGGTGATGGGTGGACGCGAATACAGTCCACCTGAAATCTCGGCCATGATCCTGCAAAAGCTCAAGGTGGATACAGAAGCCAGGCTGGGTGAGAAGATTACCCAGGCCGTGATTACGGTGCCTGCCTACTTCAACGACGCGCAGCGCCAGGCCACCAAAGATGCCGGCACGATTGCGGGGCTCGAGGTCTTGCGCATCATCAACGAACCGACGGCGGCCTCGCTTGCCTATGGGCTGGACAAGAAAAAGACCGATGAGACCATTGCCGTGTATGACCTGGGTGGCGGGACCTTCGACATCTCCATCTTACAGTTAGGCGAAGGCATCTTCGAGGTCAAGGCCACCAACGGTGATACCCACCTGGGCGGCGATGACTTCGACCAGCGCATCGTCGACTGGATCGCTGATGAGTTCCGCAAGGAGCAGGGCATCGATCTGCGCAAGGACCGCATGGCGCTGCAGCGCCTGAAGGAGGCGGCGGAGCGCGCCAAGATTGAACTCTCCTCGGCAATGCAGACCGAGATCAATCTACCCTTCATCAGCGCCGATGCCAGTGGACCCAAGCACCTGGTGATGACGCTCACGCGTGCCAAACTGGAACAGTTGGTCGGCGATCTCATCGGGAGCACGCGTGGCCCGGTCATGAAGGCGCTGGAGGATGCGGGGATCAAAGCATCCGACGTGAATGAGGTGGTGCTGGTGGGTGGACAGACCCGCATGCCTGCGGTGATCGAGTTGGTGCGCAAGATCTTCGGCAAGGAGCCGCACAAGGGGGTCAACCCCGATGAGGTGGTAGCTATCGGCGCGGCTATCCAGGCGGGCGTGCTCAAGGGCGAGGTGAAGGACGTGCTCCTGCTCGACGTGACACCGCTCTCGCTGGGGGTAGAAACCCAGGGTGGCGTGATGACCAGGCTGATCGAGCGTAACACCACCATTCCGGTGCGCAAGAGCGAGATCTTTAGCACGGCCGAAGATAACCAGACGGCGGTGGAGATTCACGTTTTGCAAGGCGAGCGCGAACTGGCACGCGACAACAAGAGCCTGGGGCGCTTCCGCCTGGAAGGCATTCCTCCAGCTCCGCGAGGTGTGCCTCAGATTGAGGTGACCTTCGATATCGATGCCAATGGCATTCTCCATGTCACGGCGCGCGATAAGGCCACCGGGCGCGAGCAGAAGATTACCATCACCGCCTCCAGCGGCCTCTCTAAGGAGGAGGTCGAGCGCATGGTGCGTGAGGCCGAGCTGCACGCGCAGGAGGACCGCCAGCGCCGCGAGGAGATTGAGACGCGCAACCGCGCCGACAGCCTGGCCTACCAAGCCGAGCGGACGCTGCAAGATCTCGGTGCTAAGATCTCGGTGAGCTTACGCAGTGAGGTCGAGGACAAGATCAAGGCCGTGCGCGATGCGCTTGCGAGCAGTGATCTCATGCGTGTGCGCACTGTGAGCGAGGACCTGGAGCGCACCATGCAGCGCATCGGCCAGGAAGTCTACAGTCAATCTGGAGCAGCCGCTGGCGATGGAGCCCCCGGTGCAACATCCAGCAGTGAATCTGGAACCGTCGAGGGAGAGTACCGCGAAGTCTAGGCGGCTCCCGAAAGGAAGTGCGACATGCTCATCACCGCAGCGCATCTTCTCGCTTTGCATGAGCGTGCGGCCGATGAGGCTGCGGGACACCCTGTGCGTGCGCTGGCAGAGGATGACCCGCAGGAACACGTCTATCGCGAACTTGAACTGCAGGGATTGGTGCAGCTCGAAGTCCCCCGGGTATACCGGCTCACCTATGCAGGTCGAGAGGCTTTTCACTTGCTCGAAGCCATGCGCGAAACGGGGCTGCTTCCTCCACTCGACCAGCTCGAGAACGACTGGCGCTTTCTTGGCTCTGAGATTGTGGCCGCACTGCAGGCGGCACAGCGAAATAGGGGACAGGTTGGTCCTCTGACAGCGCAAGTATTGAGTGCTCGTGGGTTGACTGAGAGCGTTCACGACACATTGGAAAAGCGTTCTTCTGTGCGCCTGAATCGCTATGGCGAAGCATGGGCAGACTTTACCAGGCGTTACCGGCCACGCTTGGAGATCAATGGCGATCTGGCCAATTCCATTCGTCACATGCATCCGGGCTATACTGACAGACCTGGCCCATCAATGCCACCCGAGCACATCTCTCTGCTGGAAGCGATGGATCTGCTCACCTGGTCTGTGCCAGAAAGAACCGTGTATGCATTGACGGCGCTGGGCCGGGCAGTGTACGAAGCACTCCTCAAAGAGGGATATGCCCCGCTTGACGCTGTGCTCGATGAACCGACCCTGGAGGTGCTGGCCTTGCTGGTAAACCGGGGAAGTGCAGATGGCTATACTGACCAGGCGACAAAGGCGGGAGGAAAGAGCAAGCATGGATGAGCAATATGTAACACACATCGTGCTCCGGCAGTACCGCTCTTCCTCATCGTATAGCGAGCGGGAGACGGCTGCGGCGAGCCATCTGGGTATCGGCGCTATTCGCCATCTCTATGCAATGGGCTTGATCGAGGGGAAAGAGGCTGGCGGAGAACTGCGCTATAGCGAGGAGGAGGTTATACAACTGCGGCTGATCCGCCGCTTACAACGCGACCTGGGCATCAACCTGGCAGGAGTCGAAGTGATTCTACATTTGCTCAAGCGCCTGGAGGTCCTCCAACAGCAGTTGGAGCGGGAGAGAAATAGGGAGTACCGGCGATGAAACTTGATGTGATGACGAAGAAAAATATACCTGCCACCCTCGAGGCGATAGGTATATGCAAAGGGCGGGAAGAATCAAGCACAATGAGCGATATTGGGCTGCTGATCTTACGGCTGACAGTGGGAGGATTGTTGACTGGTCACGGCTCACAAAAGCTCTTCGGCTGGTTCAGTGGGCCTGGTCTGAAGGGGACGGCCGGCTGGCTTGAGTCGCTGGGTCTGAAACCTGGAACTCCCTGGGCTACTGCTGCAGCCGGGTCCGAGTTCGGTGGTGGAGTGCTCACCGCCCTGGGCTTTCTTCACCCCCTTGGCCCCCTTGGCACAATGGGGGCGATGATCATGGCGACGGTCAAGACTCACTGGGGCAAACCGATCTGGGCGAGTAAGGGCGGAGCTGAATTGCCTGTCATCAATATGGCTGCAGCCCTCGCTCTCACGCTTACAGGCCCGGGACGTTTCTCGCTTGATGATGTGCTCGGCATCCGACTACCACGTATGTTGATAATCGCTATAGCAATCGTCGAAGCTGCTATGGTGGCTGTTGGTATCATGAGTCGTCCAACGCCTCCGCCTACACCTTCGGCCGAAAAGCAAGCACCGACGACCGTTGCAACAGGTCAGGATACTGGAAGGGCTTAAGCATGAACGTTGAGCACTTTACTGAAAAAGCTCGTGAGGCGATCAGTGATGCAGCCCAGCAAGCAAGGCAGCACAACCATAATCGGGTCGAGGTCGAGCATCTACTTGCTGCTCTGCTTGCCCAGGAAGGCGGTGTGGTACAACAGGTGATTGCGAAGGTCGGCGGCAATCTCGCAGCGGCGCAGCGCATCGTCAACGAGGAACTCGAGCGCATGCCACACGTCTATGGCGGCAGTGAGCCGGGTATTTCGCCTCGCCTGCGCAAGCTGCTCGAAGATGCCTGGCACGAGATGGACACCTTTCATGATGAGTACCTGAGTGTGGAGCATCTACTGCTGGCCATGTTCAATGTCAGAGATGGAGCCCTGCCGCGTGCCTTGAGAGCGGCAGGGCTCACGCGTGACAACGTGTTACAGGCCCTCACCTCCATTCGTGGTGCCCAGCGGGTGACCGATCCGAATCCGGAGGGCAAATACCAGGCACTCGAAAAATATGGGCGCAACCTTACAGAGCTCGCGGCGCAAGGCAAACTCGACCCGGTGATTGGACGTGACAAAGAGATTCGCCGCGTCATCCAGGTCTTAAATCGCCGTACCAAGAATAACCCGGTCTTGATTGGCGATCCGGGCGTCGGGAAAACCGCCATTGTCGAAGGCCTGGCCCAGCGCATCGTGCGCGGTGATGTGCCCAAGACCCTGGCCGACAAGCAGGTGATTGCGCTTGATCTGAGTGCGCTGGTGGCAGGAGCCAAGTATCGCGGCGAATTCGAGGAACGCCTGAAGGCCGTGCTGAAAGAGGTGACGAGCTCCGAGGGCACCATCATCCTCTTTATCGATGAATTGCACACGCTGGTCGGCGCAGGAGCCGCCGAAGGTGCGATGGATGCCTCCAACATGCTCAAACCGATGCTGGCCCGCGGTGAACTGCACTGCATCGGCGCCACCACGCTGGATGAGTACCGCAAGCACATCGAGAAAGATGCGGCCCTGGAGCGTCGTTTCCAGCCCATCCTGGTCGAGCAGCCCTCAGTTGAAGACACCATCAGTATTCTCCGCGGCTTGAAGCCGCGCTACGAGGTCCATCATGGCGTGCGCATCCAGGATAGCGCACTCATTGCCGCCGCCGTTTTGTCCGACCGCTACATCACTGATCGTTTCCTGCCTGACAAGGCAATTGACCTGATAGACGAGGCAGCCAGCCGCCTGCGGGTGGAGTTAGAGAGTACACCATCGGAGATTGATGCGCTTGATCGCCGCATCAGGCAGCTGCAGATCGAACAAGAAGCGTTACGGAAGGAAACGGATCCCGCCAGTCGTGAGCGGTTGGCCAGAGTTGAGCAAGAGATTGCGAACCTGACTGAGCAACTGCACGCGCTCAGGCTCTCGCTTGAGAGCGAACGCGAGCCGGTCGAGGCCATTCGCCACCTGAAGCAAGAGCTAGAACAGGCACAAGGTGAACTGGAACTGGCCGAGCGCGAATTTGACTTTGGCAAAGCTGCGGAACTCCGGCATGGGACGATTCCACAGCTGGAGCAACAACTGCGTGAGATGGAAGCGAAGCTCTCCAGCATCCACGGTCAGGGTGCACGTATGCTCAAAGAAGAGGTCGATGCCGAGGATATTGCAGAGATCGTCTCAGATTGGACGCATATCCCTGTCTCCAGGTTGATGGAGGGCGAGGTGCAGAAGCTGATCAGGATGGAGGATCGCCTGCGCGAGCGCGTTGTGGGACAGGAGCAGGCGTTGCAAGCGGTCTCCGACGCGATTCGTCGTGCGCGTGCCGGGCTGCAAGACCCCAATCGTCCCCTGGCCAGCTTCATGTTCCTGGGGCCAACCGGTGTTGGGAAGACGGAGTTGGCACGCGCCCTGGCCGAATTCCTGTTCGACGATGAGCGGGCCATGGTGCGTATTGACATGTCGGAGTACATGGAGAGGCACACCGTCTCGCGCTTGATCGGCGCTCCTCCTGGCTACGTCGGCTACGAGGAGGGAGGCCAGCTAACCGAGGCCGTCCGGCGGCGCCCCTACAGCGTCGTGCTCTTCGACGAAATCGAAAAAGCTGCGCCAGAAGTGTTCAATGTTCTGCTGCAACTGCTTGATGATGGCCGGTTGACCGATGGCCAGGGGCGCACTGTCGATTTCAAGAACACGGTCATCATCATGACCAGTAACGTCGGCACCACCTGGCTGCACGAGTTCGATGGCATGAATGAGGACGAGGTCCAGCGCCTGGTCCGGCAGCGCTTGCGGGAAGAGGGCTTCCGTCCAGAGTTCATCAACCGCATCGATGAGATCATCGTCTTCCATCAAATCACGCGCGAGCAGATGAAGGAAATTGTAGACATCCAGATCAAACACCTGCGCCAGCGCCTGGCCGAGCGGCACATCACGCTGGAGCTCACCGACGCCGCACGCGACCTGTTGGCGGAGATGGGCTACGACCCGCAGTTCGGGGCCCGTCCCCTCAAGCGCGTCATCCAGCGAGAGGTCGAGAACCGGATCGCCCGCGACATTCTTGAAGGTACCATTCGCGATGGTGATACGGTCGAGATCGACGCGAAGGACGGTAAGCTCGTCATGAAACCTGTAAGGGCGCAGGCACAGGAAGAAGCTCATGCCTAATGATGAAGGGAGCGGAGAGGAGCACACACATCTTTATTGCGACCTTCACCCAGCGCTTCTTTGGAAGGTGAGGGAGGACCTGAGTCATTCACCCTCGTTCCTTCACACCGGCGTGAAGCGCACAAGAAAAGGATGACATCGATGCGAGCAACAGAACTTGCGGAAGCTGCTATGAGGGCCTGGGAAGCAATAGATATAAAAGGCCTGGCATCTTTACTATCGGATGACTTTGTTGGTCGGGGTTTCCTCCCGCAGCCCGTGCAAAAAGCGCAGTATCTCGACTTCATGCAGGCGATCATGATGGCGATGCCTGACTGGTCATTTCACGACCGCTTGTTAGATGCAGACGCTGTAACTGAGCAAGGCGAGAGAGTGTTCTTCATCTCGCAGATTACCGGCACGCACACCGGCGATTTGATCCTGCCGGATCTTCCCGTTATCCCACCCACAGGCACAAAAATATCGTTGCCCTACAGGCATCTGGAGTACTTTGTCAAAGGGAATACCATCATGACGCTCACGGCCGATTTCTCACCCAATGCTCTGGAGGAGATACTTGCGCAGATGG
>WNGM01002063.1_pt1 | contig 27112 bp, 26 predicted proteins | sample 5400571 | NCBI WGS metagenome assembly WNGM01 (sample SAMN13153378, study PRJNA577476) | soil metagenome | isolation source: 100 cm soil or saprolite under Garry oak tree replicate 2 | place: USA:California | collected 2016-06-15 | reverse complement strand
GGCGAGATACTGTCTCCATTGCTTCTCATTCAACAGCGTGCGCATCTGCTGATATTTTTCTCTTCGATCGACCTGCATCATGCCTGCAGGATACTCTCTCCCCTCTCTATTGTCAAGTTATTTCCGAGAGACGCCTAAGTTACACAATGTCGTCTGATAAAAGGACAGCAACCTTTTCGTCCGACCAGCTATCTGCATTAAGCAGTGCCTGTGTCGGAAAGGGAGGCTCAATCGTACGATATTCACCGACTGATTTTGCAGGTCCATATCAGCAAGGGCAAACTGTAGAACAGGCTGCCACAGCAAGCCCCGGCCTCTACACACATATCGGGAGTTACTACTACATATTCAGGCATGTTCAATCTGCCTGTGGAAATGTCGATAGCACCGCAGCAACACAATCACAAACAAACGATGCCGTAAAAGCCCTGGTTCCAAACCTTCAGGCAATACCCAATTAGCATCAGCTTTCCAGTAGCAAGTAGCACTCTAACAATCTGAGGATGCCGTGAACCATGAAGATATTGACTTTTGCCCATAATATAAAGATAGTCCCTCCAACAGTAGCTTTCTTCTTTGCCCTACTCAGTACAACGGCACTGCCAATACTCATGAACCCCCCGGCAGCGTTAGCAGGCAGTAATAACTACCCCACCTCGATTTCGGGATGTAAGTATGTAAGCGGTAATCCTAGTGGCTACTATACCTGTGACCTCAAAGACGATGCCCAAGATACATGGTTCGACCCTTGGCTTGAAGAGAACCGTGAGTGTACCTCATACGCAGCCTGGATGCTTTCTTCAGTAAACGGTTTCACAATGCCATTCAACGACGACGCAGTTAATTGGGGCACCGATGCCTCTAGCAGAGGCTACACTGTCAACATGACACCAGCGGTAGGCTCCATATATTGGTCGTCATCTTCAGATCACGTTGCCTATGTTGAGTCGGTCAGTTCGAACGGGAGCACCGTCACCACAGAGGACTACAACGCTGGCTATCCGACTAACCCAGGACTGTGGGCCGAACATACAGGGGTAGCGACCAGCTCAGCGTCAGGCTACATCCACTTCAAGGACACATCTGCCCACTGGATACCCCTCGCCGGTGACTGGACCGGTAAGGGATATAAATCAATCGGCCTCTATAATCCGACTACCGCTACTTTTATGCTGCGCAACAGCAATACGCCTGGAAACGCAGACATAACAGCAGTGTTTGGCAATGCAAACTGGGTGCCCCTCGTTGGTGACTGGAATAATGATGGAAAAGATACCATCGGTGTCTACGATCCGAGCACTGCGAGGTTCTACCTCAGCAACAGCAATACATCTCCGAACTCGGACATATCATCGGTGTTCGGGAGCGGCGGAAACTGGGTGCCACTTGCTGGTGACTGGGATAACTATCTCGGTTCGACCATCGGTGTCTACGATCCGAGCACTGCGAGGTTCTACCTGAGCAACTACAACACCAATCCGCAGACGAACTATTCAGCAGTGTTCGGGAGCGGCGGAAACTGGGTGCCACTTGCTGGTGACTGGGATGGCTACCTTAGTACGACCATCGGCGTCTACAATCCAACTCTTGCAAGGTTCTACCTGAGCAATAGCAATACCTCTCCGCAAACGGACTATACAGCAGTGTTCGGGAGTGGTGGTACGTGGGAACCTGTCGTTGGTGACTGGGATGGCAATGGAACCACGACCATCGGAATCTACGACCATGCCGGAAGCACCTTCTATCTTAGCAACAGCAACACCTCAGGTATTGCAAACATAACAGTGCCCTATGGGAACCCTAACTAGCTTCCTTTCGTGAGCGGCTGGACAAATCGGTAGAGATCACCAGCCAGCATGAAGAAGCGCCGCTTCCATCGCGGCGCTTCTTGGGGTCATCACAGAAAACGGAATATAAAGCACGCTAAGCCTGGAGTGGCCTACTTGCTCGCGGCTCCACTTTTTGAGGCCGACAAACCCGTATGGTAGAGTTTGCGGGCGGCGGTAAGGCTCCTCCTTGCTAGTGCTTTTGTCCGGCTTCCAGCTAAAGGCATTTTGGAAGGGGAAGGCTCAACGGAAACGGCTGGCCACTCATGGAGTAAACGATTAGGTTCTTGTTGGTTCATCTGCTTGTTTATTGCCGAAAAGTAGTCAAATAACAATGATATCTCACCATCATACCGGCGGTAGTAGTCGTCATTCAAAAGATACGTGATGATATTCTTTAGTCCGACCAGCAGCTTGGCATTATCGCGTGCGTGCGTCTCCTCACCGACGTTGACGATAGTGAGCGGTTCATCTACCAGCAGTATTTCTGAACGCTTGGCGATCTCTAGCCATAAACAGGTGTCTTCTCCAACGCGCAACGTTTCGTCAAAGTACATATTATTGTTGGTCAAGAGCGCCTTCCGAACGATCACCGTAGGTGTAGCGATCGTACAATTATCTATTATCAACGGAACGACGATACCCGTAAGCTTTGGGTCGGAAATGACTTTTTCCTGATCGCCTTCGCGTCTGGTGTATGAGCTATAACTAATGTCTGGGTTAAGCCTAGACATCATCGATAGCTGTTTCTCAAGTTTATCGCTTAAAAACACGTCATCAGAATCGAGAAATGCGATATATTTGCCAGTCGCTTTCTTTATCCCTGCGTTGCGTGCGCCAGCAGGCCCGACATTCTTGGCGAGTGTAACCAATTTGATGTTTTTGTGGCGCTTAGCAAGGTTGTCTACGCTACTAACATCATCAGTCGATCCATCATTTACGAGCACTATCTCAACGTTCTTATAAGTCTGACCTATAACAGATGCTATGGCCTGGACGGTCTTGTCCGCCCGATTGTAAAAGGGTATCACGACCGATACCTTGGGCCTGAAGGGGCTCTTTATCCATCTCTTTTCCTGCTCCATGCCTCGATTGTAGCATGCGAAGGTTGGTTCCAATTGCATGAAAGTACGGAATCCGCCATGGACTACCAGCGTACGCCCAGAGGTGGGACGGTCTCTCGCCGCTGCTAGACTACTTTAAGATAGTTGAAGCATACTAAAAAAGAGCGCAGGATGCACCTCCGTTGTACAACAGTCTCAAAAAACGGTCATTTTTTAAGTCGGCAGGGTAGAGGTTAGTTCTGGCCGCTTTTGCCGGGCCTTGCGTGTCTCAAAACCCATACCAAAATCAACATCTCACTTCCTGCATGTGCAAATAAGTTTTTGATACTCCTCCCTAGTATCGCTATGCCAGCGGCTTAGCATACTACCCGCCTGCCAAGCCGCCTCGCACGCGCCGCTGCTAAGGCGCTTAGGTTGGCTTGACCTTCAAGACTCGACGGGCTCGTTCACTTCAGATCAGCCCGCCTGAAGTTGGGCTTGGAGCCAAACTGGCAGTTGGTGCTTCGCCCTGCTGTTCAGAATTAGCTTCGCCTCGAATCTCTGCTCCGCGCCTCGATCGGTTGGATAGTGACCACCCATGAAAAGGCAAACGCCGCTTACCTGGCGATAGAGTTCTAGTTGAAATTCGTCCTCTAGGACTGGTACCCATTTCTTCAAGGCGCCGGGTGCACCCGATGTCTGCACCATGATCAGGCCTGGCGCATCTCCCGGTAGCTGAGCTGCCTCCTTTGCCAAGAACTGATTGCCTCGGGAGTCGAAGTACGGCATTCGTACAGCAATGTGGCGAACGGGCCCTCCAATCTCGCCTACTGCCCTTGCTTGGGCTAGACGTGGCACGCTTGGAAAGCCGTGATCATCTATGACGACCTGTCCCGGCTGCGAAGTGTTGAAATAGATGACGCCGAGACCGTCGGGCAGTGTGTTTTCATGTGCGCCTGACAGAGCTCCCTCCTTTTCGAGCGCCGCACGGACGTGCTCAACTTCAGACGACTCAGGCAGCCTCAAAAAGAAGACCTCTGCCGCGTAACTGCCAGCCGTCACCTCTATGGGTCGAGTTAGTTGATCCATAACGGTGTGCATACGCTCCTGAGCAGCCGACCGGTTTGGCTGCGTTACCTCCACATACGTCCACGGCTCCATGTCTCGCCGTAGCCTGAAATCCGACTTCCGCGTCCTTCCAGAGGACGTTGCTTGCGGTTCGTATTCGATCTCGACCTCTTGATTGTTACAGGTAAGCCACATCGCAGAAAGCTCGGCATACGCGCTGGCATCCCGATCGCGCAGCTTCTTTAGAAGCTTCCCGCAATCTTTTACATGCTCAAGTATGGCAAGCTGCCGACCAAGGGTGACAATGTGTAGTGTCGGTGCCGTCCCCCGAGCAGGGCCGACTCCTCCTTCATACATTCGGCTCGCTTCAATCCACGGTCGTCCAAAGTGGGTTTCAGCACGTTCGAACGCCTCGACTATAACTTCTGGTGGCAGTGTGAGCGCACTGCCAGTAAGCCAGTCTTCCTCAATTTCTTTCCAGAGCCAGGTCATTAGTCGGTCCTTTCGTTAGCCTCTTACTCTGTACTGAATTATATACTCAGCGACAATATTCTTTCCAAGCAGTGTACTTTATGGTAATCAAAATGACTGATAATGACATTAGCTCGATAGTGCTTGGAGATGAAGGGCAGGGCTAGAAGCAGAATTGTCGCTGAGCCACAAGCTGTACCAAAAGCACCCGCCCACCAACTCTTGCCATAACATCTATGCTTGCTGCTAAGCACACAAGCCCGCTGCTTAGCCCCTAAGCAGCCAGGGCCGCAGGCCCGCCGGTTGTAAGGCGCGCGCGGCTGCTTGGCGGCAGGCATCGCTTGACCGTGCTTAGCAGCAAGCATATACTGATAGGTGGCAACTTAAACGGAAGGAGCCATATGGACCCTACACCCCAACAGAGCAGGTACGCCGCTACAATCGGCAGTCTTGGCGGCGTCAAACGCAAGGAGCGATTAACCCCGGAGCAGCGCAGTGCGATCGCCAGACTCGGCGGGCGGGCACGCTGGCACCCCCTCGAAGCCCAGGCAGAGCGGGAGAAGGCCCAGGAGATCAGCCAGCAGATCAATCAACTCATCCAGCAGGCTTTTAAAAGCAATGGGCAACTACCCCTCGTCTGATATAGATCTTTTCAGCTACAAATTGCATTGGCACTCAAATTGACGGAGTGCCAGCCTCTCTGTTATAATCGCACTTAATCGTAAGTTACGAGGGTAATGGCATGCCGAGAACGCCGCCACTTTCGGCTAGACAGCTCGTTCGCTGCCAGTACATCTAGATAGATTTGGGGTATATGAAATTACAGAATGAGTGAAATTACGCACGACGATATTGCCCGGTTCACCGAAGAGAGAATCAATCTCCCTAAAGAGACAGTTGACAAGCATCGCAAGCAGGTTAACGACTTGCGCGAACGTTTAGAGGCAAAAATCGACGAGGACCCAGCATTTGACCTGATTAAAATGTTCCACGCTGGTAGTGTCGCCAAGGGGACGGCACTGCGCACGGTCAACGACCTGGATGTGGCGGTGTACGTCAAAACTGGCGATGCACCAAAGGCTGACAGTGAACTCATTCCTTGGTTGGCAGATCGCCTGGCGGAAGCGAACCCTAATATGAAGCCAGACCAGTTTGAGCCACAACCTCACTGCGTCACCATCAATTTTCATGGCACCGGCCTGAACGTGGATGTGGTCCCGGTGCTTTACGAAGGTGATGAAGACGATTGCGGGTGGCTGGTGCGCAGGCACACTGGCGATCGTGTGCTAACGAGCATCCCTTTGCATCTACAGTTTATGAGCGACCGGAAGCGGCTCTACGGTGACGACTACAAGCAGCTTATCCGTATCGTCAAGTGGTGGAAGCGAGAAATAGGTTTGCGCTTCAAATCCTTTATGATCGAGTTGCTGTGGGCCCGGTTAGCTGCTACCGGCGCACCACTGGCTGACTACCCGACAGCCCTCGAAAACTTCTTTACCTATATCATTAAGAGTGGGCTGAAGCAGCGCGTGTTTTTTGCTGACCATTATTCTGCGGCCAGCTTGCCCACGAGCAACACAGGCGTCATTGAAATTTTTGACCCAGTCAATCCAGCCAACAACATCGCTAAGAACTACAGTGAAACCGACCGCCAGGCTATCGTCAATGCAGCACACGAAGCCCTTAATGCTATTGGCGAGGCCAAATACGCTACCACCAAGTACGAAGCGGTTGAATGCTGGCAAGACATCTTAGGCAGGGGGTTCAAGGGGTAATCATGTCATCTACATATACAATTTCTGAAACCTTTACACTAACCCATGCCCGCCGTCTTGCAGCCAAAGTTGCGGCGGACATGCACCAATGCCAGCGATTTTACGATCATCCCACTGATACACAGATCGACAACTACCAGCAGGAGCTGACTGTTCTTTTACATGGCGGGTATGTGAATTCGTATGAGTTCGGTTTTACTACCAAAGACGGGCGACGTGTGGTGTCGTGGCATTACACGGTCGGTCCATCAGGCGACCTTGAGGGCGGTCGGTCCGGCGGCCTTTTTCCAGCAGCAGATATCTCTGGCGCCGATATGTTTAATTTTCTTACCTACAGCTCTAAGTGGTCTACTCTCTCTACCATTGAGAGAGATAAGATTAAGGCCAGCTACCCGGTGCGCAGAACTGACGGGGAGCCGCCGCAAGACGGCAATGGCTACTGGGATAGCTCGCGCCAATACGCCTCCGGTGGCGTCGCCGTTACCCGGAAGGAGTTCAGGCCGTGGTAAGCACCGACCTCTTTAGCGACGTATTGAACTTTCCCGACCCAGATGCGCAACAACGCTTCGCTGCACTCGTTGGTGTGGAGGAGGTTAAGCAACGATTGGTCATTGAGGCGCTGATGCTGCTCGACCACCAGCTCGTGAGCACGTGGAGTAAGCGTCACCATGGAAGTGCCATCCGTGCAGTCAACGAGTTATCAGCGCGACCACCACTTATTATTTTGGCTGGCGACGTTGGTACGGGGAAGACCGAGTTGGCCGAAACTTTTGTTGACGCAATAACCAGGCGTATGCGCGTCGAAGGTACGCTCTATGCTCTCAGTCTTGCGGCTCGCGGTGAGGGTGCGGTGGGGCAGATGTCAACCTTAATTGGCAATGCCTTCAAAACTGTGGCCGATGAATCACGTACTGGTGATCGAGGCGGAAAACCTTCCAGGATCAGTGTATTGCTGGTGGACGAGGGCGATGCGCTCGCCCAATCGCGCGAGTTGACTCAGATGCACCACGAAGATCGTGCGGGCGTAAACGCGCTTATTAAGGGCATAGATAGTCTGAGACGCCACCACCTCCCTGTGCTAGTTATTCTGTGCACAAATCGGCTGAGCGCTTTAGACCCCGCCGTAAAACGTCGTGCGGCATACATAGTGACGCTCCAGCGTCCTGATGAAGCACAGCGGCGATTACTCCTTTCTGACCTTTTGGAGGGTGTTGCCCTCAGTGACGACGAGCTTGACCATATTGTTGCACTGACGGGTTCAGTGGATGGGCGTGATTATGGCTACACCTATTCCGATTTAAGGCAGCGACTCGTACCTGAGGCTGTAATCTTAGGGGTTACCTACAATGTCCCCCTTACTTACCAGATACTGGTGGAAGCCGTAAAACGGGTTCCACCCACCCGGCCTTTTGCCCAGGAGGGGGAAGGGGATGCAGCATAATGCCAGATGAACCATTCGATCTAGACCGTGCCTTTTACAGGAAACAAGCTGCTTTAAGGAATGATCTAGAAGCAGGTCGTGAGGTAGCCACCCATCCCGGGGCCAAAGGTGACGGCTCTGAGCTGCATTGGAAAGAGATGCTTTCGGGGTTTCTCCCAAGTCGATATCTGGTGTCGAAAGGATTTGTCGTGGACTCAGCCGGCATGCGCAGCGAGCAGGTCGACGTAATAATACACGACCACGTTTTTTCGCCCCTCCTATGGGAAAACGGTGGTCATCTGTACGTTCCCGCCGAAAGTGTTTACGCTGTTTTCGAGGTGAAGCAGGAGCACAGCCTTGAGCACATTAAATATGCTGGTCAAAAAGCAGCTTCAGTACGACGTCGGTTGCGTACTGAAGCTGAGTTTGGCTGGATAAGGGGTAAAGCTAAAAAGAATGCACTATTTACCCCCCTGGCAGGCTTGCTCACTGTTGACTCTGCTTGGACTCCGGCATTTGGCGACCCATTCTATAAGGCGCTTGGTGGTCTCTCTGAGAACCAATATCTTGACCTTGGCTGCTCCCTTAACCAAGGAAGCTGGGACCTTGAGGACCACGCTGATCCACGGAGCGCGCAACTAAGTGTACCGAAGGCGGCATTGATCTCGTTCTGTATGCACCTGCTTTACAGGTTGCAGCAGCTTGGTTCAGTTGGCGGCATAGACTACAGAGCCTATGAGCGAAGCGCTGGCTTGACCCGAGAACTATAAGCTGGACAATTCGTCATAACTCCGATAATATTGCATTATAAGAACTCAGGAGGTAACGGCAGGGTTAATATTAAGACCCTTGGTCGTTCAAAGAGTCAGTGACTCTAAATCATGCTTACCACAGGGAAATCAGCTTGGCAATGGGCACTGGAACTGGGGCATTTGACGAGCCCACCTACGATCATTAAGACCTATATATAGAAAGAAGTACTGGAGTAGGTAACATGAGTTCTGTTGGGAAAGAGCATGAATATCAAACACGTACGCGCCGAATTGATCCACGTCTGAAGACAGCTGGCTGGTCGGTGACACCCTTCGTACCGACCTCACCAGTTGCAGCCTACGCTGCTACAGCGGTGGAGGAATTTGAGACAACCAATGGGCCTGCGGATTATGCCCTCTGTGATCGGGGGCAGGTACAGGCGGTGGTAGAGGCGAAAAAGCTGACGGTTGGGCCACAGGGAGTCCTGACCCAGGCGGAGCGGTACTCAAAGGGCATTGCACAGCTTCCTAGGTATCAGGGAGCGTTTGGTGTGCCGTTTCTCTACTCGACGAATGGCGAAGTCACCTGGTTTCACGATGTACGCCATGAGCTGAATCGTTCACGCCGGGTCTCTGGCTTTCACACCCCGACCGCGCTTGCGGAATTGCTCGAACGGGACTTCGAGTTGGAGTTGGAAGCGCTGGCGTGGGTTCCGCAGAATCTGCATTTACGCCCCTATCAACTGGAGGCAAACACGGCGGTTGAGCAGGCAATTCGCGAGCGGAAACGCAGGATGCTGGTGGCAATGGCGACCGGTACGGGGAAGACCTTGACGATGGTCAACCAGATGTATCGGTTGATGAAATCCGGAGTGGCGCGCCGGGTTCTCTTTCTGGTGGACCGCCGTGCCTTAGCGGCGCAGGCGGTTCGGGCGCTCGCCTCCTTTGAGGCCGAGCCGGGGCTGAAATTTGATAAGATTTACCCGGTGTACTCCCAGCGCTTCCAGCAAGCGGACTTTGAGGAGGGTGAGAAATGGGATCCAAATGTCATGCCCAATGCGTTGCTGACACAACCGAAACTGGGTAATGCGTTTGTATATGTCTGTACCATCCAGCGCATGGCAATGAATCTTTTTGGTGGGGCAGGGGCGCTCAAGCTCGACGATGAGGAGCTTGACGCCGATGTGGAACAGCTGAATATTCCAATTCATGCTTTTGATCTCATTGTTGCGGATGAGTGTCATCGTGGCTACTCAGCCCATGACCTCTCGGTCTGGCGCAACACGCTTGACCACTTTGATGCGATTACGATTGGCCTGACGGCGACACCGGCGATGCACACCGTGGCCTACTTTGAGAATATTGTCTTCCGTTATGAGTATGACCGGGCGGTCCAGGAAGGCTATCTGGTGGACTATGATGCGGTTCGTGTCCAGTCTGCTGTGCGCATGCAAGGCGTTTTTCTGCGCGAGGGGGAGCAGGTCGATCAGATCGATCCGGAAACAGGAACACGCCAGGCCGACTTTTTAGAAGACGAGCGGGCCTATGATGCGACCGAGGTGGAGCGCAAAATTACCGCGCCCGATTCCAACCGCCGGATTTTAGAGGAAATTAAGGCACATGCGGAGGTGCATGAGCGCGAGTGGGGGCGATTCCCGAAGACGCTGATCTTTGCTGCTAATGACCTGCCGCATACCTCGCATGCTGACCAGCTGGTAGACCTTGCTCGCGATGTCTTTGGCCGGGGAGATGCCTTTGTTGCCAAGATCACCGGACGCGTCGATCGCCCGCTGCAACGGATCCGCGAGTTCCGTAATCGGCCCAATCCCGGTATTGTCGTCACGGTCGATCTGCTCACCACCGGTGTTGATATCCCTGACCTGGAATACATCGTCTTCCTACGCCCAGTCAAATCGCGCATTCTCTTCGAGCAGATGCTGGGCCGGGGTACACGCAAAGGTGAGCGCTTCCCTGATAAATCCCACTTTGTGGTGTTTGATTGCTTTGATGGGACGCTGCTGGAGTACTTCCGCAAGACGACGGGAATGACGATTGAGCCACCTGAAGGCGATGGCAAGAGCATCCCGCAGATCATTGAAGAAATCTGGCAGAATAAGGACCGGGACTATAACGTCCGTCGGCTCGTCAAGCGGTTGCAACGCGTTGATAAGCAGATGTCCGGGGAGGCGCGGGAGTTGTTTGCCCGCTTCATTCCTGATGGCGATGTAGGCCGGTTTGCCGAGGACCTGGCCGCCTTGCTGCGCCGGTCATTTAATGAGACGATGCGGACGCTACGCGATCCCGATTTCCAGCAATTGCTTGCTGACTACCCACGGGGGCAGCGCACGTTTCTGGTCGCACCGGGTGTGACCGACACAGTCTCCTCCGAGTGGCTGATCCGAGCAGGTGTCGGCCAGGAGTATAAGCCGACGGAGTACCTAGCAGTTTTTACGCAGTTTGTGCGCGAGCATCAAGCGGAAGTCCAGGCGCTTACCATTCTCCTCTCCCGCCCACGTGAGTGGGGGGCCGCGCCGCTGACTGAGCTTCGCCAGGTGCTCACTCAGGCCCCCGAGCATTTTACGGAAGCAAATCTGCAGCGGGCTTTTCAGGCAACGCATCAGAAAGCGCTGGTCGATATCATCTCGATGGTCAAGCGTGCGGCAAGTGAAACCTCTCCGCTTCTTACGGCGGAGGAGCGGGTGAGCCAGGCGGTAGCGAGAGTCATCGCTGGACGAGAACTCACGGCAGCTCAATCCGAGTGGATGGGCTATATTCGCCAGCATCTAGTGCAGAATCTCTCTATTGACCGTGATGACTTCGAGATCATTCCCGTCCTGTCCGCCCGGGGCGGCTGGCGGCGCGCCAATCGAGTGTTTGAGGGACAATTGAGCGAGCTACTCGCAGAATTAAATAAGGAGCTAGTTGCAGCATGACCGATGTTGTTGGGAAACTCTGGGGTTTTTGCCATACGCTGCGCCACGACGGGATAGATTATGGCGATTATATTGAGCAGCTGACCTACCTACTCTTTCTTAAAATGGCCGATGAACGGGGGCTGACGCTACCGGTGAACACGGATTGGCCGTATCTACGTCGGCAAAGTGGGACAGCGCTTCTGGATGCCTATGTGGAAGCGCTACGGCTTTTAGGAAAGGAACCGGGACTGCTCGGGGATATATTTAGTGGCGCGCAGAGTCGATTTACTAACCCGGTCAACCTTCAGAAACTGATAGGGGTGATTGACGAGACAGAGTGGACTGCGCTGGACGTCGATGTGAAGGCATCAGCTTTCGAAGGGCTGCTGGAAAAGGCGGCTGCTGAGGGTAAAAAAGGGGCAGGGCAGTACTTTACGCCGCGCCCGCTCATCCAAAGCATGGTGCGCTGTATCAAGCCAGATCCCCGTGTGAGTAAAGGCTTTGCCATTGATGATCCCGCCTGTGGCACCGGCGGCTTTCTGGTTGCTTCCTATGAGTGGCTCAAGGAGCAAACCGGCGGGGCCTTTGATCGTGAAACGGCGTTGCGGATCCGCAAACAGACCTATTACGGACAGGAACTGGTGGCACGCCCGCGCCGTCTGGCGCTGATGAACCTCTACCTACACCAGGTGGAGCCCCATATCACACTGGGCGATTCCATCTATGAGGTACCGGGGAGCCAGCGGTACGACGTTATTCTGACCAATCCTCCATTTGGCACCAGAGGTGCAAATCAGGTACCAGGCCGCGAGGATTTTGTCGTTGAAACGAGCAATAAACAGCTCAATTTTCTCCAGCATGTGCTTACCATTCTCAAACCTGGAGGACGGGCGGCAGTGGTAGTGCCAGATAACGTGCTCTTTGCTGATCAGGCCGGCGAAGTGTTCAAAGTCCTGATGGAAGATTGTGACGTGCATACCGTCCTGCGCTGTCCCCGAGGAACATTTAGCCCTTATACTGAGGGCACGAAGGCCAATGTTATTTTCTTCACCAAGGGCCGTCCAACGGAGCTGACCTGGATTTATGATAACCGCGCCAATATTCCTAAGATCACCAAAAAAAGTCGGCCCCTAACCACCGCGCACTTTACTGAGTTCGAGCAGTGCTATGGTAACAATCCCTTCGGGCGAAGCAAACGGAACGAGGCTGATTCCCCGGATGGGCGATGGCGCAGCTTTACGTTAAACGAAATCAAGGAGCACTACTATAAGCTCGATAGCTTTAAGTGGATTCGCGATGACGAGCTTGATGACCCTGATGAGTTGCCAGAGCCAGAAGAGTTGATTACCGAGGCTATGGAAGAGCTTCAGCTTGCATTTGATAACCTTGCCGATATTCAGCGCCTCCTTGAAGTTAACGGAGGTTAGGAATGGCAGGCACAAAAATCTTACAATCCTCTTGGCCGACTGTGCCGCTCGGAACATTACTGACTGATATTCAGCCCGGGTTCGCTTCCGGTATACACAATTCAACTGGTGAGGGTATACCACATCTGCGCCCCATGAACATTTCGACTGAGGGCTTTATCGACCGTAGTGTCATTAAGTATGTCGATCCTGCCCTCGCAAGTCGGCCCGAGCGCCAACTAAAATCAGGTGACGTCCTATTTAATAACACGAACAGCCCTGAACTAGTAGGCAAGACAGCTCTGTTTGTTGAGAATGATGCGCCGGCCTTTTCCAACCACATGACACGTTTGCGAACTGATTCGCAGAAATTGGATCCAGGCTATCTTGCGATGCGATTACACTTCGCTTGGATGTGTGGCTACTTCGCTGAACATTGTAATAATCATGTATCCCAGGCAAGCATTGGACGCCAAGTACTTAAAGACTTTATGATCGAACTACCACCACTTAACGTTCAGATTACTATACGACAAATCTTGGAGAAGGTAAGGGTAAAGCAGATAGCTGCCTCTACTCACTTGACATTAGTTCATCGTGTTATTGAGCGCTTCCGCCAAGCCGTCTTCGCTGCCGCCTGCTCGGGACGTCTCACCGCAGACTGGCGTGAAAAGTACTCTCCTGCTGAATCTGCTAACGCACTGATCGACCGCTCCAGGCAATTACTTGCAGCACGATCAGGACGTGAATTGACAGATAGTGAAAATCTAGACCCCGATTGGCTCGTTTTACCAGATTCTTGGCAGTGGTCTTCTCTTGCAAATCTGGCTGAGATCAAGGGTGGAATCCAGAAGCAGCCCAAGAGAACCCCGAAAAGAAACGCTTTCCCTTACCTGCGTGTGGCTAACGTTCATCGGGGTCACCTTGACCTCTCTGAGATACATCAGTTCGAATTGCAAGAAGGAGAGCTGGAGATATATCGGCTGGAGCCTGGCGATTTGCTTGTAGTTGAGGGCAACGGAAGTGCATCCGAGATCGGACGCTGCGCGCTTTGGAATGGGGAAATTGCTGATTGCGTGCATCAAAACCACATTATTAGAGTGCGATGCGTGGAGATGGAACCACGCTTCGTTGAGTTGTATTGGAATTCTCCACTAGGATCGCGCGAAATATCATCGCTCGCTGTTACATCAGCAGGGCTCTACTCCTTGAGCACCAAAAAGATTGGATCTGTCCTTGTACCTGTTACCCCTCTTGAAGAGCAGCGCGAAGTCGTCCGCAGAGTACATGCACTACTTAACATAGCTGATCGCCTGCAAGATCGAGTTGAAGGAGCTATCCAACGAGTTGAGCGCAGCTCACAAGCAGTTCTTGCCAAGGCATTCCGAGGCGAGCTATCAACAACAGTCAGCGAAGAGCAAAATGTAGAACTCGTGATGTAGGGTTTTGGTAAATAGCATGAATATGCGACGATTTTTACGCCAAACAGGGTGACTCATGAGCAAGACAAATGTTCCTGCTAAGCCCTACGAGCAGCGATACGGGGTCGCATCATCTGTTGATGTGGCATCACTGCCCTGGGTGTTCACCCAACAGCATCCGCTCGACACGGCAAGCTTCATCGATGAGGCTGAACGGCGGGGGTTCGACCTCGACCTGTGTATTATGCGGGAATTGTACCGGCACAGCTTGATAATCCCGTTCGTGTACGTCAGCGATCGACGCGTTGGCCCAGTGCCCAAACCCTTGGAGTCTGAACCGCTAAGCGGAAGTAGCGACTTGACCAACCTCCGCTACGCACGCGATAGCGGGCGGCTCCTTGACCTGACCACAGTTCCGTTTCGGCGCAAGCTGCGGTTCAAGCGTCGTGAGGCCGATTCACGGCTCTGGTGGAACGGCTTGCTCTATTCCCGGTATCAGTTGCTGGTATTGCCGGAGTTGCGCAATGTTCTGGCTCATTGTCGCCGTAAACTACGCGACCGGCAAGTTATAACTCGTTTGCCAGCGTCCCACCCCAACCTCTTGGAGCAAGCAGCCAGATTCCGATCCATCGCTATTGCAGTAACTGCACTGGAAGCTCGATATCTTCCCAGGCTTGATCCGGAATGGATTCACTTGGTTAACACAAATGAGAAGGAGTGGGAGCAGTACCGCCAAGCCTTTGATCCTGCAGCCATGAGCCGCACAATCAACTATCCGGCAGAGAAGGCCCGCAAGGACGCAGAGTTGCTCCTGCTTCGCGCTCACCATATTGATCCGGTTGGCAATGCCTGGAGTCGTCTCATGCGGCGTGCGCCCCGTAGCAAGTGGAAAGACCTGAAGAACGACGCCTTGCTGGCAATGGATTATCGCGAAGCTGCCGAAATCCTGCTGCTCTTTTACGAAGACTTGGTTGACCAAGTGCAAGCCGAACCATTGCCTGAGATTCATCATAGAAGCTGGCATCCGCTTCACGAGCGCCTGAGCTATCGGCATGACACGCTCGATCAAGACTTGATGCGCCTTGGCGTTTCACCGCACCCACGAGTGGTTCTAGCCGTCGAAGGTGAGACTGAGCAAGACCATGTACCGCGGATATGGAAGGAACTCGACTTCCCGGACTCTCCTGAGCTGATGCGCCTCCTGATGCTTGGTGGGACAGACAAGGACCCAGTGAAGGTTGCTGCTTTGGCTGCCGCGCCGCTAGTTGCAGGGAAGGTACCAACCCAGCAACCTGCCTGGTTGCTGATTAAGCCCCCGACGCGCTTATTCATCGCGATGGATCCCGAAGGGTTCTTCGCTCCTTCGAGAATCGTTAAGACCAAAAAAAACATACTGGATGAAGTGCGGGCGGTGCTGCGCGCTCAAGGTGTTGAGAAGCCCAACCTTGCTGAGCTAGACGAGTTGGTCAAAATCCATACCTGGTCAGACTCGTGCTATGAGTTTGCCCACTTTACCGACGAGGAGCTGGCTGGGGGTATCATGGTCGTGCATTCTACGATCAATGGTTGGACGAGGGACGAGTTAGTGGCCGCGCTCCGCTATTGGCGGGACAAGAAAAAAGACATTAAGCGGGTGTGGGAAAGTGGTCGATGGGACGAACGGCAACAGAGGATTACGGGAAAGTGGGAGTATGAGATCAGCAAGACGGAGCTTGCCAAAGCGCTGTGGCCAACTATGAAGGCCAAGATTGACCGTTGCCGAACCGACGCCAACGAGTCAGCCCCAGAGATTGTCCAGGTTGTCCAAGCAACCTACCACCTGGCCCATATTTTGTACGCTAGTTTCCATTTGACTTTGTACCGCATTGCGATACAATTTCTATATGCTTGTTGTCCGTCGGCTGATCTGGGACGCTTGGAATACCGCGCACATCGCGCGCCATGACGTGACGCCCGACGAAGTAGACGAGCTATGTATAGCTGACCCACTGGTGCAGCAGGGGAAAAAGGGCAGGCTGGCACTATCTGGCCTGACTTCAGCAGGCCGGTTCCTTGTCGTTATTTTAGACCCCGAACCAGAGCCAGGAGTGTATTATCCGGTCACCGCCCATCCAGCGACCAGCGAGCGGAAAATACCGCCGCATATATGAGCAAGAAAAAGGAAAGGAGGAAGCAGCATGACCGCACACAAAAGCCGAATACCAGAGTTTAAGAGCCGTGAGGAAGAAGCGGCCTGGTTTGATACGCACGATCTGGCCGACTACCAGGACGAGTTTAAGACGGTGCAGGTTCGCTTTGCGAAGGACCTCTCAGCCGGGCTGAACATCCGGCTTGACCCGCGCAGCCTGGAGCAGCTACGCACCGTTGCCCATGAGAAAGGCATCGGGCCGACAACCCTTGTACGGATGTGGGTTAAAGAGCATCTAAACGCGGCCCGCTGATGCTTTCGTTGAAATCTGTTTGTTGTGTGAGCCGGATTGTATCTCGCACTCTAAAAGTGCGGCCAGTACCGCTACTCGCTCACTAGCCGGAAGCATCCGATAATTTTCTGCCCATCTTTGGGCTTTTCGCTTAATGCGCTGCCTATCGGTAAAATTGACACCGGGAACGCTGCCCATGTGCGGTGCTGGACTCAAAACTTAATCAGAGTTTTTCAGTCCGCACGCCGCCCCGCGACATCATTTGCCAAGTTGACCCTCAGCGCCATGCAGTTGAGCAACCTCATCGTAAAGCGATACGATTTTCTCAACAAGCTCGCCCGCCTCTTGATCTCCCATCAGACTGGTAGTTGCTCTCACTGTCCCCTCATCCCCCTTTGCTGGTCGCCATGTCAATGCATGCACAATTTCCTGGAATGACTCCCGTAGCTCGCCTTCTGGAAAATCATTATCCTGAAGTGGGTGAAACGAGAGATATGCCCCCACAAGACGATCCTGAAGCGACGCATCGCTTTTTGCCATGCCCAGAACCGCCACAAAGAGCTTTTCCCACCCAAGTATAGTTTAATGACATATTTTTTTCTCCAATAGAAAAAACTAGGCAGTACACCTAGCCTAAGATTTTGCGTGGTGCACAAGTTTGTAAGCTTGCTCTGTTAGAATGCGTTGGTGTCATTATAGCAGGATGGACACAGGTATACAACGTTTTCCGAACACTGAAGATCTGGCAAAAACTAGAACAAAATTACTCTATGATAGATTTTCACAGTCATCCTAGTTTTACCTCCTGTACTGCACAGCGTCCCAAAAACGACCGTTTATGGAACTTTTTGTAGTTACGCCGTATAAATCATGCTTATAGAGTAGTGAAAAGTACCAAAAGTCGTATCAAAAACAACGTTCCACTACTTGCATATACACATGAGTTTTGATACTTTCGTACTATGGCAACGAAAGCGGAGCAACAGCATAGGGTGCTAAAGGCCAAAGTAGCGATGGCGCTCTACAGCGAGTACGGTAGGGTGCCAAAAGAGAAAGAAATTGACGAGGTGTACCATTTAACACGCATTCTCTACAAGGCGGTACTGGGCACCCATTTTTTACGGAAACAACAAGCACGCACCGGCCAACTGGCACTGTTTTAGCACACCATGAACAACCACCTACCAACACTACAGGGCAAGGTCTTTGCCAACCTATGCGCCGAGCATACGCGGCGCGTACAACTTCTCACGGGCAAATTCTGGCAGGGCGCTATAGACCGGTGGCGCTACCGCAAGCGGTCACGCGAGCTGACCCAACAATTCGTGAACGAATTAGCGGCGCTGCTTAATACGACTACAGGGTAGAGGCTAGCGGTATGCTTATAGGTTATGCCCGCGTTTCCACAGACGAACAAACACTCGACTTGCAATTAGATGCTCTTCATAAAGCTGGCTGCGATACGGACAAAACCTACACGGACAAGATCAGTAGTAGAAAAGCTGATCGTCCAGGCCTCAAACAAGCGCTCGACCAGCTCAGGGCAGGGGATACCTTAGTGGTATGGCGTCTTGACCGTCTTGGCCGATCACTCCAGGAACTTATTAACCTAGTGAACACTATTCACGCTAAAGGTGCTGGGTTCAAAAGTCTAACCGAAAGCATGGACACCACGACATCAGGCGGCATGCTGGTGTTTCACTTCTTTGGCGCACTGGCCGAATTTGAACGGGAAGTTATCAAAGAACGCACCATCGCTGGACTACAAGCCGCAAGAGCGCGGGGAAGGTTAGGCGGCAGGCCGAAGCTTCAATCGCTTGACCCAAAGAAAGTTGCACTGGCTCGGAAACTCTACGAAGACGGGGACACGCCGGTGCAGCAGATATGCGATACGCTCCATATATCTAAAACGACGCTGTATAGGTATTTGGTGTAACGAGGAACATCATTGAAAAACGACTCACAAATCGCTTGATAAGTTGTTTTGGCGGGCAAGCAGTCGCATAATTCTAGCCAATGAGACTTCTATATAAGGGTTCTACCCCGATTTCCACGTACATGTACAAGGAGATCGGGGTGTCTTTTGCGATCCTCGGAGTGATACCATTAGTACGGAAAGGAAGTCATGAAACTTCCGATAAAACATAGATACTTGGGCCTTATACTAACTGTAATAATTACGGCTGGGTTAATTAGCGGCTATGCTATCTACCGTCATCACCAACCAACTCAGGAAAATCCAACAGGAAAATCCGTTTATAACTTCTCAGGTAGCAAACCTCAGTATATTCACGGGTATGCTACAGCCCCCGCGTCTCTTCAAAAGACGCTTACAACTCAGTACTTCGATCAGGCGAAAAGTGACTGTATTGCAGAAGATGAATCACTTCCTTCAAACATGCAGCTCAGTCAAGTGATGGCGGTCCATAAGATTGTAGGCAGTTTCGCGCTTGTACAATTCTGTGGGTCAGGGGGAGACTCCATACTTGATAACGTAAACGGTTCATGGCAAGACATTGGGAGCTTAGCAGATGCTCCAACTTGTTCGTTAGTAGATCAGTACAAGATAAGCAAGCAAATAGTGCCACAGTGTTTTAATACCGCGACCGGAGCATTGAATGACGTTACGTACCCATAGAAATGTACTACGTAGTGGAGCACTGATAATTACAGTCAGTGTGCTTACGCTGGCCACATCGGTATTTACACATTCTAGAGTTAATGCCATCGGTTCATTCGATAATGCGGCTATAGCCCAGAAGGCCCTGTCGTACAATGGTCAAAATTGGGGTGAACCTAACGGCGAATGTCGTGCTTTTGTAGCCATTGTAGTCTCTCAAGTGAGTGGCGGCAAACAAGATGTCCGTTCTGGAAATGGAGGATATTTCCAAGCATTTCTAAACGCCGGGGGAGAGAGGGTTACAGACGAGAATTCGCTTGTCGAGGGTGATGTAGTCCAAAGATACCCTGACCGTCTCCATACCTGGATAGTCGTGAAACATATAAGTGGCGACAATTTTGATGTTGTCGACTCCAATGAGAATTCTAATGATACCGTTTCTGAACACCGGTACAACTTTGCTTTAAATGACTCGGTCAGAGCGTATCGGATGGGGACTGTAGAGGGAGGTATTTCTGCGTCTGGAGCTTTTGGTGGTGCTCATAACTCTTCAGGAAGCAACAACTCTGCCGGGTCATCTCTGACTCCTACGTCACCTTCCACTATCTCAGCTATATCTCGTGATCCTAACTCAATGGACCTGTTCTACAACGACGGCAATAACCGCCTGGTTAACAAATTCTGGAACTCTGTGAATGGTTGGAACATACAAAGTTGGCCTGATGATATTACTGGTATACCGGCAGCTATTACGCGTAGCTCAACGGACATGGACGTATTCTATGCAACGGCCCAAGGCAAGCTAGTGAATCGTGGCTGGAATGCAAACTCCGGCTGGGGTGGGCCAACCGTGCTTGTTAATAGTGGAGTAGCTGGCAGCCCGGCGGCCGTCGTCCGAAGTTCAATTGATATGGATGTATTCTGGCGAACAACAAGCGGGCAGTTAGACAACGAGGGGTGGAGTGCTAGCACTGGCTGGCGTGGCGCTCAAGCACTGATGGATAACAGCATTGTTGGCGACCCGGCCGTTATTAGCCGCACGCCGCCAACGAGCATGGATGTGTTCGTTGGTAAATCTAATGGTAACTTGGCTAACGTCTTTTGGAATTCAACCAGTGGCTGGAATAACCAGGACTGGTCAGCAGGTATGCTCGGCAGGCCGGCTGCTATCTTCCGCAATAACGGTATGGACATGTCAGTTTTCTATCGTGAAAGCAACAGCTATATTGCTGAGCGGCACTGGAATGTGTCTACCGGCTGGATGTGGGGCGATTGGGCCGCTATGCTCAATGGCAACCCAACGGCTATTAGCCGTAGCAGCTCAAGTATGGATACGTTTTATCGCGAGGTAGGCGGCAATATTGTCAATCACTATTGGGACGCGAGCAAAGGCTGGGCAAACCAGAATATTACGTCCAGCAGCACCAGCGACCCTGATGCTATTGTCCGTGGAAGTAGTATGGAAGTGTTCTATTGGAACGGTTCATCCTTGATTGATTCTCACTGGGACCCGACTAATGGGTGGCGGTTGTATACGATCTAAAGCTAAATCCCTTTGTTGATGCCTCCATGAATGGTCGTCACGCTGCCGGATTTCCTACAGCACGACGCTGAATAGCCTTATACAATTATTTTTTTGACCTTGACGAATGCACCATCAGCTGCTACGTACCCCTGTTACACCACGTCGTAAAATAAGCATTGGGCGACATGAGACTGCACGCTTACCTTTGCCACCACAAACTACAAACTTTTTAGGCTTGCTTAGGGTTTTTCATGTTGACAACTAACATCCAGTGGATGTAGATTGTAGAATGAGTTAGTTACGTGGGGAGACGATGACCTTAGATATTGCCACACCAGACCTAGCCCTAGAGATTCAAGCCTTTGTAGGCAGAAGCGTTGCCCTGCTCGGCATCACCGGCAGCGGCAAAACCAACACGGCTGCCGTGCTGATCGAAGAGTTGCTGGCCCAGGGCCTGCCCATGACGATTGTGGACATTGAAGGCGAATATTGGGGTCTCAAGCAGTCCTATGACCTGCTCATTGCCGGACGGTCGGAACACGCCGAACTAGAGATCGGGCCGGACAATGCCGCGCAACTTGCCAAAATCTCGGTCCAGCGTGGTATCTCCGTGATCTTGGATGTCAGCGACTACACGCAAGATGAACAATACAATTTTCTGGTCGCCTACTTCCAAAGCTTGTGGGACGTGGCTGGCAAAGAGCGAAAACCCTATCAAATTATTCTAGAGGAAGCCCATGAGTGGGTGCCCCAAGGGGAACGAACGCCGTTAAAACAATTACTCACCCGCACTGCCCTGCGTGGCCGCAAGCGCGGCTTAGGCATTATCCTGATGTCGCAACGCTCCGCCAAAGTGGACAAGGATGTCTTAACCCAAGTACCACTCTTGTTCCTGCATAAAGTGGTGCATCCGGTAGACCTGAAAGTGTATAAAGAGTTAATCCCGCTGCCAGGCACCCAGGTTGAGGCGATGGTAGGCGGGTTACAACAGGGCGAGGCAATTATTGTGTTCAATCAGAACGTCACCGCCGCCCACATTCGCCGGCGGCATACATTCCATGCTGGCGCGACGCCAACGCTCGGCACAACCGTAGAACCTGAGTTACGCCGTGTCGATGAGACGATGCTGCGGGAATTGCAGGCGTTGCTTGAGGCACAGAAACAGACCATGGCCGGGCCGGACCAGTCACGGCGCATCAAGGAATTGGAGGCGGTGCTCATAGCAAAAGATGCTAAGATTGCTTACTTGCAGAAACGAATTGCCTTTCCCAGCAAGCCCCAGGTGCCAGCTACGAGCCCTCAGAAGCTGGTGAAAGACGATGCCTCAGTCAAACGGATGCGTCAGGCTGGCAATCCACCGGTTGGGTTGGTAGTAGCGAGTAACGTAGCCCCTCGCTCCAGGGCACCAACACAAACCAGTGAAGCGCCACCGCTCAATGAACGAAAATTCACTGCTCTAGCCAGACGCGTTGCTGCGGAACCCAGGCTACACCGCCTCCAACTGGCGCTGCTTACGGAAAAGAACCGCGCCATGAATGTGCGCGAGATTGCAGCCTGGCTAAATCAGGACGACGATACTGTTCGCAAAAATCCGCCAAGTGGTTTTCTGCGGTTACATCTGGTCGCGCGGGAACGACGCGATGACGGCTTTTACTACCGCTCAGTGTTACGCGACTACTTACAGGCGGAGTTTCCGGGTATTGATGTCGATATATTAGTGCAACGCTTATTTGCCCAGGAGTAGTATGGCGAAAACTAAGTCAAAGCCAGGCCCAGAACCCAAATACGGCGAGCGTGAAGAAATTCATGTACTCGTGCCGAAAGCTGATCTTGCGTATATCCGTTCAGCTTCTACAAGTATTACGGCGTGGGTTATCCAAGCCATACAGGAAAAACGGCAGCGCGATCAGTAACAGGGTTATGCGGTATTTTTCGACGACTACCCCCTGTGTTACACCTACACAGGCTATGCAGGCGGTAGCCCCAAAAACTTCCGTACTTCGGCGATAACCACGGTCGATGCCGTAGCGGCTGCGAGTTGTGGTGTTTCTTGTCCAACCTTAATCATCAACTTACCGAACCAGCCCTAGTTAGTCATCCGTCGTCCGCGACTTCCCGTCCGTTTCGCGCTCCTTCAAGAACCTGTCCAACTCAGAGCTCCGTATCCGCAAGGCAGTAGAAGACAACCGTACCGCCCGTAACTTGCCCTCGCGGACGTAGCGGCGTACCGTATCGGGATGTAATTGTAATCGTTCTGCTACCTGCTCAACCGTCAGCAGTTCATCATTCAAGGTCGCACCACCCTTTTACAAATATGGCAAGAGTATAGTATTACCCTGTAAATTGGTCAACGGTTGTTAAGCTCATATAAGCTACGACAACCCTTGACAATTCTTAATAATATAGGGTAACATTTGATTGTAACGAGACACCAATTTCTCGTCTTTCTCCATAGTTTACGCAGTATTTTGTTAGTACCACCGAGGGGGGACGCTATGCAGACGCCTGATAATTTCGCGTATCTCGTTCCTGTAGAGTATGAACTGCACACCCCAGCAACGCCGTACTGTTACGACCAAACCTGTCCCTGCCACGAAGACCAGGATGGCATCGCGGTAGTCGCGCAGTACGTTGAGGGCGGCTTATTGACACCGCAAGAGGCCACCGACTTCGTAGGAGGGCATACCGTATGAGCAGCATTCCCGCCCGCGCTAGCAGGCCGCCAGAGTACGACGATAGTGAAGAAGTGCCCGACTCGTACTACACCACGCGCCTGCCGACCAGTACGCGCCGCTACGTTGACACTCGGGGCAACCCGGTGATCCAGCAGGGCAACCGGCGCCTTGTGTTTCATGCCGAACCGCTGCCACGGAAGTTTACCGCGCATTGGCTGTTCTTTGTTGGAGTCGGCATGCTCGTCAGCATCGCGCTGTGGGTCGGGCTGCAAATGCTTGGTGCCTGGTGGAGTCAGCACCAGCTTGACGCCACTTACGGCACGCCCCGAACCTACCAAGCCGATGCCGTGGTAGGCCACGCTGATAGTACCGACCATCCCACCCATTTTATTGTGCTGAACCTGAAAGGCCGCGTCGTCATCATTGAGCTGCCGGGCGGCAACGTCGCTCGTGCCCGCATCTATAACGGTCCCCTCATTGTCGGCGACAATCCCGCCCAAATCCCGGCCACCGCCGACTTTCAGGATGTGAACGGCGACGGCAAAATCGACCTGATCGTGCATCTCGGCAACCAGCAGTTTACGTATATCAACGACGGGACGGAGTTCAAGCCGCAGCAGTAGGAGAAGGCTATGTTTCAAGTGGACGACAAACCGGTTGAAACCCTCCATATTTACGTTGTCCGGGAAGCAGCGCCCAAGCCCTCGCTGCTTCCCATCGTCCTGTCAGTGTCGGCTTTCCTTATCCTCGTCGTCGTCGGTGTGCTCTCCCCTACCCAGCAGCCAGTGACGCGGGCTGTTATCCGCGTTCCGGCTGTCCTCTTACCATCAAGAACGTTTACCACGCAAACGCCGGTTATACCGACAGGTGTGCACACCTACCCGGCCACGACCGCACACGGCGTCTTGGCCATTACTAATGGCTCGGTTATCTCCCAAACCTTGCCAGCCGGGCTTATATTTATTACTAATAGCAGTGTTTCAGTCGCCACCGATCAAGCTGTGTTTGTTCCAGCGGGCAGTGCGGACGGCTACGGTGTAGCCTCTGTTTCCGCGCATGCGCTTGCCAGTGGGAAAGCTGGCAACATTCCGGCACTTGCCGTTGATACTGTCGAAGGTTCCAGTGTTTATATCCGCAACCAGGTGGCGTTCCAGGGCGGCAAAGATGCCTACTCGGTCAAATATGTGACTGCTCAGGACAGGCAGACGGCGCTGACGAAAACGCGGCAGCACCTGGCAGTCGTCAGCACTGGGTTACATTATCCCTGTTCTGAGACCATTAATGGTTCTCTGGCCGTTACCTGGCGCTGCCAATTTGTGACCTATCACATCCCGGCGTTTTACCACGTTACCGCTGTCAAGATCATCGGCAAGAACCTGTTATTAGCTGTTTGGTTTGTAGCGCGTCCCGTCCGTATTTGGGTGAAGTGAATACTGCACACATCAAAAACCGCACACAGGACGGGCCAAAGAGAGAGGAGCAAGAGTTGTGACAGGACGCACCTACGTTCACGTACAGGAAGAGGTATACTCCCCCTTTAGTTTGCCAAAGCTTCCCGTAGAGTATTTACTGGTTATTTACGCCAGGCAGAGCGCCAAAGACGCCCCTATACGGAATAAAGAGTCATACGATATGCAGACGGTAGAGCTTGTCGGGTACGGGCGCGATCTTGGCTGGAACGATAATCATATCATCGTCAAGATTGAAAACAAGCGGAAGGACGGAAAATGGCGGGCGGCAAGCGGGACACTACGCATCGATCAGCGAGAGGGGCTGCAATCGGTCGTCTGGCTGATTGAAGAGGACAAATGCAAAGCGGTGATGGTTTGGGCAGTTGACCGGCTTTTCAGGCATGAAGATATGGTGGAGCCTGCCGTGTTTGTCAGGATATGCAAAGAGCATCACTGCACCATTTTAACCCGCGATGATTTCTATGACTTCACTAACCCCAAACGAGACGACCGACGGCGTTTTCTTGAGCTTGCGCAGCAAGCCGCCGACTACGTCACCAAGCATGTGAAGGGTCGCATGATACCCGCCAAATATAAGGTGGCACGACGCGGCGAGTATGACGGCAGAACCATACCCATAGGATTAATCCTTTTTGACGGCGAGAAAAAACCTCATGAATACCGTCCGCAAGCCGAAGTCGTCAGAACGCGGATATTTCAAAGATTTCGCGAGCTGGGCGGCCAATTCAACCTGCTCTGGCGCGAACTCGCCCCGGTACGAGATTTATTCCCTCCCTACCCTACCGATGCCATCGGGGTAAAGAGCTGGATGAAAGACGGCCCGTTTGGCATATCCAGACCCGGACTAGAGGAAATGCTGACGAATATCGCCTATGACGGAAGCTGGTATTTCAAGGAAAAGGGCAAATCAGCAATTATCATCCCTCACAATCACGATGCCATTGTCCCGCATGATGATTTTCTGTTCGCATTTAACCGCCTGAGTAAAACTACGCTGACGGGCGAGCCGAACCAGCAACGACGCATGCGACCATACACCCGTTTTACCAGAGTCGGCACCGACCCGTACCCGGCGCTGTTAGACGGCATTATTGACTCGAATTTGCCCAGCTATCACGTGTATGTGTTTGAGAAGCCGGCGAAAAAAACACAAGCGTTCTACACCGTAACCGGCCCGGCACACGCCTATCTTGACTGTGACCGTATATCCGTCAGCGTACCGCTGCTCGATAGCATCTTTGAGCAACGGCTGGCGTACCACCTGCGTATATTCCGAGCGCTGCATGATATTAAAGCCAAGACCGGCAGCCGAGAGCAGTTAGAAAAAAGTATGCTCGATTATCTGAAACAGGTTCGTCAACACATCACCGAGTCAAACGCCGGGGTCGCCTCGCAACTGGCCCAGTACCGAGAGGAAGCGGCCAGCCTTGACAAGACCTTGCACTTTGGCGCGACCGCGTTGGACGGAGAGACCATCGAAGCGTATGCCCGACGGCTGGCCAATCTCAACCGGACAATTGCGATCCTATCCAAAAAAGACGATGTAGCTGAGAAAGCGCAGGGAGCGTTACGCAGTAATGCCAAGCTGCTGACGGACGCATCAATCAGCTACCACGATATGACGTTCCAGAGAAAACAGGAGTTTGCAAGACTGGCGACCACACATATCGAGCTGAGTGAAATCGTCCCCCGATGGTTACTGCTTTCCATAACCTGGTCGCCATTCCTGGGCACAACCCCCAAAGATATAGCCTACATATGGCGCAATAGCGCGGGGGACAACTGGTCGGATGAAGAGATCGGTTTGCTGAGCCGGATTTACGGTGAGGACCGGGATTTTATATTACGTTCGCTGCCGAAACGGACCTGGCGGGCAGTCCGGCGGATGGCAGTCAGGCAAGGACTGACCAGGCATAAGCAGTACATCTACTCGTCGCTTCAGGAAGATATGTGTTATGAGGACATGGAAATTATGCGCCGGTTTGAGCTCGATTGCACCGAGGAAAACTTACAGGTACGGGTATGGTGGAAGAAAGAGACGGTGCCGAATAATGCAACAAGTCCAAGAAGGTGAATAAGAAGCCTACGCCAATGATGCCGATGAAGAGATAGGAAAGCGACCAGATTGGGATGCGATCCTGGCGGGCAATGACGCCAGCAGCGCTGCCCGATCCTGTGAGTGGGGTTGAGGTACTACCTGCTTCGGATGCCATGTGATACTCCTTTACTAAAAGTTTGTAGGCCACCTGCGCCGGTGGTCAAGTATCAAATCAGGTCCGGTGGTGAATGTGCGTTACTGCGGG
>WNGM01001554.1_pt1 | contig 27122 bp, 29 predicted proteins | sample 5400571 | NCBI WGS metagenome assembly WNGM01 (sample SAMN13153378, study PRJNA577476) | soil metagenome | isolation source: 100 cm soil or saprolite under Garry oak tree replicate 2 | place: USA:California | collected 2016-06-15 | reverse complement strand
CGCTAATATTGCCGGGAATCGTCGAAACGGATTTCCACAAAGTCGCAAAGACGCCTCAGATGCCCAGAGCGGGGAGCAAGCTTGGCTTCATAATCGTCCAATCGGCCGAGGAGGTTGCGGATCAGATCGCGACCCTAATCGAGCATCGAGTCGCGGAACTCTACACGAATCCGGCTTTGGCCGGACTGGTCTCGCAATACTATCAAGACGTGGGCAAATTCGAGGAGAATTTAGTCCGCCCAACAGGGGTCCAGCTAAGCTATTCCACTAGGGCGACGGATCGGCGCGAGAAAACTTGAACCGTAACCCGCTGATCTCCAACCTTGTGAACTAGGCGACTACGTGATCTCCGCGCCGCTGGAGAAATTCTGCATAATTCTTTCTCACATTCACTCCAAGATGGTAGTCATACGCTTCTAAGGGATCTTACCAATTTTCATTTGGCTTCTTCTTGTTCTACGACCTTCCATGCTGGCCGTTGCGTTATCGTATGCGAGCTTGATGAGTTTCTTGGCAGAGTCAAGATCTTCCGCTTTCTCCATCCTGAAGCTTACCCATCCTGCCTGAGGGGCAAACCGGTGAGGGATGGCAGTTCCACTCTTCAGTGCTGTTGTTTGATCGCTCTTTGAGAGGCGAATGTCGAGAAAGGATGGTCCATGGTGGTGCATGAATTCGAGCCCTTCGACTTGGAATTCTGTTCCTCCGAACCGGTGAGCCGCTTGGGTCACGCCTGGAAGTTGCAATATCCAGGTCTTCAAGTTCTCGAAGAGTTCGTTCCGGTCGACCATGATTCGCCCCCACCACTCGTCGACTGGACGCATGTATTTGTTGACCAGCATCTGCCTTCGATTGGTCATTTCATAGAGGTTGTATAGAACTAGATAACCGGTCAAAAGTCAATAGGAAAGAGTGACAATATGCCGCAACCGTCGAAACTTGCGATCCTCGGAATATCTGGTAGCGGGCGAAAAAGGTCGTACAACACTGCTCTGCTAGAAGCAGCGAAACAGCTTCTCCCGCGGGACGCAACTCTTGAGGTCGTTGATGTCACAGGACTACCACTGTACAATCAGGATCTTGAGCATGAGATGCCCGAGAAAGTCAAGGAACTCAAGAAGAAGATTCATGGCGCAGACGCAATTCTATTCGCTACTCCCGAGCATAACTATTCAGTCACAGCGGTTCTCAAGAACGCCATCGAATGGGGCAACAGACCTCCGAGAGACGCTTCGTGGAGCGGCAAACCTGCTGCAATCATCAGCGCCTCAACGTCGCTGCGAGGAGGAGCTAGAGCCCAGCTCCACCTTCGACAGATCATGATCGCCCTAAACATGTACCCGAGCAATAGGCCTCTGCTAATGGTCGCGAATGCCAAAGACAAATTCGATGAAAACCTGAACTTGACTGACGAAGAGACTCGCCAGACTCTACGAGATGTTCTCTCAAGTCTTGTAGAGTGGACACGCAAGGTTCAGCAATGACAATGGATTCTCCCGAAGCTCGGACATTCCTACTACTTGAATAAGACTAATGAACCCTATGAAGCCGACTCGGGCACGAGAGAAAAAATGCGAAGCCATAAACGATTAGCAATCATAGCGCTCGCGCTCGCCTTCTTCCTGGTAGCGATGCCTTCAACGACGCCCCGCGTCTACGGAGCTAGCTCTATTGCAGTACCGTGCTTGCAAAAGTGCACCATTGCAATCCTATCTCCGGGCGGACCTCTGAACCCTAACACAAACGTCAACTCTTCTTTCATCGTGTCATTCACTGTCAACAATTTTACGTTGGTGCAGCCAGGAACGGTAAACGATGTCAACACGACAGTACCGGCATCTGGCAGTATCAAAGCCCACAGCGAGGGCCACATCCACGTGTTCGTCGACAGTCACTACATTACCATCTGGACAACGACAAACGGAATACCCTTGACTCTGTCTCCAGGGACACATACAATCCGGCTGGACCTCGTGAACGATCTTCACTATGAGTTTAGTCCGGGAATCAACGCAACTACTACTGTGAACGTCGCTGACCCGCTTCAATCAACGGCCAACACTGCGCAGAGCAATGCAGGTAATGCGATGTACTATAGTCTCGGAGCCCTAATTGTGTCGATCGTCGCCGTCATACTTGTGGCGTACGTTGCGTTCAAGCCGAAGCTAAAGCCGTAATAGGGGTTGCCTCTTGCAGGCGCCCTGCCCCACTTTTCTCTTCAGTTGATGTCTAGAGCAGTTCTCATTCTTGTCCTAGTCGGTTTCAGCGTTCCTCTAGCACTCCGGCCTTCCCCGCTAATTGTTCGAGCGAGCGGAGCCACATTCTCAGTGAGCATAGTTGATAATGCGTTTCAGCCGCCGCATGTCAATGTGACGACAGGTACCGAAGTAATTTGGACATATTCGAGAACCGGAACCACTTTTCACACGGTTACCTCAAGCCCACAAACTAACGTTACCCAAGCAGGCTCTCCTCTAATCGACAGCGGAGACCTCCACCCTGGACAGAGTTTCAATTACACTTTCTACAAACACGGATTCTATCCCATTCAGTGTTACGTACACCCCCAAACTATGAATGGGGGGGTCAATGTAACTGGTTCTGATATCCAACCGCCACCGCCACCACCCGCAACACCCTCAACTAACTACACATCTTACATTATCGGCGGAGCAATTGCTGGGGCTATCGCGATCGGGTCGGTCGTCATATTCTTGAGACGTCGGACTCAAAAAGTCGGGAGCACTTCGGTGATCAAGGTCTACTTAGGATAACAGGACGCGATTCTGGCGAGAGTCTGAGTGTTCTATGCTCATCCCCTGCGTGAACCTCGACCAACTTCATCATTTCGTCTACTGAGTGGGTACCCTTCGCTTCGAATTCGCACTCCTTCAAGAGGTAATCCTTGCACTTGAATTTGATCATACAGGTTTGGCCGAAATAGTTTGAGGATGATAACCTTTGTCCGACTGTCTGGTTCGCAGGTCCCTAATCGCCTAAGCACGGCTGCTACAAGAAAAGCCCAGCCTTGTCGGTAACATCTTCAAATGATTCTTAAGTAGATGTTAATCCCAGTCGAAATACGATACTCTTGCAGCTAGCCACAACTCAGCCCGAGAAGAATGTTCAGGAGGTCCGGGAATATGACCTTTTCCTCGATGTTGATTTTGCCGGTCTCAAATATAACGGTAAGGTTACAGTGGATCTAGAGTCTATTGGAGATGTGTCCCTCGACGCTGTGGGCCAACAGATCAGCAGCGTAAAGTCTGGGGGCAATAAAATCCCGTTCAAGCATTCCGGGAAAGTTCTAGAGATTCAGAGCGGCAAGTTCTCGGGTCCGTTAGAAATCGAGTTCGATGGCAGAGTCTCCGACAATTTCACCGGGTTCTACAAGGCGTCCTATGGGGACGGCTATATCCTTAGCACGCACCTCGAAGCAGTTCAAGCCCGCAAGGTTCTCCCTTGCGTGGACCATCCTGCCTACAAGGCAGTGTTCAAAGTTCGAGTCAGAACCAACTCCGACCTCTCCGTCATCTCGAACATGCCCATCGAAACCGAGACGACACAGGGGGAGAAGAAGACGGTCACGTTTAAGAAAACGCCGAAAATGTCCACGTACCTCCTCTACTTGGGCGTTGGAAAGTTCATCCAGGAAAAGAGCCGACATGGCGGGACAGAACTTTACGCTGCCTACGCGGATCGGCCGACTAGTAATATCAATACAGAGTTCTCATTCGACGCCACTCGGAAGGTCTTAGACTTTTACGAGTCATACTTCGGAATTCCCTTCCAGCTACCAAAGCTCCACAATGTGGCCGTCCCAGAATTTGCGTACGGTGCCATGGAAAACTGGGGAGCGATAACCTACCGAGAAATTCTCTTGCACGTAGACAAGGACACCAGCATCCGGGCGAGGAAATCAGTGGCTCATGTCATCGCCCATGAGATTGCCCACATGTGGTTCGGAGATCTGGTTACGATGAGATGGTGGGACGACCTCTGGCTGAACGAGAGCTTCGCGACATTCATGGATTTCAAATCCACCGATCGAGCCTATCCAGAATGGAAGGTCTGGCAAGACTTTGTCCGAACATCCACATCCGGCGCGATGGGCCGCGACGCCCTGACCAAGACCCATCCCATCATGGCGAAGGTCCATGACCCTGAGGAGATTGAGGAATTATTCGACGAGATAAGTTACGGGAAAGGCGCAAGCATCCTACGTATGATCGAGGCGTACATTGGCTCAGAGAATTTCAAGAAGGGCGTCGGTGCTTACCTCCAGAAATTCGGCTACAGCAACGCCTCGGGTCACGATCTCTGGTCAAGCCTCCAAGCAGCATCCGGGACAGATGTAAGCCGGATCATGGAAGGCTGGATAAGCCAAGAAGGCTTCCCGGTCCTCAAAGCCACCTTGGTCGATGGTAGACTAACGCTTGAACAGGAGAGGTTCCTTCTGACCGGTGGCACGTCCAGGCAAACCTGGCCGATCCCTGTTACAATGAACATCGACGGCAAGACGCAATCGTTATTGCTCGACAAGAAAAAGGCCGAGGTAAGTCTCCCAACAGCGCCACAATCTCTGAAATTAAACATGGATCAGACAGGATTCTACGTCGTCCAGTACAATGGAAAGGAACTGTTAGACCTTGTTTGGAAGAGCGGGCTCTCTCCGCTCGACCGTTGGGGATTGATCAGCGACGCCAAAGCCTTTCTTCTGTCCGGACGGACGTCTTTCAAAGAATACATCAAGCTTGTCGAGAAGTATCAGAACGAGGAGGAGTATCTTCCCGGGGTCGAAGTCTCCGACCAGCTCTCATTCCTATACCAGATCGCGCCCTCAAAACTAATCGAGAGTTCCCGCAAATTCCACAGCGCCGGCCTGAGAATCTTCGAGAACAAGAAGGACGATAATAGCACTACCCTCAAGGGCATCATCGCCGCCCGCCTCACTTTTCTAGACGATGCCTATGCCAAGAAGGCCGGTTCTAAGCTCAATGACCTAGCCAATGTCGAGCCTGACATGAAACGATCAGTAGTAATGGGATACGCTAGATCTTCAAACGATTATGACGGCTTAGTCGGCAGATATACAAAAAGCACTACAGACGAAGAGCGACTAAGATACTTGGAAGGCCTAGCCAGCTTCAAGAATCCTGAACTTGTAGCAAAAACGCTAGACTTCGCGTTGAGTGGCAAGGTAAAGCGGCAAGACGTCCGGAACGTGATCCTCTACGCCACGGCCAACCCGGATGCAAAAACTGCCATCTGGCAATGGTTCAAGAAGAACATCGCAAAATTAGAAGAGATGTACTCTGGGACAGCCCAGTTCTCGATCATCCTGCGAGAATACTTCTCGATTGTCGGCGTCGGCCGCCTTGCTGAGGTCGAGAAATTCTTCAGCGACCACATGGTTATCGGAGCCGACATCGCTCTAGAAAGATTGAGAATCTACGACCAGCTCGCAAGGGCCATCACCGCAGCTAGTTAGGATTCAGCGACCACTTTCATGTCTAGTTAGGGATCACTTCAACGGGTCCCGAAGAGCGAGCCTAAGACTACTCAATTAACCGGCACAATGGTGCGGGGGGTGGGATTTGAACCCACGAACCCCTACGGGACGAGGTCCTGAGCTTCGCGTTCCTCAACCTGTTTTGGCGTGGTTGAGTTCTCGCGCCTTTGACCTGGCTTGGCAACCCCCGCTGGGTGTGGGAGAATTTTGAACTAGTCTGATAAAGTCTTCAAAGTCCTGCAGCTTTGCGGTCACGACCTCCGTTCTATGATAGCAGTCTTGGTCTCTTCGAGTGCTCTTCTATCACTCTGAGTCTCCTCTCCCATTCTTTCATTTGCAGATCGCGGAGGACTGTGTTGAGTATCTGGCTGGTGCTATTGTGCAGCTGGGTCCAGCGTTCGCGTGTCTTCAGGTCCTTGTTCGAATCAAGCATGATCCTCTTAGACTCAGCCAAGCTTTCGAGTAGCTCGGTTACGATCTGGGTTCGGATCGTGCTTTCTTCTATCGCATCTAGATTCTCTGTCATATCTAGAGACTGCTCGCATTCAGTTTCTCGGAGACGAGCTCTCTCTTCCGGACGCGGACCACCGTCTGGTTGTTCGATTCGTCCTTCAGAGTACTCCTCCACAGCCGTAGTAGCCTGGTGCCGGTGCTGCTGAGCAGTCGCTTCTCACCTTGACCTAGGGTCTTGTCTCTAGACCCTTCCTCGAGATTGTCCAAGACCGCGATGGTCAGTCTTCGAATATTTGCAAGTAGTTCTTTACGATCCAGTTCTTCCCCACAACGCTTCTGTGCCATATCTCTATCAACTCCCTTCAAGCGCCCTTTTTCATCAGGCGTCACGTCCCGTAGACTAGCGCACGACCCGAAAACTCGTCAACACCAGTCTACCTAGACGCTGGAACCCAATGATCTAAAGGCACTATGTCGACAGTTAATCCTCCCAATAAGCGATGTCGTCCAAGGCTCCCGCAATAGCTGGGACTGCGAAGCTAAGATGCAAACATTGCAATCAACACTGGACGTATTCTAACGTCTCGGACAGACGGAAAAATACGTTTTCTGAAATAGAAAAAGCATTCTTAACAGCCAACCGGGAGCTACTCAAAATTTTCCAGAGACAAGAACAATTCTCCATACCGAACCAGCAGTAGCGCGACACTGTCCTATCCGGACCCGTTGAGAGTATGAGGGTGTTAGAAAAAGGGGTTTGTGTCCCAGGTGGGTCTCCAGAGATATTCTACTTCAACCGTTCAAGTATTATCTCTATGGTGGAGACGTTCCGTGCATCTTGGCCATCACCGACAATCTCCGTGCCCAAGTTCACATGCTTCGACAAGCCGCCCTGGAAGAAGCGGTTATTCACCACCTCAGCCACATCAACGGCAGTGCTGATGGCTCTTCCACGAGCCTTTAGGGTCAGCTTCTTAGCACCAGTGTTATAGTGCATCATGACAGCCGTAGCATAAGCCATGATCGGCTTCTTACCGATCAGTATAGTGTCCGCTGGAATATCACTTCTACGCACAGGGGCAGGAGCCCTCTCCGTCTTCCTTGGTTCTTCTGACAAGCAATTCACCTCCGACAGCGCGAGTACGATGTCCGGCAGACGCTCTACTGCGGAAGACCCCTAAATAGCTATCTGAAACCCGAGACCCCAACACAGCTCGACCAGCCTATGAAGCGCTCCTGCTCAACCAAGCACAACAGACACTCGCTCATTCTCAATCCAGCCTAAACAAATTCGGAATGAATACTCACAAAACAAGCCTTGATCCACGACTTCAAGCAATTGCCAGACGGCGAGAACAATACCCTCGGCATTTTTCCTCCGAGATGTCTCGATACCAGAGTTCGGGAAGTTAGAGACCCAATCTTCCAGCTAGAAAATGTCTCTTGATTCTGTAATCAAATCCCAGAAAAACCATTCGCGACTCGTTCAAATTAGCTGAACAAGCAACAATTTGTTCCTTCCTTCCTGTTCAAATTCCAACGTTTATCTCCAACGGAAGCATAAGATATCCTTCTATGCCCAAATTCATGCAGTCACTCGGAGAAGAAAACTACCACCGGCTCCTCGCAGAGGCAAAAGCAAGAGATGTCACCGTACAGGCCCTCATCCGAACCATCGTCATCCCAGACTGGCTGAAAGCAGCCCCGACGGGACAGACAAACATCCAGAATACGATAGCTCAACCCACAAGCTTACTCGCTAGAACAGGAATCCTCACAGGGCAGGCTCGCAGACCTCTCCTAAATGCCACCTTCGGGCGGGCTAGAACCTAGCCCCGCTCCCTTTTTTCTCCTTAGTCAGAAGCTTGACTAAGAATCTAGGATTCTAAGGCAATAGTCGTTTAGAGAATCGGATCTATCCGGCTAAAGCGTCACTCAAGCCACGGGAGTCGCCTTGAGCTTTGGCCGAGCCGAATCGGAGAACTGCTCCGAGAACCGCTCATACATCTTCAACTCCTCAGTAGACATTGGCTTGATCTTCTGCAACGCCTCGTCAAAGTGCCGTCTAGCCACTTTCAATCCCTTCGCGCGCTTTTTTGCATCCTCTGGATCTTTAGCCTTCGAAATATGCTCCCGCAAAGCCAACATAACACCCGTGTTGGCTAGAGACGCAATATCTGCACCAGTATACCCATCCGTCTTCCTAGCCAGCTCATCCAAGTTCACGTCCTCCGCCAACGGAGTCTTACGGGTATGAATCTTGAAAATCTGCTTTCTCGCCTCTAGGTCTGGAGGGGGAACGAACAACAACCTATCAAACCTTCCCGGCCTCAACAGAGCCGAATCAATAATATCCGGCCTGTTAGTAGCCGCGATAATGATGACGTTTCGAAGCTCCTCGAGACCATCCATCTCAGTCAAGAATTGGCTGATCACCCTCTCCGTCACGTGAGAGTCTCCCAAGCTACTGCCGCGGGTCGGTGCAACCGAGTCGATCTCATCGAAGAATATTATGCACGGGGAGGCTTGCCGTGCTTTCCGGAAGACCTCCCGCACCGCCTTCTCAGACTCTCCCACGAACTTGTTCAACAGCTCCGGACCCTTCACGCTGATGAAGTTAGACTCGCTCTCGTGAGCCACCGCTTTGGCCAGTAGAGTCTTACCCGTCCCCGGCGGACCATACAATAACAGGCCTTTCGGCGGAGTCGCGTTCAGCTGTGCAAACAAATCCGGATACTTTAGCGGCCACTCGACAGCCTCCCGCAGTTCCTCTTTCACGTCCTCCAGACCACCAACCTGATCCCACGTCACGTCCGGAATCTCCACCAGCACCTCCCGCATCGCTGAAGGCTCAATCTCCTTCAGCGCGTCCTGAAAATCCGCCATCTTCACGATAATCTTGTTCAAAATATCGCCCGGAATGCTCTGCGCCTCGAGATTGATCTCTGGCAGAATCCTCCTCAACGCCCGGATAGCCGCCTCCTTCGCCAACGACTCGAGATCGGCACCCACAAAACCATGCGTCACATCTGCGAGCTTCTTCAAATCAACATCCTCCGCCAACGGCATACCCCGGGTGTGAATCTCCAACACCTCCAGCCGGCCATCTCGATCAGGCACGCCAATCTCGATCTCGCGGTCGAAACGGCCAGGCCGCCTTAATGCGGGGTCAATCGCATTGGGGCGATTCGTCGCCCCGATCACCACCACCTTTCCTCGGGACTGGAGACCATCCATCAAGGACAAGAGCTGCGATGTAACTCGTTTCTCTACCTCTCCAGTGACCTCTTCTCTCTTCGGCGCGATCGAGTCAATTTCGTCGATGAAGATTATAGAAGGAGCATTCTCCTGGGCTTCCTTGAAAACGTCCCGGAGCCTCTCCTCGCTCTCACCATAATACTTGCTCATGATCTCGGGTCCGCCGATGCTGAGGAAGTTCGCATTCGTCTCACTCGCAACCGCTCTAGCTAGCAGAGTCTTTCCTGTGCCTGGAGGTCCATGAAGCAGGACACCTTTCGGCGCCTCGACTCCCAATCTCTCAAACAATTCTGGATGTCTCAATGGGAGCTCAATCATCTCTCGGACCTTCTGGATCACGGGTCGCAGACCGCCGATGTCCTCGTAGCTGATCTTGGGAATCGCCCGGATTGGTTCCTTGACCTGTTCACCGACAAGGACCTCCGTTCCCTCAGTAACGATTACAGCTTCCGCCGGAGGACTCGTGTTCGTCACAACTAGGTTGACAGTACGTCCCATGATATTGATCGGGACGAAGTCTCCCCGGGACAGAACCCGTCCCTCTAGGAGTTGGCTAAGATACTCTTCCCCACCGACGATACGGAGCGGCTCTGTCGGGGCCAGCGTCAAACGTTCCGCGATCTTCGCGTCTATCTTCCGAATGGTAACCTTGTCATCTATGGAGACTCCCGCGTTGTTCCTAAGATAGCCGTCTATACGGACAATTCCTTTTCCATAATCTTGTTCATGTGCCGGCCAGCACAGCGCGTTCGTCTTTCTCTTCCCAATAATCTGGACGACATCACCCGAAGTAAGCCCGAGTTCTTGGACCACCTTCGGATCTATTCGAGCTATTCCGCGACCTACATCCCTCTGGAGCGCATCCGCAACTCGTAAAGTGGCCGTCTTCTCTGGCAAATTCGATCCCTAGAACTCTTGTCGAATCTTCCCGAGCACGCTAATAAGTTCTACCAAGGTACTCTTGGAAATTAGCTGTCATACTAGGACTGCATCGTTGGACGGGTCGGAGGAAGTTGAACCAGCCGGTTCTTCATCCCGCTCCGACTATGCCCTGCGTGCAACTCTCGAGTTATCGTGTGATTTATACGCCGCCCAGCCACCTAGAGTGTAGGTACTTCAAGGAGAGCAGGTGGAAATTGTCTGAGGACGTGAAGCGAATGGCCGACCTTCTAAAATCAGGGGCGACCATGCTCTCTGACGTCTGTCCGGAATGCGGAAACCCCCTCTTCAGAGTCAAGGGAGATATCTTCTGCGCAAAGTGCAACAAGCCAGTCGTCTATGCGCGCGCGACGGGTCCCCAAGCCACCGTATCGCAGAGCGTCCTCTTGGAGACAGTAGAACAGACGATTGTGGGAAAGATTAGCGAGACAAATGCATTACTCAAGCTTGAGAAGGACCCCGAGAAGATGTCTGTGTACAGCAACTTGGTGTTCGGCTGGTTGTCGATGCTAGAAAAGCTTCGCAGCCTGAGGGGTTCCGATAGCGAGTCATAGTTCCAAAAGGTTCTCAAGCTTAAACAGCTGCCCACTCTCCAGCTCGAATAGCTCGACTGCTCGCCGTTTCCTCTTAGCTAGTACTACAACCGCGCCCGCTTGTTTAGCTAAGTCCAACAGTTCTTTCTTCCTCTCTTTGCTGAGAAAAGAGCCTCCGGCCTTACACTCGACAAGTACAGAACGGCCATTACGCAAGCAGACCAAGTCGATCGGCTTAGACTGAGCAGCACGCACAACAAAATATCCGTTCCTTCTGAACAAATCCCTGATCCGATACTCCAATCTACGCCCAATCTCATAATTGGACAATGCGACCGAGCCGCAGTTAGTCGAGCCTTAAGAACTATGAGAGAGCGAAACCTAATTCGCAGATCTCCTAGATTGTTCAGGCTCCCGTCGATATGTGAGGAGGACGAAAATCGCTACAACCGATGCAACTACAAGAATTCCGCTGAAAGCTATCTGGTTAGCAGACACACTCACAAGGCTGCCAAGGATCAGCAGCCCGAGAGACAGCCCAAACGAGGCAAGAGTCAGTCTTCCGAGACTGAAAAGCTGAACTCTTTCCCACTTCATCACATGCGTTCTCGCTAGTGACGAGATATCGTCGTTCTTGCCTTCCAACCGTTTGATGGTAGAATCAAAGGTAAGAACAGTAGCCGAAGCTTCCATTAGAAAGATAACCAGCATGAATTGGAAGAGAAGTAACGCACTGTCCGGTCCACGCACCCCATAGATGTCGCCGGCAACTTTACCCCATACTATCAACAGCAGCAAACTTCCAGAGGCTGCAAAGATCGCAGTTCTGTTTCCTAGCGACATGCCTGCGATCCCTAGGATTGCAACTGCTGCTGTAACAAGAATTGACTGCTGCGCAAGGGCTGAGGGAGGAAGATTGAGAATAACCCAAGGAGCGAGAAAAACATAGTTGATCTTCAGAAACACTGTGACCATGCCGGGGACGAAATCTAAGCGGCGCGGATGGGACGTGTGCTTCTCACCTTTGACATCAATACGGACAATGGGACGCCGCTCGGCCAGTCAACAACCGTTGAGGATCTCTCTAGCGCGAGAAGACTAATGGATCTTTCCAGCATAATCAATTTGAAAGCTATTTCTTCAATTTGATCTTGGAATGATGAGGGTGGCATGGGTGAGGGTGATAGGACGAGCATGCTGTATCCTGCGATCGTGAGTTGTTTGACGCCCTCTTTCATTTCTGGGTCCAAGAGAGGCGAGATTATCACGATCTGTGATCGAGAGGGAAGCATTCGTCGCGCAAGCAGATTCATCACGTAGCTAGTTGAGACCGTTGCTCTACCGGGTTTCGCGGCGGCGAGAAGGAAGAGCATTCTTCTCTCATGTCTCTTTCCGAAGCCTGCCGGTATTGACCCTCTCTCTCCTCCCTGAAGGACTAGGCCTACACGGTTGCCTTGACTTAGCAATAGACGGGTGAGAGACGCGGCAGCTTGAACTCCACGCTCGAACAACTCGGTCTCGGTTGGTCCGAAGAATGTGACGTCTGTGTCAAGGACTATCATCACATCAGTGACTCTCTCCGCCTCGGTTTCGTTAACGATAAGCTCGTTGCACCGTGCTGAGGCTTTCCAATTGATCCTCTTCGGATCGTCACCTGGAATGTATTCGCGCATGCTGTAGAACTCCGTTCCGAGTCCTAGCACTCTCGATGGGATAACCCCCGGCCATGGTCCAACATGTCGAGGACGGAAACGCGCTCCTCTGATGCGTTCAGGCCTTGGAATTACAGAGAGAGTTGCAGGCCCAAGCTTCTTCTCGGTGAGATAGAATCCGAACGGGTCTCTTACTCTGGCTATCAGAGGGCCAATCTCATAGGTTGCCCGTGGGGGACTGGGGAATTCGAATATGAGGTGCAATTCTTCGAACGGTCCTATTGAGAGGGGCGCATAGCTGGTTCCTTTTTCAGGAGTGATTCTGCCATCAAGGATTTCATGAATCTCCAAGTTTCCGAGAGACGTGGCGGTCAAGTTTCGGATGCTCGATTCTACGCGAATGTCTTCGTTACCGAACGTCTCATAAGGGACAATGTCTCGATCGAGTTTAACTTCAATCTTCTCAGGTAGACCCCATACGTTGGAGAAAAAGAAGAGAGAAGCCAGTCCTAGTATCAGCACTCCGAACTCGAAGTCGTTCAGGAGGAGTGCTAGAACTAGCAGGGCCGCAGTTATGAGGAAGTACAGGGTGGCTTTTGGCGTGAACAAGAATCTACTCTAGGATTTTACTCTAGGCACGGGAATCGTCTTGAGAATGTCGTCAAGGACTTGGCTCGGATTCGTTCCCTTGACCCATGATTCCGCTTTCATGATCAGTCTATGCACGAGAGCTGGGGCAGCGACCTCCTTTACATCATCCGGGATAACATAGTCCCTACCATGGTAAACAGCCCTAGCTCGGCTCAACTTGAAGATCGCGAGAGACCCCCTTGGGCTTGCGCCTATCTCGATTTGACGCTGCGCTCTCGTTGCTTGGACAATGTCGGCGACATATCCTAAGACATCGTCATCTACATGGATTTCCTCAACGGTCTTTTGCAGGTCGAGCATCGTTTGCGAATCGGCGACGGGGTCAAGGACAATATCTTCCTGAGCTCGTAACATTCTTCGCCGCATTATCTCAACCTCCTCAGTCCGGGTGGGATATCCGAGCTGTAGTCTTACTAGGAACCGGTCTAGCTGGGCTTCTGGAAGGGGATAGACTCCCTCATACTCGATTGGGTTTTGTGTGGCCATGACGATGAAGGGGTTTTGGAGCGAATGTGTTTTACCGTCCAGTGTGGTCTGTCTCTCTTGCATTGCTTCCAAGAGTGCAGCTTGGGTCTTAGGTGGGGCTCTGTTGATCTCGTCTGCAAGTAAAATGTTGGTGAACACTGGCCCTTTACGCAGTTCGAAATCCCCTGATTTTACGTTGTAGACATATGTCCCAGTGATGTCGGCAGGAAGTAGGTCCGGCGTGAACTGAATCCTTGAAAATAAGCAGCCCATGCTCATGGCGAAGCTTCTCGCCAGCAGTGTCTTAGCTAGCCCTGGATAATCTTCGAAGAGAACGTGCGAGTTAGCTAGGAACGCCAGCATCACTTTCTCAAGGACAGGATCTTTCCCAACTATTACCTTCTTTACCTGGCTGATGATATTCTGGCAGGTCTGACTCGCATCTTCTATTTTCAACCCTTCCAGGCTCCTATCAAGTCGATTGCTGCGCTAATCATGCTCATCCTCGCTGGCCCGCCTTGGGGAGTAGGCCCATATAGCATGCGGTAGAGGGATTCGTCTTCAAGCAGCCGCGGTCCATCCATCGGGGCTGACAAGAGGCGTCGTACCAATTCGTTCTCAAGGCCCGTTTCGAGCGCGACCTTGGTGACCAAGAGTTCCTTGAGCCTGCCTCGGACCACATTTTCAAAGTATGAATTGCTAGCGGTGGCCGCCACCCTGAACTGACCACTTAGGAATCGCATAGGGTTTCCTCGGAATCCTGTAGTCGTTGTGATGGGTCTTCTAACGGTTGGGCTCGTCGATTTTCGAGCTAGATCGCGCGCAATCATGATGATTATGACGATGAGTGGGATACCGGTTAACGAAACAGTGGGGGTCGATTCTGAGGGAAAAATTCCTCTGACAAGAACCAGCAGAATGGCGTACGCGACTGCAGCCCAGAAGAGGAGCCTGACGGTGTTCAAGTTTTAAATTTGCAGTTGAATCTTCAGTTCTTCCGCAACGGATTCAAGATACGCGTGCGCCTTATCGGCGTCGGTATCTCTGATCTCATGAAGACTATATCGAGCCTCCTCAAAGAGCTGCGTCAGCTCGGTCGTCGCTCGTCCTTTGAGAGCGAAGGTTGAGCGCACAGCTCTTTCGAGCTCCCTTGCCGTCAGGTCCGAAGAGACCTGAGCTCCAAGCATCGATACTGTTGCAATCAGGTGCTGGTAGCAAGCGATTATGCGACTTCTCGGGTCGGATGCTGGATCTTCGATGAGCCGGATCGCTTCGTGAACAGCTTGCAAGCCCTGTGCTTGGTTTCCCTGCAATTCTTGGATCGTCACGTCATGAGTTTCCTTCAAGGCGACTCTGATGCCCTGGATGACGACGAGTCCTCCAACAACAATTAGGCCTAGGAATGCGAGGCTAAACCAGGTGTTCTGCACGAGATTGGAAAGTGCTGGCAGAAAACCACCTGTCTGAAGTAGCAGCGGGGCTGTTGTGTCTTTCCCCACAATATAGGTGATGGTGGAATTGGCTGCACGCGTTGGGTTGAAAATACTACCTTTGGTTTCAAGCAGCACCCCGATAGCTAGTGCCCAGAAGATCATCGCGACGAAGGTGGAATAGCGGGAACCGCGTTTGCGCGTTTTTCTTCGTCGAGCCAATCCAAAACCGATGCCAGCTCCTAAGTCTCGATAGTTCACCGCGATTAGGACGATTAGCGCGACCAATACACCAAGAATAATGACTGGTCCAAGATAGACTAAGTAGAGTAACCAGTACGCTTGGAACAGCAGACTTCCCCCAGGTGTCCCGCGTGAGAGAGAGGCTAGAGCGAACGCCAGTACTATTAGTCCAGCTACGTATGGAAGGAGACGGCGGGGCTTCAAGGACTAAGTTCCGAGCTATGACTTGGAGCTATTAGCGATAAATAGTTGTCCTAAGAGCGGGAGGATTCCCGCTGGAGTCTAATCTTTCACGGCTTCAAGGATACTTGCGACGTTCCAGAGTTTTACGCGCGTGTACGGTGGCATGTTGGGATCTTGCCCGATCTCGTCCAGAAGGGATATTGCGTTTGACGCCCTCACACCTATGGTGTTTGACTGTGCCTGTAGGGCGTCCATTGCATCTTTAGCCGCTCGACGAATGTTGCGAGGTGTAGTGTTATCGTTTGAGACTTCGTTCAGAACGCCTAGGGCCTGCTTGATTCTTCCTTCGTACTCTTCTTTCCGTTTTGCTTTTTGCAAGCCATCTCACCAAACTCTTGAAAGGGCCCTGTGGTCCTAAACGCATTCTAGCCCGAGGAGAGGTCTCGGTCCTCTTCATTAAAAGATTTCCATTCTGGGAAATCCGTATCGCAGCTTTAGTGGGCAGTTTTGAGTGGCCGGTGGACCGCATGGGTTCCTTCGCAGCAATCTAGGCATTGACCACATGTGCTGCAGAAGTGATCTTCGGAGAAGAGCTCTCTCTGGCAGGAAGGACATTTTCTCCAGAGTTGGGCAGCGTTCTTGCGGTGCAAGCCTGGTTTAGAAATTGTTGGTCGACAAATATGAACGTTCCAGCCTCGGCATAGTTACGCTTTGGCGGAAGGAATATAGTTGGTCGAAGTGGAAGACCAGAGAGTGCAGACTCTGTTGCCAAATTCCTTTGAGGATGATCCGTCGCTGGGTACTGTCGAAAGATTCCCGACCGTCCTGCACGCTCGGGCCTCGTTTTCCTTCGACATCAATCCTGAATCTTTGCAGAGGGCTCTCGTGTCCGCGCTAGCATCTCTTCGAGCAAATCCAAAGCCTATGGAAATCACTTTAGCGGATCGGGACGGCTATTTGAAAGGACAGCTAACCTTCCGGCTAGGAATAGGTAACGGAGACAGCTTCGACATTCTCGATTCTAGAGAAGAAGAGCGAGTCTTGAACAGGATCGAAAACCGTGGTCCCTTCAACATGCTAGACTTGGCTCTTCAGCTTCACTATGCCCTAGGCGATAGTACGCGACACAAGGTCCATGAGGATCACTACTTTTTTCGACTGGTTTTCCAACCAGGGAGAGTTGAAGTCTTGGTACATCACCTGAAAGGTGTTAGAAGAGTTGAACCGGACGAGCTGGTCAGACTCATCATCGAAGAGCTAAACGTTGAATTGATTCGAAACCGCTACGGTGTGGTTGAACTAGAAGCAGTTGAAATCACATAGACATCAAGTTCGTTTTTCATGACATCAATTCGAACCTTTTTCGGACAAGACTCCAGACGACTTCGTGCACTTCTCTAATCGGATGGGTTGCGTCAACTATTTTCCAATCCAATTTCCTCGCTAACCTTCTGTAGGCCCTTCTGACCTTCATCAGAAACCCCTTGTTTTTCTCGTGAACATCTCTGCCTCTCGACTTTCGCGCGAATGACGAAGGTACGGGCACGTCAAGAACTATGACAAGGCTGGCCGCAGGCAATCCTAGGTCCAATCCTTGAAGCCAGCTCAGACTGAGCCCTCTAGAGACTCCGTATGCAAGGTTTGATGGGTAGTATCTGTCGGCGATCACAAAATCTGCTCCTTCGCTCAGCTTGGTTATGAGTTCTTTATTCTCCCACCTGTTTAGGGAGTATAGCATGTGTAGTGCTGTTGCCGGATATTCTTGCTTGCCCTTCAAGAACCGTTGTATTTGCTTGCCGGAAGGTGATTTGTAGATGGGGAAGCTGATGGTGCTAACTGTTGCGCCTTTTCTCTTGAGCTCTTTGGCGAGGAGTTGTGTCTGGGTTCTTTTGCCAGACTGGTCTATTCCTTCCATGGCTATGATCTTGCCTCGCAATGCTATGAGAATTCAGAGTTGAGTTGTGGGTTATAACAATTCGAAAAATGGGCGATGTCGCAGATCTTCGGAGCTAGTTTTACCCTGTAATCGAGTTGTGGTGGACCGGGCGGGATTTGAACCCGCGACCTTCCGGTGGCTTGGCTTCGACGTTTTGCTTGCAAACCGGACGTTCTTCGGCCCGACATTCGTCAGTATACCAGGCTGAACTACCGGCCCACGATTCGCGTGGTTTCTTGGTTTGTTTGTTAAGTCTTGTTTGTGGGGCCGCCGCCGGGACGTTCACACCGTGTTGGGGTGATTTGAACCCGGCCTCCAGGCTCCACTGGCCAAGGCTTTCACGGGGCCTTTCAGGCCTGTACGCTACCAAGCTACGTTACGGCGGCCACGGGGTTCGGCGTTGTGATTCGCGGAATATGTAAGTTTCCAAAGAGACGGCACGGTAAATGTTGGATTAGAGGCCGGTTTAGTCGGGGTTTTTCGGATCTTTCTGGTCTCTTTTGAGACATCGATCTATCCATTTTTACGTAATACAGTAGGGCCTATTTCCACGAACGTGACTGAGGAAACGCGGATAGCGACGAGACCTAGCGTTTGAACGAGCTGAGGTCATAGGCAGATTCCTGCAAAAGCGCTATGAAATGCCTACACCATTACCGGCGGTTCCGACTAGAAATGGCAAGTCCCAAGAAAGAGCTTATGATGCTACGGGTCTTCCGACTGACCCTTCCAGCAGCCCTGCTCGTATCCTTAACGTGGATGACACTGTTCACCGATTCCGCGCGCCAAGTCGTAATCAACTCCCTAGGAGCCAACGCTAACATCATCATATTCATCCTCGGACTATTCCTCGTAATCGGCCTCTACTGGGTGATGGGCATCTACGAGCGCAAAATACTCTACGAGAACCACCGCCCCAGACCAGCCTTCTAACATCCTCTTCATTTCCCCAGGAATGAACCTGGACTTGAGTCAATTCCGTGAACCTCCGAGATATATCTAGCAAGCGCTCTTAGAATTGGTAATTCTCTTCTGAAGACTTTTTCTTGATCACATGATCTGACCTATGAATGGTTCCGCTGAACGCCGAACATCTGCCATAAATGACACATATGCGTCACAAATATGTAATCTGGTCTACGTATATCGATAAGCTTAACTGAGTTTTCCCGCTCATCACTGCCCAGAGAAAAATGAGTTTTTCTGGCTCTCGAAACCACCGGCTCATGAAAGCATCGCGCGCAACATGTGCTTCGTTTTTCGTCCTAGCATCATTGATGGTATCAGTATCCGTTGTGAGTGCGGCGAACTCTGATTTTACCATCGACGCCACTCCTACGACTCTCTGTGTAAATCCAGGGATCAATGGCCAATCGGTCATCAGCCTTTCCAGCGTGGGAGGGTTCTCCGGCACCGTAAACCTCGGCGGTAGTGTTAGTCCATCATACGCCAACAGCCCGACTTTGTCCGGTATTCCTCCCAGCGTGACGCTCGCGAGCGGTCAGACCGTCAGCTTCGACTTGACGATGTCTACGACCACGTCCACGCCTCTATTTACCTACAGGGTGACTGTCTCCGGTTTAGCTGGAAGTCTTCACCAAGTGAACATCGAGCTAACGGTCAGCTCAGCCTGTAGCGTAGGCGGCGTCATCGTTCCGACAACGCTCGGGTCTATCGGATCTGATCTCACTCTAACTATCACCATAGCGGGATTGATCGGATTAACTTCCGTTGCTTTCATCGTCTACGTGAGCCGCGCTAGAACTCGCGCAAAGCAATGAAGTAACTCTTTCCGAGAGAAGAACCCTCTTTTTTTTAGATTCATAATGGAATTGACATGCCTCATGGAGCTGCGCAGGCCACCATTTCATGCAAACAACTGCACGTGCGGCTGGTTTGGGCTCTCCCGAATATGTGCCGATGGCAATCTCCCATTGTTGCCTATGGGTATAAGCAGCTTGATTTGGATGAATTTCGGGTTAATCATTAGGTCTCAAAACTTGGCGCGCGGTTGAGTTCTTCATTTGGGGATTCAGATAGTGCCTCATAGTCAGCTCCACTGGCTTTGGGTCTTGTAAGCTACGTCGAATCGACGATTTCAAATGTTAACTTGAAGCCGCAAGCATGGACTAGGCTATGACGCGGTGGAGAAAAAATTCGGGAGAAGGCGCATATTGCAATATGAGGATCTATCATACCAAAATAGTGTTCTTGAATCTGAGATATCCGAAAATAGCACACAAGAATCCAACTCAGTGCTGACGGCGTTCATCATATATCGTTCGCTTCTTTTCGTCCTTTGTTTCTCTCTCTGATTCCTTGCTCAAGCGTCCTATGAGGAAAATATCTAGCGACTCTGGAGCGATGCCTGGCTTTTGGCTAAACGTATAGTTTGGTTCGAGGACTAAGTAAGGCGACTTGGGACAGCACCTACAATTGGGGGGTTTCTCCCTAAGGTTCTTGTCTCTAATTGAAGTGAGGTAAGATCACTGCGGGCACCTACAAACGTGAATATGGCATTACCTGGGCTCTCTCTTCCGTTTGGCAATTCGAGCTGATTCTAGGCGATCTTGTGGCTGAAGCTGAGTTTCGCACTTGGAATAGCTAAGAGCGCCGAGGTTCCGAATGTGAGATGATGAGACTAAGAAACCTTCCCTACGTGACTCTCTGGGCCGTCAAGTTCGACGAGGAGAAGAATCTCTACAAAGAAATTCTGGGACTACCCGTAACTGAAGAGAATGCGAACTTCATCATGTTCGGTACGAAAGGATCAAGTCTGGCGTTTCATCGTCTAAGGAAAGGATGCCGACTGGATCGACAGACGGTTGAGCTGCACTTTGAAGTGGACGATGTCGATGAGGTCTACTCGGCCTTGCACCGTAAGGGCGTCAAATTCGATGACAAGCCAGCCAACCGGCCCTGGGGCAAGCGCATGGCAAGCTTTCGCGATGCTGAAGGCTACGTTGTCGAACTTGTGGGCCCGCTAAAACCCGGCGAACCGTTGAAAGGCGACTAGGATTTCTTCCTACGTTTCCTCTCAGTTGGCACTGGAGCATTTGTGCCGGGGAAGAGGTAGGGCATGGTTGCCGCGGCTGGAGGCGACGTCCCTTCCTCATGTCTAGTGTGCATTGCCGTGTGTTGAGGGACAATTTCCAATATCCCTGATTGGCTTAGCACCCGGTGATCGTCGAAGCCGTTGTGACGCAGAAACTTGTGCAAGAGCAGTTTGACTTCCTTGTGCTTCAGTCCTTCTACCTGAATCTGGTTTCCCTTCGTTAACACGCGGCCCCTGACATCCTTGACATGTTGTTTTAGAAAGTCCGCGGCTGGTCGGATTTGCGCCGGCAGTTTTCCGAGATTTACGATCTGTTGTTCCTTCTTCGGACTTCCAGATGGGTTTGAACCGCTTTTCGTTTTGAAGTTGGTAGCCCCGAGTCTCGCTGGTTTCTGGGTGCGGTTCCGAATCAAGATCAGAGCTTGTCAGATTCTAATCGCGGCGCAGTCTGCGCCTCGGTCTTGTAGAATTCCGCAAGTTCGAAGGACTCCTTGATCTGTTTCTCTAGCTCTTCCATTGGAGGGTATACGGATCTATAGATCTCAAGCGGACCCACTTGCGACCTTACATGGATAATGTAGGTCGGGTAGGCGGCGTGACCGAATATTCGCTTACTATTCCAGGATTCCTGTTTGTCGCCGCTCTCATAGTTCACCTGAACGCCCCGGAAGCAAACCTTAGCGGGGTTTTCTCGACTCGTCTTTTCCGCAAGCGTCTTGAACAGGGGCTTCTGGGTCTCGCAACCCGAACATCCTTGACGGGTAAGTCTCCGGGGTTTCTTTCGATACAACTTGTGCTGAAACGGCCATGGGCGTTCCATCAGCTTTCTGCTCGGACGCCAATATAATTCTGTAGGTTGTCGATTATCTAGAAGGCCAGATTGGCTAGTTACCTGTGTTCGCGAAAGAAAGGGGGAAGGGTCCTACTAGGGACCCGCGCTCTTCCAGGTCACTGAGAAGCTGTCGCCGTTGGTTCCGGATAGAGACGAAGGTTGTGCCTTGACCGCTCCGGAGCTGGAAACCATTGTGATCACTTGGACCGAGGACCCGAAGGATCCTATAGTCCCTGGGGTTCCACTCACTGTGGCTGTGCATGATGAGAAAGAGACGGTTCCAAAATCGGCTAGGGGTAGAACGCCTCCGCTAGAAGAGGGTGCTTCAGCGATCCATTCTGCAGATGAACGCTGAGCGCTTCTAACTTTTGCAGAAGTGCTGAAGGAGGCTCCAGTGGTAGTGTCCGTTATCGTTACTGTGAAAGATCTCCCGCTGAAACTGGCTTGAGCGGTCATGTGGTCTCCGGGGGTAATGGTCATTCCGTTGATGAGGAAGGAGGGGTGCGGATAGAACTCGAACCAGGCATAGTAGGTCGAGGCGCCATTCTGGCAGTCTGAGTCCGTGCCTGTTTGCTCTACTGTTCCGGAGTTAAAACCGTCTATGCCGACCCAGAATGATGAGTACTGGTTGGTGCTGGGGCACGATCCTTGTATTGCCGGAACCGTCCACGATCCCTTTGCAATGCTGACCGAGCCAGAGCTTCCTGTTACCGCATAGCCGCTCCAGTTCGTACTCTGGAAGCTACCATCATGTACTCGAGGTGCAAGGGTCAATTGCGGAACTGGGAGCGCTGAAGTTGCCATGAGGAACGAGATGACGATGAATGTTGTTGCAGCGGCAGATGAAACAGATATTGTCTGCAGTTTCATTTCCAAGAACCGCTGGGCGGTAGATAATCTAGATAAGATTTGTGGACAGCATTCATCACAACTGAGTGCAATAGGTGTTCGACCCAGGCAATTTGGGTAGGACAAATGCAACCTTCATTTGGGACAAGGTGAAAATGAGCCCAAAGGTTTCCGAAAGATTCAGAAGGCCAACTCTCTAAACTTCAGCTCGTAGATCGTGTGAAGCGTTGCTCTCGCCTAAGGTATCCTTGTTGGCATACGTGATACTAGCTATGTCCATGTCCCTTGCCATCGATCACGCTGCATTAATAGAGCGACAACTGAACAATCAGATTCTTCCGGCCCTAAGGTCCAACTTTGACGCCAGTCGACCGTTTAGCATGTGTGGGCGATCAGGCAGCTTTCCCACAGGGCATCGTGGGGATAGCAATTGTCCGCTCAACTTTACCGTGTCCCTGAGCCAGAAGAGTCTCGTCCAAGCTCGCGGTTCAAACAGTTCAGTTCAACTGTCAGTGACCTTCATCTCAGGCGTCTCGGCACCCGTAACTCTTTCTGCTCAAGGAGTGCCTGCTGCCACAGAGATTCTGTTTGCTCCCGCATCGGCAAGGCCTTCGTTCTCGTCGACCATGACGATTTCGACGAACCAGGGAACTCCTCTGGGTCAGTTCAACATCACTATTCTCGCAGCTGGTGGAGGCGTTGAGAAATCGACAGTCCTGTCCCTGCTAGTCGTACTCATTGTTCACGACGTAGCCATAGTCTCAGCCGCGATCCAGGGGACGGCTGCAGTCGGCAGCATTGTCGTGATCAATGCGACTGTCGCAAACTATGGTTCAGTGTCCGAAGCGTTCGAGCTACATGCCTACGCGAACACCACCTTGGTCGCTGATCGATCTGCGCTAAGGCTAGCGCCGACAGCGAGCTATACGAGTCGGTTGGTGTGGAACACATCTGGATTTCCGCCTGGAACATATACGGTACTGGTAGCTGTTCCTCCGGTTCATGGAGAGCTTGACTTGCTCAACAATAGTCGAGAAGTAGGCAAGATACTTCTGACTCAGAGTCCAGGTTCCAAGCCAAGTCCTTCACCAGCCGCGTCTGGAGCCGGACAGCGGTTCAATTATGGACGTCAGTTGGCTATTGTCGCGGCGATTGCAGAAGTTGCCATAGTTTTCCTAGTCGTTCTTCGTAGCAAAAGTAAGGCTTCGAAAGGAAACGGGTCAATGGGACCCAAGAAGCTCTAGCGGGATTCAAGAATACCATGAATTTGCCTCGCCCTAGCGAGGAAGATACGCTATTCCCTGAATCTCAACCTTCATCCCAAACAGGAGATCAGCTCGTACCGTTGCCCTAGCGGGCTTAGGGTCTGGGAAGAACGTCGAGTAAGTCTCATTCATTTCAGCATAGTCATTTAGGTCGCTCAGGTAGACCGTAGTCTGAAGTACGTATTCCAAGCCAGACTGCGCTGCTACAAGCACTCGTCGAAAATTTTCCAAAGTCGTCTTGGTTTGGGATTTGATGTCTCCTGGCACTACTTTGCCGTTCTGATCTATGGGTCCCTGACCTGAGACGAAGATCAGATCTCCAAACTTTATTCCCGGCGAGAATGGCAAGTTCATTGGCGCTGGTCCCGTTCTGACTAGTTCCTTTCTCATAGTGGGTCGATATTGGTTTCATGTGTTCGGGTTTAAGAGATAAGGGGCAATCAAGAGTTCGCAGAGTTAAAGCGGATATGTTAACCAGCAAGCACATCCTTGAACCGATTACTATTACTCAGATAGAACAAGCCAGTGCAAGAATCCGGGGATCAGTATTGCGGACCCCCATTGTGAGATTGAACATAGACTCTGACATGGAGATCTATCTGAAGCTTGAAAACTTGCAACCTACTGGTTCGTTCAAGGTTCGAGGAGCCTCCAATGCGATTATGCTGGCGGGACCAGAGGCGAAGTCTCGCGGCATATACACCTGCAGCGCCGGAAACATGGCACAGGCCTTAGCATCGCAGGCAAAACAAAACGGGATCTCTTGTTCAGCCATCGTTCCAGATAATGCACCTGAAACGAAGTTGGAAGCGATCAAACGGTTCGGAGCCAAGATCATCCAAGTCTCCTTCGATGAGGTCTGGAAGGTGGTTACTACCCATCGATACGGCCCATTGGACAAGTCGATTTTCATCCATCCTTTCAGTGACCCAAGGATGATTGCTGGAAACGGAACCATAGGGTTGGAAATTCTTGAAGATATTCCAGAGGTGAATTCCGTGGTAGTTCCCTTTGGAGGCGGAGGTCTCACCGCTGGAATAGCTACGGCGATTCATGAGAGGAAGCCGGGGACGCGGGTCTATGCCGTCGAGCCGGAAACTGCCGCTCCACTCGCGGCTTCGCTTAGCTCCGGAAGTGCGATGGAAGTAAACCGGGTTCCCAGCTTCGTGGACGGCATCGGTGGAAAGAGTGTTCTTCCCGAAATGTGGGATATTGTAAGACCCTTGATTCAAGGGAGCATTGTCTGCCCGCTCAAGGAGATCGCTTCTGCCATTCGTCTACTAGTCGAACGGAACCGGATAGTGGCTGAAGGTGGTGGTGCAGCATCAGTCGCGGCCGCCCTCACCGGCAAGGCGGGCAAAGGGAAGATTGTCTGCGTAGTGTCTGGAGGAAATATTGACACTGCCAAGCTGGAGACCATACTGTCCGGCAAAGTTCCCTGAGATGGGGTTAGACTAAACGTAGAGAAAGGGTCGGCTCGACAAAGGAAGAGTTACCTTAGGCTTGCTGTTAATGATTTGACATCGTAGCCGAAGGGTAGCAAGAGGTTTGCTGTTGACGAAACGAGTAGGTCAACGTATCTTTCAGGATCGTAGACAGTATCGTCGTCCGCCAGTTCTGGGGGCAAGGCTTGGCTCTCAGGAATTGTTGATGTGTCAATCGTCAGAACGTAACTTACCTGCTGTCCTGCGTGAACGGTTCCTCCTTCGTCGATAAGACACTGTGCTGCGATCGCCTGGGGTACGCGGTGAGTATACTCGTTAGGCATCTTGCTCAAATTCTTCGTAATTATCAGCTCCTCGATAGGGACCATGCCGCTTCGCAGCTTTGACGCGTATTCTTTGAGTGTGTTGAGAACTTGAGGAATTAGGGCTTGAAACTCCCGTGAATTACCTGCTTCCTTGAGGATTGCAAGCATTCGTGTTTGGCAGTTCTCAACTATCTTAGGAGTGTCGTGGCGTCGAACATCGATTCCCCGAACCTTGAGGGTCCGGTCTTGAAAGATGCCATAGTACCGGTTGAGGACTGGCGCTTGCGGGTCCGTTTTTGAGTTGAGGAAAACTATCCACTTGTACTGACCCTCAAAACTCAGGGGGAGTTTCAGGGCCTTTCTGATCGTTGCACAAAGATCTTCGTAATCGGCCGCTGTTGCGCCTGCTTTTGTCAGCCACATGGAGTCAACGATTCCATGTACGAGTTTGAAGCCTCTAGCTTGGGCTATTGCAACCGCACGGTCGAGGAAGATTCGGGAGAAGGCGCATGTTGCGATGTGCGCGTCTATCTTTCCGAACCTGGCGTTCTTAAACCCAAGATAGCCGAATGAGCAAACCAAGATCCATTTTAGTGCTGACTGACGTGCATCATACTTCTGCCGTTTCAGTTCATCCTTTTCGTCTTTCTTTAGTTGTTTATACTGCAACCTTCTCTCGAGGAGAATTTCAAGGGATAGAGGGACGATGCCTTGCCATCGGTCGCAGATATTGTAGTCTAGTTCTGGAACCCGACGGAGCGAGTTGGGGCAGCATTTGCACTTGACGGTTTCTCCGCTCAGGTTCTGCTCCAACATTATGGTCGGGTAGAGACTGGTAAAGTCCAGCTCTCCCACTTGATCATATATCCCAATCTCGGGTTCGTGAATGAAGCCTCCCCGGTCGGCGATCACTAGTTCGTTAGTGTCTTTCCAGTCTTCAGGCTGGTTCTTGTTCCATGGGATGAGAACGTTTTCTTTGACAGCATGGTAGAATTGTAGGCTGGTCATGTTGGTGCCGATGGTCGCCCTGCTTGCTCGCTGAATCGGGATAATACACGTCCGAGAGACTTCGAATAGTCCTTCGAGTCCACAGTCAGCACTGATGAAGGCGTTATGGTCGTCGATGTGCAGTCTGCCTAGTAGTCGTGCAGCCGTCTCTCGATAGAGGATTTTTCCATAGGAGAAGTAGGAATGACCTTGAACCTCATAGACTCTCAACGGTGATGGGTCCCGGCCGAGAACTAGTCTGTTGAGCATTCCGTTTTTGTACGCACGTCTTGCTAGGTATGGGAAGATGAATGAGTCTCCACCTTCTGTAATGACAATGTCTGGATCTATTTCGTTAAGAGTTTGAACGAGGCTGAGGAGTTTCTCCTCTTCATTGCCTGAATCGAGAACGAGCGTTTCTTCCCGCTCTGTTATGATACTGAGGGAGTCTAGTTCGTCTTCGAAAGTTCGAATTCTCTTGCTCTTTCTAGTCTTGATTTCTAGCTTGATCTTTCGAAGAGGGGGTAGTTTGCAGTCTATTGTTTTTCTGGAATCCCTCAGAGTCCATTCAATTTTCTCATCTTTTTCCTCTGCCTCGACGAGGGCTAGTGGGAACAGGTCTTTCTGGTACAGGTAGATTTGCGGAGAGGGAACATCAACATCATAGATGCGAAAGTGGGAGTAGCTGCTTTCTCGCTGGATCCTCTGTGCAAGCTTTGCAGCCTGCTCATCATTCTCCACTACGACCTCAAGGACTCGGGATTTTTCTATGTCGCCAGCCCTTTCAAATTTGTCGACAAAAATAGAGTTTTCAACGTAGGACTTGCAAGCAAGGTCGATTAGCTCGCGGTAGTCGCCTCCTACGTGTATTCTCGGCTTCCAAGAGTCCGTGAGCCTTACACACTTTCCATCGGGTTTTTTCAGCCATACTACCATCTGGCCTGGTTTGTGGTAGAGGTCGAGAATCCAGCCAGATGCTTCACGAAGAGTCAAGATGCGATTCTCTATTCTCGGACTAATACGGAAGAGCGGGACGAAGAACGAATGTGAAACAGATGTGAAACTAGTGGGAAAGTAACGGAAGGGCTACTAGTAACCAGGTAGTGTTTTGTCCAGTGTGACAACCTCATTT
>WNGM01004447.1_pt1 | contig 27129 bp, 29 predicted proteins | sample 5400571 | NCBI WGS metagenome assembly WNGM01 (sample SAMN13153378, study PRJNA577476) | soil metagenome | isolation source: 100 cm soil or saprolite under Garry oak tree replicate 2 | place: USA:California | collected 2016-06-15 | reverse complement strand
TATGATGACTTTCTCCGGCTTCCTCGACAAACCCAGCAAAACCACGATTTCACATTCGTTCGGCTGATCTACAACGGCCGAATCCCAGGGTATCTGAAAAACTGGTATACCGATTATCCCACCGGAGACAGGAACCTGGTCAACGTCCTCCAGCGTTTGACCTACCTCGATGTTGCGCCCGAAAGCCGAGCCATTCCTATCCACCACGCCGACCTCTTCAATTACCCCATGATTTACTCCGGCGAAGCCGGTCAGATGCGACTCGACACGAGCGATGCGTCCGTCCTGCGCGAATACCTGACGCGTGGCGGGTTCTGGATGATCGACGACTTCTGGGGCACCTTCGAGTGGGGCAACTTCGAACGAGAAATGAAGAAGATCTTTCCGGATCGGCCAATCGTAGATATCCCACTCGACCACCCGATCTTTCACACGTTTTACGACATCGACCAGAGAATGCAGGTGCCCAACATCGGCTATGCGTACAACCCCGGCAGTCCAACCTGGGAGCAGGACGGCTACAAGCCCTACGTTCGCGGTATCTTTGACGACAACAAACGCCTGCTCGTGTTCATCAATTTCAATACCGACCTCATGGACGCGTCCGAGTGGGCTGATGACGCGCTGTACCCACACAAGTTTTCCGCATATTCCTACAAGATTTTTTCCAACGCCGTGATTTACGCCTTGAGCCACTAGAGTTTTTAGCCGCGAATTGCGCGAATTACACGAATGCCATTCGCGCAATTCGCGCAATTCGCGGCTGAAAACCTTGCTAATATCGGTGCATGGACTGGGCTCGATTGCGGCAAAACATCGGCGAGTTTTTTCACGGTATGGCGCTGGCAGGCTATGAGAAACGGCTGCGCGAGCAGTTCATGGAATTGAACGACTTATTCCTACTGCTATGCTTCATGGAGCTGGTCGGATTGCCGAACCCCGCGACGATTTATCTATTGGAGGTCTATCCCTATTTCCTTCAGGAATTCCACCTTTGGCATCGAAGGATGGGCATGGATCATTCTCCATTAGGTAACCTTCCGTGCTGTTGAAATGCGCGATCTGCTCAAAAAACGAATCCTTTTTTTCGGAGGCAAAGGAGGTGTGGGCAAGACCACCTGCGCCTCCGCGATGGCGATGGCGGCGGCAAAACAGGGGAAGCGTGTTCTGCTTGTTTCGACGGACCCAGCCCATTCGACGTCGGATATTTTCGAGCGGCCGTTCAGTAAGGAGGAGACCGAGATCTATCCGGGGCTGGTGGGTATCGAGGTGGACGCGGACTACGAAGCGCGCCGCTACATCGACACGGTGAGAGAGCAGATCGCCAGATTGTTCAGCCCCTCGATTCTCAAGGAAGCGCAGCGTCAGATCGAGTTGGTTTCGACGATGCCGGGCGTAGAGGAGGTTGCGCTGTTCGACCGCATGGGCGAATTGATGGTCACGCGTATCGATGTCTACGACCTTGTTATATTCGATACCGCTCCGACCGGACATACGATGCGTCTCCTGCGCATGCCCGAGTTGATGAGTTCCTGGATCGAAGCGCTTTCGAAGCGCCGCCGCAATCTCATCTCCTTCGGTCAAAATATCGATAGGGTTGGCTCTGATCCTGATCCGATTTTGACCACGCTAGAACGGCGGAAAGAGAAACTCGAACAAGTCCGCGCCCGGTTGATGCAGCACAATTTCACGGGCTTCGTGCTTGTGCTCGTTCCCGAGCGCCTCCCCATCGAAGAGAGCGCGCGGGCGGCGGAGACGTTGCAGGATGCGAACGTGAACGTGTGCGGCGTTCTGGTTAATCGCGTGCTGCCGGAGAATTTGCAGGGAGAGTTCTATCAGGCTCGACGGCAACAGGAGCAGAAATATCGCGATGAGATCCAGCGAAGATTCGCAAAATATCCGGTGCAATGGATTCCGCAATTCGAGACCGACGTGTACGGCCTGAAAAACCTAGAGAGGCTCAGCGAAATGCTGGCGGGCCCAAATGACGGCGCCCCACTCCGGTGAGTGACGCGGTTCTTCGAACGTGAAGCCGATAAGGTTCCGGATTATGGGATGGGTGGCTACGGAACCGCTGAGCGACCTGCGGCAGTCTTCGACACCGACACGGTTGGATGCAATCTCGACAAGCGATCGAAGATGAGACGCGGCCTCGGTGAGAATTCGCTTGGCCGGTTCCGCCGGATAGATTGCGGCGATCTCGGGAAACAGTCCCGCGATGTCCGGAACGCCGATTTTTCCCGAGGCCCACGCTCCGACCACCTCCGCCATCGATTTCAAACCAAGGCTTTGTGCAATACGCCCGGCGAACTCAGGCCGCTCTTGCGAATCCATCGACCGTAGCGCCGCTCGAACGGCCTCACGGCCGATCCAGAAGCCGCTGCCTTCATCACCGAAATAAGGTCCCCACCCACCGACGCGGAACATCGAGCGCTTTGCATCGCGGCCGATGACGATGGAGCCTGTGCCCGCAATCAGTAGAACCCCAGGATCCACTCCGATCGAGCCGATGGAGGCGATAAACGCGTCGCTTTCGACGATGATCGTTGCGTCAGGTATGAGCGTTGTCAAAACCTCCCGGTAAAAACTCGCGCTCTCCGGCCTCGCCGCTCCCGCGAATCCCGCGCATACAACATTTGGACGCTCGGTTAGTTTGGACACGCCATCGCGAATCGCCGACTTGGCGGCGTCGGCGCCCACCGATAACCAATTCGATGGCCCGGTGTACAAATGGCAAAGCTCGTTGTAGTACTCATCCACGAGCAAAAACGTCGTCTTGGAACCGCCGCCATCGATGCCAAGATACCTCATCGGAAGGACACCGCAAGAGGTTGACCTTCTGTGTTGAAAAACTGCAGTCGTGCGGTCGCCGCACTGCCATTCAGCAGCAGGAATTCGGTTGTGTAGTTTCCTCCATCAACCAACTGGGGAAAATAAGTCGTTTGCGATGACGCGGGTTGACTTGGATCGATGAGCGGCATGGTAGTCATGAGAAATGCTCCCGAGGCATTCACCAGAGTGCGCAATGTAATCGCGTAGACCGGAGATGTCGAGTCCAGCATGACGGTGCCTTCGAAGTCCGGCGGCAATTCCGGGATAAGCTCGTCCAAGAAGGCGGCACGCTGGCCGGATGAAGCGAGGGAAATCGTTTTCGCCGGTGACGCAGCCGTGCCGTCAGAGCGATAAGCCGTAAGGTGTACGTCGGTGCTGCTGCCACGGTTTGCGATGGCGATCGCCGTACGATATGTGACATTGCGGATGGCGAACGTTTCTCCGCGCGTCAGTGCCCGCGCCGCCGGCACTCCCGCCTCAAAATTCAAATTCGTTCCTGTCGACCGCTTGAGGACTGCGGTGGCTTCGGGGACCACATTGCCACTGGCCGGCGTAAGAGAAGCAAAACCGGTCTGAACGTCGGACCGCGCGCCCTGTGTCTTCAGCCGCCATACCCCAGCCGGGGGAATTTCATAAGTGAACGTCGTGTTCGTGCCCCGGTCGGTAGCCACGCTAAACGAAAACTGAAGCGTGCCGCTGATCATGGTGGAGGTCGGATTGAGCAGGATCAACTCGGTGACATAACCGGAACCGTCGGCGATCTGTGGAAAGACGGTCACCTCCGTAGTCGTAGAGCCGGAGGTGACGGGCACAATTGTCATAATGAATTCATGCAACTCGTTGAGAGTTCCACGCAGGCCCAAAATCCCGATAGGCACATTCGAGCTCAAGGACACGCTGCCGCTGAATGAGAAGCCGATGTCCGGGAACAGTTCATGTATAAATTGCGAGCTTTGGCTACGCGCCGGCAATTGAATACTGGTCCGCCGGCCGTCACTCAATTGGGCCGTAATGAACGCCGTGCTTGCGCCGGCGTTGACGATCGCCATCCCGGTTGAGGTCTGATCCGTACGCTCGGCGTAGGCCGTGAAAGATGTCCCAAAAGTAGCGGCCGGTACAGCGACTTCGGACCGGATATCGGAACCAGAGGTGAAGCGGAGTACTGAGACACCCAGCGCAGAGTCCAATACCGAGTACCCGACCTGGACCGAATTTGCGGTTCCCAGCGTTTGGATCCGGTGACTGCCATTCGCGGTAATGTCGGTTCGAAACTCCGTTCCTACGGACGCAAGTTCGGTATTCATTGTTCCCCGGTTTTCGACCGCATCCATGAAGAAGGACTGCCACTGAGTTCGAAAAGCGTCGAGAGACTGCAGCGAAGACGCTTTTGGCGCCTGGCCACGTTGTGTCACGAGGATGAATGCCACGCGAAAATCCTTCTGTGCTTGTTCGAAGCTGGGAACGCGGGGACCCGCGAGTGAAATGATTTCGTCGATTGTGACATTGCGCCGGCTACCGGAAAACTGCAGGCCGACGAATGGGGCGCACGCAGGCAGTCGTTGAAGGCTTCTGCATTGCAGTGGGAATGCAGTTGGGAAGGTTGTGGGTAAAACGGGATTCGCCACCACGAACCACGGTGCGACTTGCGATGCAGGCCGCAGGCCCATCACATACTGGTCGAGAGGGCTGTACCGTATGGTGGCCGCAACGGTTCGGAAATCTCCATTACCGAGGTCCTCGATTTCATTTCCTTCCACAACGGAACCGAACGTGTTGTGAAGAAAACTCCAATGCGACGCGTCTCGGCCGAGCAGCGAAGGCGTTCCGATATCGAGGTACGCGAGCCAGCGATGACCGAACTCCTGGCCGAGAATCGACAGGGAATTGTTCGTCCCCAGAAATACCTGCCGTGGATCCACTGGATAGCGGCTGAGATCGCCCATGTTCACCAGGACGGACAGTCTCTGCGGCGATCCAAATCCTGATCCGAAGTCGTAAGTGCCGGGACGCGTATTGATGATGCCGCGAATACTATTTCTTACCGGTAGGGCGAAAGCGAAAGCGTTATCAAGGCTGACGTTGAAATCAGCGAAGACAATCAGGCCATCGTATATGTCGGGATGTGTGCGATAGAAGATCTGTGCAACCTGAGCCAGATCGATCTCCTGAGTGGTTGCGAAGATTTCTGCCATGAGACCATGGACTGTTGCAGGCGTTAACTGGGCAGTGAAATCGAGGAGAGCGGGCACGGTATTTGCCGATTGGCCAGGTGCAATTCCAACCACGGCATTACCTGCGTCCAGTGCCCGGTAATTGAAACCGATCAGTCCGTTCGAATTCAGTACCACCTGAAACGTGTTGTGTCCGCGGCTGCCGCTCGATGTCCATTCCCCGACATCGGTCCATGTAAACAAAACACGATCCGGCAGCTTTTCGAGCGAGATTCTCGCGGGGGGCAGGGGATTCAGATCATCGAAAAGCGGCGCGATGCGGGGTGCGCCGGAAATGACGCGGCTCAAATTGCGTTCTGAAATTTCAACATCCGAAACCTTGAAGGTGAGGTTGCCATCCGAGTTCAGGAAGACGGATGTGTACGTCGTTCCATAAAAGACGAAAGGAAAGGGAAGCGACACTTGCGCCGAATCGTCGTCGCCAAGGCTCATTGTGGTGGCGGTCCCAGTGCCGTCGTCAAAAGTTCCCGGCTGTGTCACGACGGTATAGGCATCCGTGCCCGCGGGCGTAAATGTGATCGAACTGTTCGTCAGGTCCAACGGATTGGGCCGTGTGATGACCGTCCCATCATCCTCGAGTACTGCGACATTGCCGCGGTCCGATGTGACCGCCTCGACTGTGGAACCTAAAGCACGCGGCCTGTACTGCCGGTGATATTGATCCAGCGCGAGCTCCACGGCCGTTCGCTCAAGACTAAAAAGGGTTCTTCGCCGCGGATGCGGATTACGCCGATGACCCGGATTATTCCAAATTTGAATCTGAGTCATCCGTGTAATCCGTGGCTAATACATTAGAAGATTCGCTATCTTGCCCAACCCGGTAGCCCGCCGGAGCGCCTCAGCTCCTCTTCAAGATCGGTGATTTTTTGCCTTGCCTGTTCGGCCTGCTTCCGCGCTGCGTCAAGTTCAGCCTGGGCGGCTGTGATTTCGGGGCCGATGCGATATTCGCGGTTGTATACGTTGCTTTGCCGAAGAAGCTGCATATTGAGATCCTTGATCTTGAGGTCGAGAAGCTGAACCTTGTCGTCGGCGCGCTTCACGTCGTCACGAGCTTTCTGGAAGGCCGCTCTCCAGTATTTTTCGTCCCGGCCCTTGTTATCGGTAGGTCCGGTTGGGGCTGGAGCGCCCTCCGGCTTTTTCGCCGGAGGCGCGGCAGTAGCAGGCGGCGCCTTTGAAGCCGACGATGCCGAAGGCGGCGGGATCGCCACCCCATTCGTATACACAGCCTTGCTTTGGACGTGACTTTGCCTCTCTCGTTCCTTGCGTGCGGCGTCTGCAATCGTTTGAGCGGATAAGTCCACTGAGAAAGAAATCAGAAGGGCGACTAAGGTTGCTCCAAATCCGAAATCCGAAATCCGTAGGGAGCGGCGAAGCCGCGACGAATTAAATCGAAAATTTCTCTTCATCGTTCCTACTTTTTTATTTGCGGCGCAGACTGACTCGAGACGACGTCGATCGCAGCAGGAGCGGTTTCCGGATCCGCGGTGGTTAAGACTGGATTTGTTTCGAACTGCTCGATGGGTTTGTCTTTATACACCTGCTGCATCAGTTCAAGCCATGCTGGCAAAGCGGCTTTGCCGCCGGTTTCTTTGTCACCTAGAGTTACTTTTTCGTCGAATCCGATCCAGACTCCGGCCACCAACGACGGTGTGTATCCAATGAACCATGCGTCCGTGAAGTCATTGGTTGTCCCGGTCTTTCCCGCGACGGGTCTCTTCAGTTCCTGCGCTTTGGTTGCGGTTCCGCCAACGCCGCGGACTGGTTCCTGCATGAGGTCGACCATGATTCGCGCGGTTTGAGCAGGGATGACGTCATGCAGCTTCGGCAGATTTTCTTCAAGAACGTTCCCATCGTAATCCGTGACGCGGCGTATCAACTGGGGTTCGACGCGAACGCCATCGTTGGGGAAGGTGGAATATGCGGACACCATTTCCACAAGAGTCACGTCGGCCGCTCCAAGAGCAATCGGCAGAACCGGCTCGATTTTCGATGTGATTCCAAATCTGCGCACATAGGGAATGAGGTTCAGCACGCCAAGTTTAGCAAGGGTTTTAACAGCCGGAATATTCCGTGATTGTGCGAAAGCACGGCGAATGGGGATAGTACCTGCATATTTTCCATCATAGTTGCCAGGCGAGTAATTGCCAAAGCTGACCGGAGCATCGACAATCAAGTCATCCGGACGCAGGCCGTTGTCCACCGCGGCAGCATAAACAAATGGCTTGAAAGACGAACCAGTCTGCCTTAAGGCCTGGGTTGCCCGATTGAATTTGCTCTCGTCGAAGTCGTATCCGCCGATCATGGCTTTGATCTCGCCGGTTTTGGGTTCAATCGCGACCAGGCCTCCCTGGACTTTCGGCTTCTGCTCGAGCGTGACTCCCACTTTGAGGTCCGCAGAGCTCATAGAACGAATCATGAACAACGCAACGTCGCCGCGATTCAGAATGTCCGATGCGGACTTGGCGCGCGTCCAGGCGATGTCCTCGGGTGTGAGCTGGGCCTGATAATTCGCGATTTTTACGGTGGCGCCGGTGGGCGTCAGATCGAGAATGACGCCGGGAACGATGTCGTTAGTCCGAATCGGCAGCTTCCAGTCGGGCAGCTCAGCCGCATAAAGGTCCGTCACGCCTTCGTTCAGGAGGTTACGCTCCGCGCCGTGCCAGCCGTGGCGCTTGTCATACTCGCGCAAGGCCTGCCGGACCGCGGCATTGGCGGCCTTTTGCATATTCACATTCAGTGTCGAGTACACCTTCAGACCGCCTTCGTGGACGGCGAACGTGCCGTAGGTCTTCTCGAGATAGCGACGCAGCTCTTCAACAAAGTAGGGGGCAAGCTCGTCAGGACGTTTCTTGGGAGCCAGCTGAATGGGATGCGACTTTGCTTCTTCGCCCTCAGCGACGGTGATTTTCTTCTCTGCGACCATTCGATCGATGGCGTAATTCCGGCGCATGAGCGCGCGTTCGGGATGCGTTATTGGCGAATAATTGATTGGTGAGCGGGGCAGCGCGGCCAACAAGGCAGCCTCTTCGATGTTCAGGTCTTTCAGGTCTTTATTGAAATAATACTCGGCTGCTGCCGCGAATCCGTACTGGCCATGTCCCATGAAGTGAAGATTGCAGTACAGGGTGAAGATCTGCGGCTTGGTGTAGTAACGCTCGATCTGAATCGACAGCATCGCTTCCTGAATTTTCCGCCGGAAGCTCCTCTCTGGGGTCAGAAACAGGTTCTTGCTCAGTTGCTGGGTCAGCGTACTTCCGCCTTCGACCACACGGCCCGCCATAAGGTTTTTCAATCCGGCCCTGGCAATGCCATAAAAATCGATTCCCCAATGTTCGTAGAAATTCTGGTCTTCCACCGAGATAATGGCGTCTTTGACCACTTGGGGAATCTGGTCCCACGTGACAACGATCCGGCGTTCCAACGCGAAAGAGCCAATTACCTGACCGTCGTCTCCAAAAACTTCCGTGATGAGGCTGGGGCGGTAGTCTTCCAGCGAACTCACCTGCGGCAGATCGCTGTTGTAGACGAATAGCACTCCTGCTGTGGAACCCAGTGCGATAGAAAGACACAAAAGGAACACGAAAACCAGCGAGCCCAGATACCGTTTTAGCTGCATTTTCATACCGTTTACATTATATCAGGGATGCAGGTGCAAGTTTGATTCCATCCAGGGGTCAGGCCCCTGACCCCTCAAGGTCACGTCAAAGTCGCAAAAATAGCCGCGGCTAAGAACTTCAACTTTGACCTGGCCCTGCCTGACCTGTGACTCCTGACCCTTCTTCAAGATCCCACCTTGAGCACCGCCAGAAACGCCTCCTGGGGTATATCCACCTTGCCAACGCGCTTCATGCGTTTTTTACCTTCTTTTTGTTTTTCGAGCAGTTTCCGTTTCCGGGTGATATCACCGCCGTAACACTTGGCCAGTACGTTCTTGCGGATGGCGGGGATCGTTTCGCGGGCGATAACCCGGTTTCCAATGGAGGCTTGAATCGCCACTTCGAACATCTGACGCGGAATGAGCTCCTTCATTTTTTCGACCAGAGCCTTGCCGCGGGCGTATGCAAAGTCCCGATAAACGATCCAGGAGAGAGCGTCCACGGGCTCGCCGCCGACAAGAATGTCCAACCGAACAAGGTCCGAGGTGCGATATCCAGCCAGGTGATAGTCGAACGAAGCATAGCCGCGTGATATTGACTTCAACCGGTCATAGAAGTCCAGCACGATTTCATTTAGTGGCATCTCATACGTGAACAGCACGCGCCCTGGCGCCACGTATTCGAATCCCTTTTGGGCGCCCCGCTTTTCTTCGACCAGCTTTAGAATCGGGCCGACAAATTCGTCGGTGCTCAGGATGAGCGCAGTGATTATCGGTTCCTCGATCTGGGCGATCAATTGCGGGTCGGGGAACTTGGTCGGATTATCAATTTCGGTCACTTCGCCACTGGTCTTCGTGACTCGATACCGCACGCCGGGCGCTGTCGTAATTAGCGAAAGTTGAAACTCCCGCTCCAGGCGCTCCTGAATGATTTCCATGTGGAGAAGTCCAAGAAATCCGCAACGAAAGCCGAAGCCCAGCGCCGTGGAGGTTTCGGGCTCATAGAAAAACGAAGAGTCATTAAGCCGGAGCTTTTCGAGCGCGTCCCGCAGAGCCTCATATTGATTCGGTTCGACCGGATATAGGCCGGCGAAAACCATGGGCTTGATTTCCTGAAAGCCGGGAAAGGCTGAAGCGGTGGGTCTGTCGTGCTCCGTGATGGTGTCGCCGATCTTGGTATCGGCCACCACCTTGATGTTCGCCACGATGTAGCCGACTTCGCCGGCGGAGAGCCTGTCAATTTCTTTCATTTTCGGCGTCAGCACTCCAACGCTATCGACCTGATAAACCTGTCCGTTGGACATCAAGCGGATCTTCATTCCCTTGTGGACTTCACCATCGATAAGGCGGACAAGGATCAAAACTCCACGATAGATGTCGAACCAGGAGTCAAACAGCAGGGCTTTGAGCGGCGCATCCGGATCGCCCTTCGGTGCGGGAATCCGGTGCACGATCGCTTCAAGAACTTCTTCAATGCCCTGGCCATATTTTGCACTAATGAGCAGGGCGTCTTCAGGATTCATGCCGATGATCGAATGTAGTTGTTCGCGAACCCGATCGATTTCCGAACCGGGTAGATCGATTTTGTTGATGATCGGCAGGATGTCGAGATGATGATCCAGCGCCAGATATGTATTTGCAAGTGTCTGTGCCTCAACGCCCTGGGAGGCGTCCACAATCAGAAGCGCGCCCTCGCACGCGGCGAGGCTGCGCGAGACTTCGTAGCTGAAATCCACATGCCCAGGGGTATCGATCAAATTGAGGATGTAATCCGTTCCGTCGCGCCCGTGATAGTTCAGGCGCACGGCTTTGGCCTTGATCGTTATGCCACGCTCACGTTCGAGTTCCATCGCGTCCAGAACCTGGGCCGACATTTCGCGCTTGGTCAGCGCGCCTGTCAGCTCGAGCAGGCGGTCGGCGAGCGTCGACTTGCCATGATCGATATGAGCGATGATGGAGAAGTTACGGATGTGAGATAGAGGCATAAAAAAATTTCGGATTTCGGATATCGGATTTCAGATTTGAGGAAATTAGGACGGCTCCCTAAATCCGAAATCCGCAATCCGAAATTCCCACTCTTACCGATCGCGAGCCAGCATTGCCGCTCCGATCACACCGGCATCCGGCCACAGTTTTGATTGTACTATCTGGCAGTCGCGGTAGGACGAAGGGAACGAGCGTAAGGCGGCAGTATACTTCGCGCTGCGCAACAGCAAATCTCCCGATGCCAGGACTCCGCCACCGATGACGATCATCTCGAGATTGAGAAGATTGATTAGGTTGGCGCACGCAATACCGAGACATTCTCCGGTTTCCACAAAGATTGCCTGCGCAGTTTGGTCTCCACGCGCGGCGATCTCGTAAATCCGTTCGGAGGTGAGCGGCCCCCCGACATCATGAAGCAGGCTGCGGGGCGCCTCCTTCATCTTCTCTTCCGCAGTCGTGACGATTCCCGTCGCGGACACGATGGTTTCCAGGCAGCCCCGGTTTCCGCAACTGCAACCACGGCCGTTGGGATGGATCGTGGTGTGCCCGAACTCACCCCCATAACCCGAGGTGCCGGTAAACAGTTTGCCACTTAAGATCAGACCCGAGCCAAGTCCAGTCCCAAGTGTGAGATAGGCCATATGTTGGATGCCCGTGCCAGCACCGCATACGAATTCCGCGTATGCGCCGGCATTCGCATCGTTTTCACTGACCACTGGGATGTGGACCTGATCCGCCACTAGATCCTCTAAATTGACATTGTTGAGACATCGAATATGGGGTGACGTTTCGACGATGTGAGTCTTGGAGGATCGTAGCCCGGGAACACCGATCCCGATCCGCTCGACCGCCGCGGATTTTTGAAAATCGCGGATCAGTTCTGTTAGGTTGGAAAGAAAGCCGTTCAGGTCCTCGGTGACCGTGGGCGCTTTGCGTGATTCCAGGATTTGGCCAGTCTCGTTGACGAGACCAGCCTTGATGGTTGTACCCCCAATGTCGAGCCCGATGTATCGCATAAACCTTGTCACTATAGCAAACTGCGGGGGGTGCTGGTGGGCCCCGCGTTAAGAATATGGCGATCGTCACGATTTCACGCCTGACAGGAAGCGGCGGCCGCGAGATTGCGACAGCGACTGCGCAGGCGTTGGACTTTCAGTTCATTGACCGCAAGGCGATGGACGTCGTGATCGATCAGCAATTTCCGGTTCGGACAGAGCGGCTGTCGCGAATCAAGAAAGACCGCAGGGTATATGACGAGATGGTGCGGTCCGCGATCGCCGAACTCGCCGCATCGCACAACGTGGTGATTTTGGGCAGCGGTGCTCAGTTCCTGTTCGCCAAGGTTGCCGCCTCGCTTCATATACAGATCGTCGCCCCCTTGCCTTACCGAATTGCGCAGGTCATGCGGCTCGCGCGGGTGGATCGCGTAGCCGCCGAGAAAATCATTGAAGAGCGGGATCATTCGAAGGAAATCTTGATTCGTTCTCTCTACGCCAAGGATTGGCGCGATCCGGCCCACTACGATCTGGTCTTGAACCTCGATCACTTTTCGAACGAAATCGCCGTTGAGATCATCGTGAAGGCCGCTCAAGCCAAAGGTATTGAGGCAAAGCGCGTCGAACTGCCGCCGCAGTTGCGCGAGGACATCCTGACGACCAAACTGGATGTCGCGCAAATGGCCGACCTCGAACCCGTCGAAGACCGGCTGCCGGAATTCGCCCACCCGAGCGAACGCGAGTTCGCGCGGGTTATGGATTTCTATCGCATCCGCTGGGAATACGAGCCGAAGACGTTCCCAATCGAATGGGACGAAAACAAGAACGTCATCTCCGCATTCACGCCTGATTTCTACTTGCCCGACCTCGACCTCTTCATCGAGCTCACCACCATGAAGCAAAGCCTGGTTACTAAGAAAAATCGCAAGGTCCGCCTGCTGCGGGAACTTTATCCCGATGTCAACATCAAGATTCTCTACGAACGCGACTACAAGAATCTGATCTGGAAATACGGATTAAGCGGAGACGACGGAAACGTTGACAATGGCGGGAACGGTCTACGGAGCCCGAGTCTCAAATGAAAAGGTCCCGAGTAACCTCTGGTCTGTCGTCAAATTCCGTCGTGCGACGGATGTCCATCTCGTCCTACGTTTTTTTGTCCCGCCTTGACGCTTTTGGTGTTCGGACTGGCGTCCGTTCGTCAGAAGCTGCATCGTGTTTCCACAATGCTCAGCAAGTCCAGTAACAAACTGTCTCGGTACTTTCTAGGGTACGTCAACAACAGCCTGTTCCGCATTCCGAGTCCAACCTTGACTGAAGACCCGATCTCTCGGGACCTGAGTTTGAGTCTACTACTCTTCGCTTTTGTGTCAACACGGAATTTTTGACAAACTGAGCGGAGGAGACACAAGAACATGCCGGACGATGTCGTTGAGGTGCTCTTCACCGAAGACCAGATCCGAACCCGTGTACAGGATCTCGCACATCAGATTTCCGAGGATTACAAAGATCGCCGGCTCGTCCTTGTTTCCATCCTGCGCGGCTCCGTGTTCTTTGCGACGGATTTGGCGCGCCAAATTGAATTGCCGCTGTCGATGGATTTCCTCTCCATTTCGAGCTACGGCGAAGGCAGCGAGGGCGTCGTTCGAATTACGAAAGACCTTGAAGAAAATATCGCGGGCAAAGACGTGCTGGTCATCGAGGACATCATCGATACGGGTTTCACGTTGAAATATCTGCTGCGCACTTTGGGCGGGCGCAACCCGAAGTCACTCGAGGTCTGCACGCTACTGGACAGAAGAGCGCGGCGAATCATCGATCTCGAACTCAAATATGTCGGTTTTGAAATTCCAGACAAGTTCGTGATTGGTTACGGACTGGACTACCGGCAGCGCTATCGCAATCTTCCCTATATTGGCGTAGTTAAACCCTAGCAGCCCTTGAGGCTGTTGTTGTCGAATGGCAACGGGAGAAGATCAGCAAGGCGATGTTGTTGATCGATGCCCTTGAGCGAGTGCAGGTGAACCACGATATCTCCACAATATTCCCAGAGTAGTTGCCGGCATGCGCCGCAAGGAGAAGTGATAATCGCAGCGCTGGTCACGACCGCGATTTGACGAAATTCGCGAACACCTTCGCTCAGTGCTTTCCAGAGTGCGACGCGTTCCGCACATACAGTCAGTCCATATGAAGCGTTTTCGATATTGCAACCCGTATAGATGCGGCCGTCTCGTGTTTCAAGCGCGGCGCCAACCTTGAATCCGGAATAAGGCGCGAGAGCTTGTTCGCGAGCGGCGGTAGCTTTGGCTATGAGTTCAAGGCTCATATGTTTCGAAGAAGCGCTGGAGGAGCGAGCCCAGATCGGCATTCAACTCTGCCGCTGACGCGAGCACCTCATCATGGTTGATGGCTTTGCCTGACATTCCCGCTGCAACGTTCGCCAGCATCGATAGACCTCCGACCTTGACTCCCATGTGTTTGGCCACGATCGCTTCAGGAACCGTGGACATACCCACAGCATCAGCGCCGATCGTGCGCAGGTATTGAATTTCAGCTGGCGTTTCGTACGTAGGACCGGCCATCGCCGCGTAAACACCTTCGCACAATGAAATGCCGCAGTATTCACCAGCCGCTTTGAGCTTCTGCCGGAGCTGAAAATCATAAACTGCGGTTAGGTCGACGAAACGTGGCCCCCATCGGTCTTCATTGGGTCCGCTCAACGGATTGGCAGTCATGAGATTGATATGATCCGTGATGATCATGAGGTGGCCACGTATGAATGCAGGATTGATGGCGCCCGACGCATTGGTCACGATCAAGGTATGAACCCCGAGCCGGCCGATGACTCGCGTGCAGAATGTCACGTCATCCATCGTATTGCCTTCGTAATAGTGCACCCGGCCCTCGAAGACGACGACGGAGAGATTATTGCCGGCTTTTCCATAAACAACCTGGCCGCGATGTCCAGGAACTTTTGGAACAGGAAAGTGGGGTATGGAGAGGTAATGAATGCGAGTCGGTCCGGAGAGGATCTCGTCCACCGCCGACAAACCGCTTCCCATAATGACGGCAATCTCCGGAGCAGCGCCTATTTTGTCCAGCAGGTAGCTCTTAGCCCGTTCGACGAATTCAAATTTCATTTCTCATCCTTCCAACACCGCGTGGATCAACGGACGGCTCTTTGCAGGCCGCGCCTGGATCTCGAAGGCTTGTTCAATGAGTGTCACGGCGTTGCGCAGCCGTTTTTGATCATTCCAATGAACCTGACAAAGCACGTCGCCTCGCTTTACACGGTCCCCGAGCTTCTTCTCCACGTAGAGGCCAACGGCAGGATCGATGACATCGTCCGCGCGGTTGCGGCCTGCGCCCAGTGCATTGGATGCCAACCCGAGGAGCTTGGCGTCGCATCGTGTGACGAATCCACCAACTCTAGCGTGAAACTCACGAACGTGAGCGGCCTTTGGCAGAAGACCGGGAGCATCGATGACAGCTTCGTTCCCTCCCTGTGCCCGTATCATCTCGCGAAACTTCTTTGCCGCCTCGCCTTTTGAGACCGCTTCATGAGCCAGTTTTGACGCCCCTTCCACAGATTTTGCCCGGCCACCCAACCGGATCATGTGCGCCACCAAGGCCATCGAAACGGTTTCAAGGTCCTCTGGTGTTTTGCCGTTCAGGAACTCGATGCACTCCCGAATTTCAAGTGCGTTTCCGACCGCACGGCCCAACGGCTGTTCCATATCCGTGATCAATACAACGATTTTTGTTTTCATCGAGCGGCATACATCCACAATGGATTGAGCGAGCGCGGAGGCCTTCTTCAAAGTTGGCATGAAGGCGCCGGACCCGGCCTTTACATCGATGACGAGTCCGTCAATTCTTTCGGCCAGTTTCTTGCTGAGAATACTCGCCGTGATCAGAGGAATGGATTCTACCGTCGCGGTCACGTCTCGCAGGGCATAGATTTTGCGGTCCGCGGGAGCAAGGTCTTCGGTTTGTCCCATCAGCACCGCGCCAGTGCTCTTGAGGATTTTGACGATTTCTGCCGGCGAAGGCTTCGGGTTGAAACCGGGTATCGATTGCAACTTGTCGAGTGTTCCCCCCGTGTGACCCAAGGCCCGGCCTGTAATCATTGGAACCGTGACGCCGCAGGCCGCAGCAATAGGCGCGACAAGCAATGAGGTCTTGTCGCCCACACCGCCGGTGCTGTGTTTGTCAACTTTCTTGCCGGCGATTGAAGAAAGATCCAGAACCTTTCCGGAGTCCCGCATCTCACGCGTCAGAGCCAGCGTTTCCTGGTTCGTCATCCCGTTCAGGTATACGGCCATCAACCATGCCGACACCTGGTAATCGGCAACTTGCGCCGACATGTATCCACGAATGAAGGATGCGATTTCGTCTCGAGTGAGTACGCCACGGTCTCTCTTCTTCTGGATAACCTCGCGAGGAGTCATTGGCCTTCTCAGTTTGGCGCGCGGATCACGATTGCGGGTCGGGCGATTCCCCTCTGCCACAGGCTGAGCATGTCCCACAAGTTCGGTGCTGGACACGGGGGGAGTGACAACGGATTCCCCCCTGGAACAGGACGGGGTGGCTGCGCCATCAGGAAAATGCCGCCAAGCCCCCTTAAAGGCGCAGACGGGGTGGTCATTTCATCAGATGAGATGTTTCGAAACGGATTCCAAACACGTTTCGAGGACTGACCACCCCGTCCGCGCCAACTTTGGTGGCCTTGGCATCATCTTCTTGATGGCGCGGCCACCCCTCCTTTGCAAGGAGGGGACTACGTTCTTGTTCAACATTCGTCCCACACCCCCCGTGTCTATCAGCACTTCAGCATTTGCCCACTCAAAAACCTGAATTCTTCGTTGAATCCGCAATGGCCGGTCCCCAAACGCCGGCTCTTGGCGCCGGCAATGGCTCACCGCTCTCCAGCCAGGCGGTATACCAGAAATTGCCCAGCATTGTGGCCGCGCGGGCAATTTCGGTCGCGATGAAGTCTGTACCCTTCGGACGTGGTTGTTCGGGATTGAACTCGCCGGTCTTTTCGAGTTCATACAACGGTTCGAGCTCAGCGAAGCCTTGAGTCAGATACTGCTTGATCTCGGATTTGGTGTTTTGTCCGCCCACCCGTTGTAGTGAATGCTCAGATGAAGGGGTTGTGAGCCGTCGCCTACATAGTGTCCCATAACACCGGCATAGAATACGGCGTTGGCTCGGGCGGACTCACGATCTGCCGGGGTTTTGGCGTTACGCCAGAATCGAAAGGCATTCACCAGGCGGCCATAGTTTTCGACAATCGCGTAGGGAAGAAATCCGACCCTGGCAAGCTCGATTTTCCTGGCCGCGAGTTTCTCCATGAACGAATACCGGTCGGGTTCGATGGTGGCAATGGCCCCCCAGCGTTCAGAGTCGAAAAAGTGGTCAGGCGCGAACCCGATGGTCATTGGCGTTTGTCCCTCCCTGCGCCAACGGTCCGGCTCGAATCCGTTGTAAATGAGCTGCTCACGACTCGCGTTCATAAATTCCGGCAACCTCGAAGCTGCCGTCTCGATGGCCAGCCGATTGATCATAAGATGACCCTTCTGTTCCCAAGCCCCGGCGGCGACCGGCACAGTCAGAAGGAGCAAGCTGGTGAGAACACTTCGCATAGCGCCGAAATTCTAACACCATTTCAGAGGCGTATAATCAAAGTATGGTTATATCCATTGGCCAGGTTTCGCTGGAGACCGAGCGCGGGGATATCAGTCAGGCCAGGGTTGACGCTGTCGTCAACGCGGCAAATAACCACCTCTGGATGGGTGCGGGTGTAGCGGGAGCCTTGAAGCGTGCTGGAGGCGCAGAGATTGAACGGGAAGCCGTAGCGAAAGGACCCGTTGCAATCGGGGAAGCCGTCGTTACCACAGGCGGGGAGCTCTACGCTAAATATGTCATTCATGCCGCAGTCATGGGCCAGGATCTTCGTACAGACCAATCGAAAATCAGTACAGCGACAAGAAATGCGCTTTCACAGGCGCGCGAGTTGAGCATTGGCAGCATCGCATTTCCAGCGCTCGGTACGGGTGTCGGCGGCTTTCTGCCGGAGCTCGCGGCCGATGCGATGATCAGTGAATGTGTGTCGTTCATTAACGGCGGCTCGGCGCCATCGTTGAAGAGGATCGTTTTCGTCCTCTTCTCCGATGATGTCCTCAATGCCTTCGAGAAGCGACTCCATGGAAGAAATTGAAATCAAATTTGTCGTAAGAGATACCAAGGCGATCACGGAGAAGCTGCGCAAACTGGGTTTCCGGATTGCTGTCGGCCGGCATCGCGAGAAGAATTTTCTTTTTGACGATGCGTCCGAAAGTCTGCGGAAGCAGGGCAAACTCCTGCGCATCCGCAAGACGCCATCCGCTCAGACTCTCACCTACAAGGGACCTATCTCAGCCGTTTCGAAGTTGAAACACCGCGAAGAAATCGAATGCCGGATAGAGGATGCCGACGTGTTGCAGCGCATCTTCGAGCAAGTGGGTTTTAAAGTGGGGACGGAGTACTCCAAATATCGAACTGTCTTTGAAAAAGACGATTTCAACATTTCGCTGGATGAAACCGAGGCCGGGAATTACCTCGAGGTCGAAGGCCCTTCCGATGAGGAGATTATCAAGTTGGGTGAGAAGCTCGGCTATTCAGAACAGGACTTTGTCCGTCGAACCTATGCAGAGCTAATCGGTGAGAGGAGACATCAATGAGTAGCGAGCAAGATCTGCCCAATAAGGAGCCCTTGGAAATTGTTGCTGTGTGCGGACCCACTGAAGCACAAATGATTGAAGAAGTGCTCAATAACAATGGCATCGACTGCACGCTACAGGGTGATGTGGCGTCAACTCCGTGGCCCGGCACCGACCTGGAAGAAGTGCGCGTATGGGTCAAACACGAGGACGCTCCAAGAGCCCAGGAACTCGTTGATGGGTTCTTTACACCGGTCGGCAAAGATGAGCTTGAGGAGGGGGAATCGGAGCTCGGCGTGGAGGATCCTGACGAGCCCGGAGGATTTACGGTGTGAAGAAGGTGAACGCCGGCTAAAGCCCGCGACTACATGTGGGCCGAAACCTTTGAGCATGCATGTAGTCGCGGGCTTTAGCCCACGTTCACTTCAGGGTATACTCTTTGACTATGGACAGCTTCACTGTAGCAGTTGTAGCGGGCGATATCATCATGTGTTTGGCGTTTATCGCGCTGATTGTACTGGACAAGAAACGTCAGCTCGCCGCGCCTGTTGAACCTGTGAAACCTACCGGAAAACGACGGGCCTGACGCGTGCCGCTTCGTATTCGTCTTTCTGGAGATAGTTGTATCTCCAAAGCCGGCTCAGGATATCGGCCTTCCTCTTTTCCAGATACTTGCGGTTGCGGGCCGGCGTGTATCGCCGCGGATTCGGTATCATCGCCGCGAGTATCGCGGCCTCTTCAGGCAAGAGTTCCGAAGCGGACTTGCCGAAATAGCTTCGCGCTGCGGGTTCGATACCGTAGATCCGGTCTCCCCACTCGATGACATTCAGATAAATTTCAAAAATCCGCTGCTTCGATAGATCTCGCTCCATTTCCTGAGCGATAAAAAATTCACGAATCTTCCGTAGCGGATTACGAGAAGTCGAGAGATACAGATTCTTGGCCAATTGTTGCGTGATGGTGCTTGCACCGCGCGCAAACCGTTTGTCGCGCCAGTTCCTCTTCGCAGACTCCTTCAATTGTTCCAGGTCGTACCCGGAATGTTGGAAGAATGCGCTGTCTTCTGCAATCAGTACTGCATTACGGAGATGCGGTGAGACGTTGTTATAGGACACCCATGCTTGAAGCGGCTGAACCCTTCTGTGATTCTCATTGGCTCTCTGCTCCATTAATGCAGTCGTTGCGGGGTTGTGCGACCTGAGCGATTCCACGTCTGGAAGGGTAAGCAGGATGTACCCTATATACGAGACGGCCAGGAAGAAGAGCAGCGACCCTATGACCAGTAATCTCTTCATCGAACCTAAGGATAATACAGGCGTCTGGCGAGTCGGTACAAGTGGATGGAGTTATCCGCCGCAGACCGGCCCGGGATCCTGGACCGGCGTGTTCTATCCGCTGTCGAAGACCGACGAATTGAAGTTTTATTCGAGATACTTTAACGCTGTCGAAATCAATTCCACGTTTTACCGTCCCTGCCATCCCAAAACCGCCGAAAGCTGGGTGCGGCGCACTCCGGATGATTTCGAGTTCACCGTCAAGGCCTGGCAGCAATTCACCCACAAGAAGGGGGATTGGACGCCTGCCGAAGTTGAAGAGTTCAAGTCCGGCATACTGCCTCTGATGGAGGCAGACAAACTCGGATGCATACTGTTTCAATTTCCTGCAAGCTTCAGACACACGCCGGAGACGATGGATCAACTCAAGTCCTTACTCGAGCTGTTCGCCGAGTACCCGAAGGCCGTCGAGCTGCGGCATCGATCCTGGGGGGATGCTCTGCCAACGCTTCAAGCATTCGATTCCGTGCCCGCGTTTATCGATGAGCCGAAGTTCAAAGATTCGATCCGCCAGGATATCGAAATTGTGGGCGGCCGGCTTCTCTACCTGAGATTCCACGGCCGGAAGTTCGACAAATGGTGGCGGCACGAACATCGCAGCGAGCGATACGATTATTTGTATAGAGCGGAAGAAATTGAGCCCTATGCGATTCGCTTGAAGTCGATCCTCGAGAGCAAAGATATCCAGCGAGCATATATCTTCTTCAACAACCACCCCGGCGCAAAAGAATGCGGGCCCAATTGGATGTTCCAGTGACAGCAGAATTGCCGGAGAAATTTCTTGAGACTTTTCCGGAAGTGAGGAATGTGGACTGATTTCGTAGTTGCGGGCTCATGCCCGCGACTACGAGCGGCCCTTTAATTGATCTTTGATTTCGTCGAGCTTCCGTTCGAGCCTCTTCTGGCGGGAAGCCATGAGCCATGTATAAAGGATGATGGCGAAAAAAACAGCGCTGAGCGCCACGACGACGTTATTCATGGGCGAACACGACCTGTTTCAGGTAGTCGATTTCCTCTTCAACTTTTGCGATAGCGAGCCGCCTGTCGAGAAGATAAGCATATAAGAAGCCAAAAGCGATGAATGATATCGTGAGTGTCGTGCCCATCTCCGGATCCACTCCACCACCAGCCGGGCCTAAAACCGGTTGGGGATGTTGCGTGGGAAACATATATATCGCGAAATAATTGAACGGGACATCGACCATCCCCAGGAGCCCGAACACGGAGGACAGTTTTGCCCTCTTCTCCCGGTCCGGCAAATAGGCGCGCAGCATGAAATACGCAATGAAAATCAAATCCAGAACCAATTGAAGCGTCAGTCTCGCGTCAAACGTCCACCAGATTCCCCACACCGGCTTGGCCCAGACCATGCCGGTCACAATCTGCGCGGACACAAAGACCACTCCCAATTCCGCCGCACATGCGCCGAAACGCTCCCATTTCAGATCATGCTTGAGCAGAAACATCAGGGATCCCATGAACAGCAGAAAGGCCGACAGGTAGCCTCCCGTTGCCAGCGGAACGTGGAAATAGAAGATCCGCTGAATGTTTCCCATGGTGACTTCGGTCGGCGCATAGAAAAAGATCATGTACAGCGTGGGAATCATTGTTGCGAGTGAAAGTACTGCGAGAACCTTCGACCTCATCTCATTCCTCCACGGCAAACTCGAATACGAGATAGGACACGGTCAGGTAGACAATACTAAACCCGGCCAAAAGGTACAACCAAGAGGAGATTTCCGCTGTTTCGCCAGTCAGCACGCGGCCTGTTGCGTCAACCGCAGCAATCACGACAGGCACAGTTAAGGGGATCTGTAAGACTGGCAGCATGACTTCTTTCATCCGCGTGTTTGCAGAGATCGTCGATAGGATCGTGCCGACGGAAGCGATGGCGAGCGTTGCAAGAGCCGCAATGGCGGCGATCTCCAAAAATTGCACGTTGAATTTCAGGTTGTTGAAAATGACGAAAACCGGCAGGATCACCAGTTCGGCGATGATCATGAAAGTGAAATTGCTGGCCACCTTTCCCAGATAGATATCTCCTCGGCTCAGTGGTGCCAGTAGAAGACCCTGCAGGCAGTCGTTGTCGGTTTCCATCGCGAGCGACCGGTTCAACCCGAGAATGGCCGCGAAAGAAATGGCAACCCAGAGGGTTCCCGGCGCGATCAATGCTCTCTCGAGGCTGCTGGGCTCGAAAGCGAAGTTGAAAATCACGAGAACCAGGACGCCGAACATCGTTGTAGAGCTGAGCGATTCCTTGCTCCGCATCTCAATGACGATATCTTTAAAGACAATTGCAGCCACCGGCTTCATCGCGGCACTCCCATCCGGACGTACTGGCCGTACGCTTCGCGGATACCTGGATCTTTCGCATCACCGGCGAACACAATCTTTCCGCGATCGATAATGGCGGCGCGGGTTGCGGCGCGCAGACCCTGCTCGAGATCATGGGTCGTAAGGACGACCGTCTTACCGTGAGCCACTGCTTCATCGAGCATCTGATTGAGCATTTCCACCGCGTTCGCGTCCAGGCCGGTATACGGCTCGTCCAGCAGCATGAGCGACGGATCGTGAAGCATGACGCGCGCTAAGCCCAGGCGTTGGTGCAAGCCGCGCGAGAACGCTCGGGTGGGGTCCGATGCCCGGCGTTCGAGGCCCACACGCTCAAGGAGCTTCTGAATGCGGTCCTCGGAGTCCGGCATTCCGTATAGGCGGCCGAAGAACCGCAGATTCTCGACTGGATTCAAGTCCCGGTAGAGATACGTGTTGTGCGAGAGAAATCCGATGTGGCGCCGAGCCCTTTCCGGTTCCTGATGGATATCAATCCCCTCGATGCGGAGCTTTCCATGTGTGGGGCGCACCAGCGTTGCTGCAATTTTGAGAAATGTCGTCTTGCCTGCGCCGTTCCGGCCGAACAGTGTGAGAAACTCGCCACGCTTGACACTCAGCGTGAGGCCGCTAAGCGCCATGAAATGTCCAAACGTTTTGCGGATGTCTTCCGATTCCAGTGCCAGTGTGTGGGCCATGGGAGTTAGCCGCCAATTACGCCAATTGCGCCAACGCCATTCGCGCAACTGGCGTAATTCGCGGCCGAAAGCGTTATGACCGAGGAACCAATTTCTCGAGCACCTTCGACAGGTGAAACTTGAGATCCTTCAGGTCCTGCTTGTATTTCTTCTCGGCGATGCTGCCCGCTTCCTTTTGTGCTTCCAGATCCGCAATCTGATCAAGCAGCTCGTCCTTGCGGCGGACGATTTCTTCCCGCCCCTTTTTCCGCGCGCGAGCCTCTCTTTGCAGTTGCAGCGAATAGCTGATGGCCCACCCGAGAAACGATCCTGTAGCGAGGATAATAAACCACGTGTGGGCACCCATCGCGTTGGGCACTTCTATCGGTCTGGCATCTTCCTGCAAGAGCAGCAGCAGTAGCAGGTTCATCAATGCTTCAGCTTAGCCCCACACTCTGCACAAAACTTGTTTGCGATTGGATTCTTGGAACTGCAGGAAGGACAAACGGCAGACTGAACAGCGCCCGGTTTGTTCTTGCGTGCCGAGACTTCACGGCGAATGAGCGCATCGAGATCCTTTGAGGACTCGATCTCATCGATCTGGTGGAAGACCAGCGCAGCTTCAGCGCTCATCTCGCCCCGAATTTTCCGATAATCCTCTTCGGACAACTTGCCGCATTTGTATTCAAAGTCGAGATCCTGGATATTGCCCAGGACCACTTCTTTTTTCCGCTGGAGCAGGTCCCATTGGGTTTCTTCGATGATGGCGGACTCGAGCGTGTCGTCCTTTCGGAACAGCGGCCTGCAGACCGCCGCGAGTATAGCGGCACTGAGGACGCCGCAGAACAAGTAAAGCATTTAGTCTTCCGGACTGTAATTCTTGAGTTCTTCTTCGACTTGACGCTGATACTTCGCCGTATCCACATCGGCGCCCGGAGCAGCCGCGACCCATCTGGCTCTGAACCGGCGCGCGAAATAGACAACCAGAATCGCTCCAATGGCCAGCGCGACAAAGGGCATGGCCCACGCGGTGAGATTGAATCCGGAGGTAGGCGGCGCCGAGAGCACGGTCATCCCGTACTTCTGGACAAAGTAGGACACAATAGATTCGTCGCTCTTGCCCTGATCGATCTCGCCGGCTAACTCCGCAAGCATTGGGCCCGAGCTTGGACAATTGATGTGATTGCAGCCGGTAAGAAGCTGATTGCAACTACAGATGCATATGAACCTCTGGCCGAGCTCTTTGACGCGCTCACGGTCAGCCGCCAGCGAAACAGGAGTCGTGGCGAGTAGAAGGAGGAATATTAGCCTGTTAAACCTTAGCTTCAACTTCTTTCCGTTCCTCTGATTGATCTGCTCGGGGACGCTTCCTCGAGACAGCCTTCTTATTCGGCAGCAGTGCGATCAATGTGCCCAGGCCGAGCACAATACCACCGATCCAAACCCACATGACCAGCGGGTTGTAATACACCTGAATGATCGCTTTCTTTCCGTCACGCGTACCACCGGCGAAGACCACATACACGTCCTCTTTGAGTGTCGACCAGATTGAAACTTCCGTGGTGGGCTGGTTGCTCGCCTTATAAACACGACGTTCAGGATACAGTACGGCGACTTTCCTGCCGTCCTCAAAGAGACTGACGCTTGCCTTCTGCGACGAGTAATTCGGAGTATCTTCCACACCCAGCTTGTCAACGCGAAGCACGTACTGCCGCATCGCAATCGTGTCGCCGATCGCGGCTTCGCTCGATGTATCAGTCGTAAACGCCTGTCCGGCCCAGCCGATGAACAGCAGGACAAAACCAAGATGCGCGACATAGCCACCATATCGACGCGTGTTGCGCAGCGTTAGATTCACCACCGCTTCAAGAAAGTTCTCACCGGTTCCTGAGCTCCGGGCTTTCGCTCCCTTGTAAAACTCCCTGATGACTGTAACGGCGACGAAGACGGACACGACCAGCGCGCCCAACGCATAGAAGGAAGACGTGAAACTGTATCCAAGGACCTTCTGGAGGATGGACTGTCCTACATCTTCGGGCGCCTTCAGCACCGGGCGCCCAACGCCACGGATGAACAGGCCGGCGCCTGCCGCCAGTGCGATACCGGCCGGCCACAGGAAGTTCCGTTTCAGGCTATTCGTTGAAGCCTTCCGCCAAGCGAGCAACGGGCCGACGCCAGTCAAAAACATCAGCAGAATTGCGATCGGAACATTCACCTTATTGAAGAATGGTGCGGATACCGTGATCTTGACGCCCTTTACGGCTTCCGAAATCACCGGAAACATCGTGCCCCAGAAAACTGCAAAACAGGCCGCAAGCAGAATCAGGTTGTTGAACATGAAACTGCTTTCACGCGAGACCAGCGACTCCATTTGGTTCTCGCTCTTCAGATACGGCAACCGGTCGAAAAGCAGATACAGCGCCCCGGACAGGGCAACAACGATGTAGGCTGCGAAATAGCCGCCGATTGAGGATTGGGCGAATGCATGGACCGAAGAAACAACGCCGCTTCGTGTGAGGAAGGTGCCGAAGATGCACATGATGTAGGTCATGATGATCAGCACCATGTTCCAGACCTTCAGCATCCCCTTCTTTTCCTGGACCATGACGGAATGCAGAAAAGCGGTTCCGATCAACCACGGCATCAACGATGCATTTTCGACCGGAAGAATGCCGCTACCGAGAAAGAACCATGCCACCATCGTCCATCGCCGCGTCGTGCGTATCCACGTGTCGCCGAGCTGTCGGCTGAGCATGGCCGCCACGGCGAACGCGAACGGAACCGCAAATCCGACCAATCCGAGATACATGATGGGCGGATGGATCGCGTTTAAGATGTACTGAAGCAGCGGATTCAAGCCTTCGCCGTCAGCCGGTACGAACGGTAAGCGTGCACCGCTTGCTTGGACCGTGACGATTTGGTTAAACGGATTCGCGACAAAAAGGTGCATCGCAGTGAAGAACAACGATGTGCTCATCAACACGGCCGTGACGTACGGCATCATCGCGGAGTGCTTTCGCCAGTTTTGGATGACGACAAGCGCCGAATAGATGGTCAGAATCCAGCCCCAGAATAGAAGCGAACCTTCCTGGCCGCCCCAGATCGCGCTGATTTTGAAGTAAAGCGGCAGGTCTCGATTCGAATGCTGAGCGACGTAGTTGATCGAAAAGTCGCTTACGATGAACAGGTACGCCAGGCATACCATGGTCGTCGTGACGCAGACAAACGCACCGACAGCGGCATTGCGGCCACTATCGATCAACTTATCGTTTTTGAATCGGATTCCGATCAGTGAAGCAACAATCGAATACGCCGTCACCACCAGGGCGAGGGCCAACGCAAACTGGCCGAGTTGTGCCATATTCTTACTCTGCTCCGTTGCGCTTCACACCGGCTGCAGACTCCTTCTCGTATTTGGAAGCGCATTTGGCCTGCATCTTGTGGGCCACGAAAACGCCATCATGCCCCAATTTGCCTTCGACCACGGCCTGAGCCCGGTCTACAAACGTTGCCTTCGCGCTGAATCGAGCCGGGGACCACGTCACCAGCCACTTTGAGCCGTCGCTCGTAGGCCTTCTCTTTCGATGCATACAGTTCGGACACGGTCTGGTAATAGGCTTTACTTTCTTGATAGCCGGAGAAACCCAGGTAGGCTAACGTCAGGACGATCACAAGGGACCCGACAAGAAACTTAAGCTGTTTGCGTTTCATGAATTTACCCCTTCGCGAAGTCGGCTGCCATTATAACACCCTAAAGAGTCATGCCATTTCACTAAAATTCATCTCAATCGGAGGAACGCGGGCTAAAGCCCGCGACTACATAATTGCCGACATATTGTCGCCACCATGTAGTCGCGGGCTTTAGCCCGCGTTCACTCTGATCGTGCAATCGAGTAAACTAACCTGTATGAAGCGTTACCCGATGTTTGACCCTCCAGAGTACGTGGACTGGAAGCCTGCTGCAGGCATCATTGAGGAATATCAGCGCACCATCAGCCGGGATCCTCAACGCGCAAATGTCATTTCTCAGCTTACCCAGAAACAGCTTCTGGATCTGTACGCCGGCATGTTGCGCTTCCGGCTCCATGACATCACACTCCGGCGATGGGTGAAGCAAGGCATTCTTGCGAAGGCTTGGCTGGGTACCGGCGAGGAGGCTGTGACCATCGGTAGCGTGCACGCGCTCGATCGCAGCATCGACAAAGTCGCTCCGATGATTCGCAATGCCGGAGCATGTCACGAGATGGGAATACCAGTGGTGGACATGCTGCTTGAGTACCTGGGTACAGCAGATTCCCCCAGCCACGGCAAAGACCTTCACGTGGGTGACATGGACCGCGGCGTGATTGCACCGGTGAGCCAGGTGGGGGCGCTCTGCCCGGTCGTGGCGGGCGTCGCGCTTGCCTTCAAGCAACGTGGAGAACCTCGCGTGGTACTGACGTGGATC